>Ga0209918_1000121_pt1 | contig 58623 bp, 53 predicted proteins | sample SalPonD_shore_MG_FD_185712 | JGI IMG/M metagenome (GOLD analysis project Ga0209918, IMG submission 185712) | Salt pond soil microbial communities from South San Francisco under conditions of wetland restoration - Salt Pond MetaG... | ecosystem: Environmental > Aquatic > Marine > Intertidal zone... | reverse complement strand
GAAGCTCCAGGGCCCGGTGCCGAGCTTCGCACCCACCGAGAAGCCGCCGTCCTGGTTGTCGAGATTCGTGTTGTTGACCACGTTGCCGAACAGGCTGCCGCTCCAGGCGCCGCCGAACAGGCGTTTTGACCCGATCTCCGCGTCGATGGCCACGGCGTCGAAGCGGTAGTCGGTGTTGGACCCCGCGGAGAATTGCCCGATGTTGCTGTCGGCCAGGGCGGATGTCGCGCCGGGGCGTACCGAGATGAAGTCGTAGTAGGTACCGGCCACCGTGGCGAAGAACCCGTCGTCGCCGAACGTCTGTCCGAGCTGGGCATAGGCCATGTACGGGTCTTCGCTTGAGTTGCTGAACTCCCCCAGCACCCAGACGCCGCCATTCACGAAAGTCTTGCCGAGGCCATTGCTGAAATCGTATTTGGCCGAGAGGCCTTCCGGGCGGATATCGTCGTCCCACATCAGATCGTCCACCGTGTACAGGTACTTGCCCCAGGGGTTGAACTTGCCGGCCACGGCGGCGAAGTTGTCGTAGCGCACCTGGCCATAGGCGTAGTCCAGGTTGATCCCCTTGCTGCTGAACGCGTCCGAATAGGTCTGGTTGGTGGAGCGCGGGTCGGAACCGCCGCTGGCCAGACCGGCACCCACCTCCACGTGCTCCGTGGGCTCGGCGATGATCCCCAGCCGATAGCGCAGGCGTTCGCGGTTGCGGTGTGTCTTTCCGTCCGTGGAATTGGACTCGAAGCGGTTGCGGATGTCGCCCTCGAGCTTGACCCTGGAGGTCCAGTCGGCGGGCCCGGCATCGGCGGTCCGACGGGAATCGGACTTCGAAGCCTCGGCTTGGTCCTCGGCGGCCGCCTGAACCAGGGCCTGGTATTCCGAGTCGCTGAGCGTGCCCTTGTCGTGGAGCACCTTCAGCAGGTTCGAAAGGGCGTCGTTGTCCGCGGAATGCGCCGGCGCCGACGTCAGCAGCGCGGTGCCGAGCACGGCGGCTGCCAGTATCCGGATCGGGGAATAATGCATTTTTGTCTCCTGCTGTTCATCTTGTTGGTCTGACGGGCCGGCATGATATGCACTTTTTGTGTCAGTTCCATGACAACGGTCATGGAAGGCGTGGCGGGCAATGCGAGGAGACGGTAGCGTGCGGCGAAGCCGCTAGAGGCTGGCTCAGGCGGCCTTGCGGACGACCCGGTCGGCGGGGAAGACGCAGGTGAAGGTGGATCCCTTGCCGGGCTTGCTCTCGATGTCGAGCGTGGCCTGGTGCAGGTTGAGCACGTGCTTGACGATGGAGAGCCCCAGCCCGGTGCCGCCGGAGTCCCGGGAACGGGAAGGGGACACCCGGTAGAAGCGTTCTGTGAGCCTCGGGATATGGCTGGCGGGGATGCCCGGGCCGTTGTCGCTGACCTGGAAGCAGGCCCGCCCATCCTCGGCGAACCAGCGTACCCGGATGGTCCCGCCGCGCTGCGTGTAGCGCACGGCGTTCACCACCAGGTTGGAAAACGCGCTGCGCAGGTCCCGGGCATCGCCCAGGAGCTTAAGTTCGCGGTCCAGGTCCACGGTAATCTCGTGCCCGCCCTCGCTGAACGTGCCCGCATCGCGCACCACGGCTTCCACCAGTTCCGCCGCATGCACGGGCTCCCGCGGTGCGGGCTGGTCGGCGGCGTCCAGGCGGGACAGGGTGAGCAGGTCCTCGACGATGGATTGCATGCGGCTCGATTGCCTGCGCATCTCGCCGATGGCCCCGGCCCACTCCGGGAGGGTCTCCTCGTCCAGTGACTCCAGGTAGCCCGCGATCACCGTGAGCGGCGTGCGCAGCTCGTGGGAAGCATTGGCGACGAAGTCCTTGCGCACCTGCTCCAGGCGATGAAGGTGAGTGACGTTGCGGACGATGAGCAGGCGCTCCTCGGGGGTGTACGGGACCAGCCGCAAGCTCAGGCGGGTCGTTTCGTCCACTGGTGACGGCAGCGGCATTGCCTGGGACGTGTCCCCGCCGCGCAGCCAGGTGACCAGCGCCGGGTTGCGCACCACGTTGGTGATCGGGTTGCCGATGTCCTGGCGCTGGTTCAGTCCCAGCAGCCGCGCGGCGGCGACGTTGAACCACAGCACCTGGTCGGCGGGGTTGAGCACCACCGCGCCATCGGGCAGGGCCGCAGTGGCCTGGCGGAACTGCCGCAGTAGCGCGGTGAGCCGCCGCTTGCGGTGCCATTCCGCGCGTTTGAGCCGATAGAGCTGCTCGAACAGCATCGCCCAGACACCGGTGCTTTCCGGGGGATCCAGCGGCGGGCCGTGCTGCAGCCAGTGCTCCAGCCGGTAGACGTTGAAGAGGTGCCAGGCCAGGGTGACGCCCAGCGCCGCGGCCACCACCGGCCAGGGGTGGCCAAGCAGGAAGCCCAGGACCAGGGCCGCGGCCAACAGCAGCGCCAGCCGTCCCAGGGCCCTGGCCAGGGTCGGGCCGGCGGATTCCCTAGACGCTGGTGGAGAAGCGGTATCCGGCGCCGCGGACGGTCTGGATGAACTTGTCGTAGCCATGGGGGTGCAAGGTCTTTCGCAGTCGCCGGATGTGGACGTCCACGGTGCGTTCCTCGACGTACACGTTACCGCCCCACACGTGGTCCAGCAATTGGCCGCGGCTGTACACCCGCTCCGGATGGTGCATCAGGAAGCTGAGCAGCCGGTATTCCGTGGGCCCCAGGTTGATGCTCTTGTCCCCGGCGGATACCCGGTGGCTGGCCGTGTCGAGCACCAGGCCGTCCATCTGGATGCGCTCGGCGTCTCCATGGGCGCTCGAGCGCCGGATCACCGCCTTGATGCGGGCCACCAGTTCCCGGTTCGAGAAGGGCTTGACCACGTAGTCGTCGGCGCCCGCGTCCAGGCCCAGCACCCGGTCGTCCTCGGCGCTGCGGGCGGTGAGCATGATCACGGGAATGTCGCGGGTAAGCTCCTCCTTGCGAAGCCGCCTCGCGTACTCTATGCCGCTCATGCCGGGAAGCATCCAGTCGAGCAGGATCAGGTCCGGGACCTTGCGCATGATGGCCTGCTCTGCCTCCCGGGTGTCCGCTGCTTCCACGGGTTCGAAATTGGAGCGGCGCAGGGCAAAGGCCACCATTTCGCGGATGGCTGGCTCGTCTTCGACGATGAGGATCTGCCGGTTCACCGGATATGAGCGTTCCGAGACATGTCCCGCACCATTCCAGGGCAGGGATGTTACAGAATCATGACAAGCCGGTGACGCGGAAGTTAAGCACCCGGGACTCAGCCCAGGTCCGGGAACTTGTCCTTCAGCTTTTTCTGCTCGTCCTCGGACAGCCGGTCCCACATCTCGTGGTAGCGGGCCTCCAGCCGGGCGCGCTCGGTAGCGTTGATGGCCGGATTGTGCTGGCCCTGCTTGAGTTGCTGGAGCGCGTCGTGGGTGCGCCCCTCCAGGTAATAGGCCTCGGCGATGGCGATCCGGGCGTCCGCCTTGGCGCCGGCGTCATCGGCCGCGTGGGCGTACAGGCGCTGCAACTGGGCGTCGTCGGAGTGGCTGGCCACAACCGGTCGCAGCAATTGCTCGGCCTGCGCCGGCTCGTGGCTGTCCATCAGCGCCCGGGCCCGGGCCACCACGATGGGAAATCGAGGCCCGTGTGCGTCCTGCAGGCTGGCGTACCGGTCCAGCGCCTTGCCCTGTTGGCCGGCATCCAGCTCGGCCTGGGCCAGGGCGAGCTCGTAGTCCAGTTGCTCGCCGTTGCGCTCGATCAGTTCCCTGAGCGCCTTGGCCGCCTGGTCAGGCTTTTCCAGCCTGAGCAGCGTCACCGCGCGGCCGTAGTGCATGGCGTCGCGCACGTCCTCGTCCTGAACCGTGGGCAGGGTGGCCTGGTAGAAGTCCTCGGCCTCGGCGGGCGTGTCGGTCGCCAGCGCCCGTACCCGCTCGCGGAAATCCAGGTACTCCCGCCGGTCGTGGGGATTGGGCGTCACGCTCATGTCGTGGGCCCGGTTCTTGGCCTCGGCGATGCGGTCCGAGGTCACCGGGTGGGTGCGCAGGAACTCGGAAGTGTCCCGCCCGTAGGCCAGGTTGACCCGTTCCATGCGCCCGAAGAAATCCGCCATGGCTTCCGGGTCGAAGCCGGAGCGGGCCAGGGTGTTGATGCCGATGCGGTCGGCTTCCGCCTCGTGGGCGCGGGTGAAATTGATCTGGCGCTGTATCAGCGCCGCCTGGCCGCCAATGATCGCCGCCTGGGAAACGTCGGGGTTGCCGCCGCTGGCCAGGATCACGCCCAGGGTGGCGAGCATGGTGGGTACGCTCAGGCGCTGGCTGTCCTCGATGATGCGGGCGATGTGCTTCTGGGTGACGTGGGCGATTTCGTGGGCCACCACGGCGGCCAGTTCGCTTTCCCTTTCCGTGGTGGTGATCAGCGCGCTGTGAACACCGATGTAACCGCCGGGCATGGCGAAAGCGTTGACGGTGTCGTCGGCGATCACGAAAAATGTGTACTTCTTGCCCGGCTCGTTGCTGTGGGAGACGAGCTGGTAGCCCAGATCGTCGAGAAACTCGTTGACCTGGGGGTCGTCCAGCACCCGGGCCTGCTGGCGGATTTGCCGGTAGGCCTGCTCGCCCAGTTCCTTGGCCTTGCGCTCCGGCAGGATCTGCCCGGTGGACGTGCCCATGTCGGGCAGCGCCACCTGGGACTGGCCCACCGCCGCGGCCATGGGCAGCAGCGCGGCAAAAAGCAGTGTGATCAGCCGTTTCATGCGGTTTCCGTACCCGGTGCTCCGGTATGCCTGAGACCCCGGGCCGGCCGGCGTGGTTCCGGCGGCCCGCGCCCGCCTCCATCATCCCAGCCGGGTTCCGAGTTGTCCACGCCGCCATGGTAGTGTGAAAATGCCGCCCCCCCGCGCTTCGAGCCAGCAACAGGGAGCCCCCGATGAGCCCGGTGGTGATCTACACCAAGGAGCATTGCGGCTATTGCCGCCGCGCCAAGGCCCTTTTCGAGGAGCGCGGCGTGGATTTCGAGGAAATCAGCGTGGAAGAGGCGCCGGAGCGGCGCCGCGAGATGCTCGAGGTCACCGGGCGGGACACGCTGCCCCAGGTGATCCTGGCCGGCCGGCACATCGGAGGATTCGAGCAGCTCAGCGCCATGGACGAGAACGGTGAACTGGACAGGCTGCTGGGAGGAGCCGCCCGATGACGGACAAGTACGAGGAATTCAGGGCCTTCCGGCAGCGCATGAACGAGCGCATCCTGGCCCAGGACCACAAGCTGGTGAAGCGCTTCTTCGCGCTGGACCGCCAGGCCTACGAGCCGGGGACGGCGCTGGACGTCAAGACCAAGGAACTGCTCGGTCTGGTGGCGTCGCTGGTGCTGCGCTGCGACGACTGCGTTTCCTACCACCTGGCCAATTGCCTGGAACAGGGCGCGAGCCCGGAGGAAATCTACGACACCCTGGGCATCGGGCTCATCGTGGGCGGATCCATCGTCATTCCTCACATGCGCCGGGCCGTGGACCTGATGGATGAATTGAGAGAAAAGAGTAATGAGTAAAGTGGCTTTCTCTCGGACTTTGCTCGTTTATCTTTTCCCTGACCTATAATGCCGGCCCCCTCGACACTGGCGACACGACGGAATCATGGCTGGACGCAAGATCACCATCATTCGCGGCGACGGCATCGGGCCGGAAATCATGGATGCCACCCTCTCGGTGCTGGACGCGCTGAAGCTGGGCCTGGAATACGAGTTCATGGAGGCGGGCGCCGGCGCGCTGGAGTCCCGGGGCGACCTGCTGCCCTCGCAGACGCTGGAGTCCATCGAGCGCAACGGCCTGGCGCTCAAGGGCCCGCTCACGACGCCCGTGGGAGAAGGCTTCAGCTCCATTAACGTGGCCCTGCGCCGGCACTTCGACCTCTATGCCAATCTGCGTCCCGCCGAGTCCTTCCCCGGCGTTTCCAGCCGCTACGACAATGTGGACATCGTTACCGTCCGGGAGAACACCGAGGGGGCGTATCTGACGGAAGGCCAGACCATCGACGAAGAGAAGACCCGCGCCGAATCCCGGATCGTCACCACCCGCAAGGGCTCGGAGCGGATCGCGCGGTTCGCCTTCGACACGGCGCGGCGGCTGGGCCGGCGCAAGGTGACTGTCGTGCACAAGGCCAACATCCTCAAGACCACCTCAGGGCTGTTCCTGGACGTGTGCCGCGAGGTGGCGAAGGACTACCCCGAACTGGTTTTCAATGAGCTAATCGTGGACAACACCTGCATGCAGCTCGTCATCAATCCCCACCAGTTCGACGTCATTGTCACCACCAACCTGTTCGGCGACATCATCTCCGACCTGTGCGCGGGGCTGGTGGGCGGCCTGGGCATGGCACCCGGCGGCAACATCGGCGACGGCACGGCGATTTTCGAGGCCGTGCACGGCTCCGCTCCGGACATCGCCGGCAAGAACATCGCCAATCCGTGCGCGCTGTTGCTGGCGGCGGCCCTGATGCTGGGCCACCTGGATCATCGGGAGGAAGCCGAGAAAATTCGCAAGGCCATCCGCGACGCCATCGAGGAGGGCGACCGACTCACCCCCGACCTGGGCGGCACCAGCGGCACCGACCGGTTCGCCCACGCGGTGATCGACAGGCTCTAGCTCCCCGGCCAGCCGCAAGAATCGGGTCGCCGCGCGCCCCGGCCCGGGTCAACATGCGCACCATGTTGCCCAGAGGAGAGTCCGTCATGAACTTCCGGATTCGCGCATTGCCCGCGCGGGACTTCAAGCCTTACTTCGACATGGACGCCGAGACCCTGGTCCGGCACCAGGGCCGGCGCCTGATCGCCGGCCCCGGGGGCGGCTATCCCTGCCGGGTGAGCCTGGCCGACGCGGAGCCGGGCGAGGAATTGCTGCTGATCCGCTTCGATCACCAGACCGGCGACTCGCCCTACCGGGCGTCTGGCCCGATCTACGTGCGCCGCGACGCCGAAACGGCCGAGTGTCCGCCCGGCGCGGTTCCGGTAATGCTGCGGCGCAGATTGCTGTCCGTGCGGGCGTATGATGAATCCCACTTCATCGTGGACGCCGACGTGGTGGAGGGAACCGGCCTGGAATCAGCGGTGGCGTGCTTTTTCGAGAATCCCGCAGTGGCGTACCTACACGTTCACAACGCGAGGCCCGGTTGCTATGCCTGTCGAATCGATCGCGCCTGACTACTCACCGGCCGCCGGCTACGAGCGGGTGGAGAAAGCCATCCGCTTTCTGGCCGAGCACGCGGGCGAGCAGCCACGCCTCGCCGAGGTGGCCGGGCACGTGGGCCTGAGCCCCTTCCATTTCCAGCGCGAGTTCACCGCCTGGGCGGGACTGAGTCCCAAGGAGTTCCTCAAGTCGCTGACGGCCAAGCGGGCAAGGGAACTGCTCGACGATTCCCATTCATTGCTGGACACGGCGCTCGAGGTTGGTCTGTCGGGGCCGTCGCGGCTGCACGATCTGTTCGTCAGCGTCGAAGGCATGACACCCGGCGAATACAAGCACCGGGCGGCGGGACTTAGCATCCACTGGTGCGTGGCGCAGACACCGTTCGGGCGCGCCCTGTTCGCGGCCGCACCGAGGGGGCTTTGCCGCCTGGCGTTCACCGAGGATCCGGAGGCCGCGGTGGCGGAACTGGCAAGGGACTGGCCGGGAGCGAGCCTGGTGCATGATCCGGCGCGCCTGGAACCATACTGCCTGGAGGTTTCGGACCGCATGCGCGGACTGGCCCCCTCGACGCGCCTGGGCCTGGTGCTCAAGGGCAGCGAGTTGCGCCTGCGCGTCTGGCGCGCGCTGCTGGAGATACCGCGCGGGACGCTCGCCAGCTACGCCCAGGTCGCGGCGTTGGCCGGACGGGCGGACGCGGTGCGCGCGGTGGCCGGCGGCGTGGCCGCCAACCCCATCGCCTATCTCATTCCATGTCATCGGGTGATCCGTTCCACCGGGGCACTGGGCGGCTATCACTGGGGCACGGGCCGCAAGAAGGTGATGCTGGCCACGGAGCAGGTGGAACGGGCGCTGGCGTAACGGCGGTCCGCTGAATTCGCGGCGGGGACGCCGCTCCCACAAGGCTCTCACGAATGCCCAGGGGCCATGTGGGAGCGAGCGGCATCTTGCCGCGAACCCCGTCCGGCAACCTACATCGCCGGATCGCTCAACAGCTGGATTGGCTGCATGTCCCGGTCCCAGCCGCCGCCCTGGATCCCCTGGTAGTTCACGTGCACCGTGACGTTGTTGCTCCCGTCGGAAGCCTGGGTGGCGCTGTTCAGGTTCAGGGTCAGGGTGCCCTCCGGGATAGGGCTGGTCTCGACCGGCTCGCAGGTGCGGCAGAACCCCCGGAACTGTTTCATGGTGATCTGGTCGCCGTTGTGCCAATGCTGGTCGGTGCCCAGCATCCAGCGCGGCCCGCCGTCGCCGTCGTAGAAGTACAGCACCACGAACAGCACCTGGCCCTGCTCGTAGACGGTCATGCCCCAGCCCAGATCCGTGCTGGAGTACCAGTGGCCGGTGAAATCCGGCGCCGGTGTGGGCTCGCTGGAGGCGATCAGCGGCTCCACGCACCAGTTGGAAGTATCGCCGTCGATGGTGAAGGAGAACCGGGCGAGCTGTGTAGCGCTGGAGCGGTCCGTGCCGTCGCCGCACACGGCGCTGTCGGCGGCCAAGTCGAAGGTGATTTCCGCCTCTCCGACGTCTTCCGCCGACTGGGGCGGTGAATCGGCGGCATCGTAACCAAAGCGTTGTATCGGGCCGTCGAACACGCCGTTCTCGACCGTGCCCACCGCCAGGTACCACTCCGGGTTGCCATTGGCGTCATAGGTGAAGAAGGTGAGGAAGTAGTTGTCGCCCACCTTCTGGAAATCGAAGCCGTGGCCGTTGCGCGCCTTGTCGTACCACATGCCCGGTTGGGGCGATGTGGACTGCTGGCGGGAGCTGGCGTCCCAGCCGGCGTCGCGCAGGAAGTAGTAGGCGGCCCCCAGCCCCTGGCCGCTGCTGCGCAGGTCCACGGAGTCAGCCGCCGCCTGGCTCCCCTTGTAGTACATGATGTCCTTGAAAGCGGTGTGCGATACCGAGGACCCCGGGTTCGGCGTGAACGGAGCGTACATGAACGGCATGGGCTCAGAGCGTCCGTGCGCGCGCTGGTATTCCGGCCAGAAGATCTCGCTTCCTCTTTCACCCGCCCACAGTAGATTGCTTATCGACGTGAACGCCCGCTCGCGCCTGTCGTTGGTGAGGTTGTTCACGGGCACCAGCCGGCGGCCAGTGTCATAGACCAGCTGGTCGGTGAACACGTCATCCATGCCGTTGAATTTGGCGCCGGTTTCCACGTCCACCAGGCTCAGGAAGCCGAGCCCGTGCAGCATCTCGTGCACGGCCACCGAGACGAAGTCGTAACCCTGGTTGACGTCGGCGGCCTGCTCCAGTCCGTACCACCAGCCGCCGAATTCCGGATCTGTGTCGAAGGTGGCGTCGATGTCGGCTACCGGGTGACTGCAGGAGATTTTTTCCGGCGTGCCGTCGCCGTCCACGTCCACTTGCTCCGTCTTGGTCAGGCGGCAGGCATCGGTTCCCGCCAGCCGGGGCACGGTGGATATCGGGTACCAGGTGTCGGCGATTTGCGCGCCGGGGAAATTCGCGTTGATCAGGTTCGGGCCGGCGAAGGCCAGCGCCGAGCCACTCTCATCGCTGCCATCCGACAGGTTTTCGAAATGGGCATCAACATAGATGGGCACCGGGCTGGTGAAGCTCGACTCCAGGATCTGGATGGCTTTCTCGAAAGCATTGCGGCGCGCTTCGCCCAGGGTGTCAGCGTTGTTGCCGTCCTGGGGGGTGTAGGGCGCGTTGCTGTTGAAGCCGAAGTTATTGCCGTCCGTGTAGGCCACCTGGATTTGCAGTGGCTTCAGCGACGGCACCGCCTCGCTGTCCAGGGTCACGGCGACGGTCGCCGTGGTCTGCCGGTCCGGGTCGGCGTTGCCCAGACCGAGATACCAGCGTCCGGCGGACACCGGCGGCGAAGAGGCGAAGGTCACCTCGATCTGCTCCTCGTTGGTGTCCCCCACCGAGATATAGTCCGCATCGTTTACGGCCTGCATCCCGCCGCTGAACGCCTGGCCGCGGCGCAGGAGCAAGTCCACGTCCACGTTGGAGCGCGCGCCCACCAGGCTCACGGTCATGTGCGTGGTGCCTTGGGGCACCTGCACGTAGTAACCCGTGTCCAGAGTCCCTGGTGCCAGTGTCACGTCCACGTGATCCCCTCCGGTGAGGGCGGTTTCCGCGGCGGCCGTGGCCGGGACCAGGGCGCTAAGCAGTATCAGGCCGGCTCCGGGGAGGTTTCCGGGCAATCTCATTGACGCACCCTCGTCCGAATCGGTGCGTCGAGTAACCGGGGCGGGTCGACACGGCGCTCGGTGTCGCAGACCAGCACGTGGGTGCCGTCTGCCAGGGTGCGCACGCGGATCACCGAGACCACCGGGGCCACCGCGGTGAGCATGTCCACGCGGCGCGGCGCCGCCTGGGCGCGTCCGGCCGGCGCGGGGGCGGCGGATCCGTCACGGGCCGCGGCCTTTGCATACAGGAGGCTAAGCCCGTCCGTTGCCGGGCGCTCCTGGGAATGGGCCAACTTCGGATTGCCGGCCAGCGCGAACAGGGCGGTCGCCATGAGGCCGACGGCAAGTTGTCTTGAACGGGTCATGGGGCTGGTCCGGGTGAGCATCCTTCGTTGACTTGCAGGCGAGGTCTGTAAGGCGAAGCGCAGAGCCTATGCGTTGGCATCCCTGGCGGTCAACCGGAACTCAGGGGCCGAAGCGTTGCGGCCAGAAATGCTCGAGCACCACCGGGTCGCCCCCGCCCACGCGATAGCCATGACGCAGGGCCTGGTGCAGGTAGGCACAAGCCTCGCGCAACGCCTCTTCCAGTGGCAGCCCGCGGGCCAGATAGGCGGCCAGGGCCGAGGAAAGCGTGCAGCCGGTGCCGTGTCCTTCCACTTCGAGCCGCTGGTTCACGATGGTGATGGTGTCCTCGCCGCGCGCGAAGACGTCCACGACCTCCCCACCGCCATCCTTCGCGTCTGCTTCGGACTGTTCCAGGTGTCCCCCCTTCACCAGTACCGACTGCGCGCCCCGCTCCAGCAGTGTCCGGGCGGCGTCACGCATGCCGTCCAGGTCGTTTATGTCTCTGTCGGTGAGCATCGCCGCCTCGTCCAGGTTGGGCGTGACCACTTGGCAGCGGGGCATGAGCTCGTCGCGGATCGCGTCCACCGCCTCGGCGTCGAGCAGGCGATCGCCGGAAGCGGCCACCATCACAGGGTCCAGGACCACGTTGTCCAGGTTGTAATCGTCCAACGCCTCGGCCACCGACAGCGCGATCGCCGAATTGGCCAGCATGCCGATCTTGACGGCGTCGGCGCCGATATCCTGCAGCACGGCGTCGATCTGGGCGCGCACCACGCCCGGCGGCAGCGCCTCCACGGCATTGACGCCCAGGGAATTCTGCGCGGTCACCGAGGTGATCGCGCAGGTGCCGTAAACGTCCAGCGCGGCGAAGGTCTTCAGGTCGGCCTGGATGCCGGCGCCGCCGCCGGAATCCGATCCGGCGATGGTCAGGGCCTTGCGCAGTCGGGCTTTGCTCATTGCATCCGTATCCTTTGGCAACACCATGGTAGCCTCGGCCGTGCCGCACCGGCCAGGGTCGGGTGCGCAACGACTTGTTGTATTCGTGCAACATCCAGCGTCGCCGCCGCGGCCGCTGCAGGTCGCGTCGGCGGTCGCCCCGGGGCGCCGTGCGCCCGTTGAGCGTGCCCTGGCGTTCGTGCGCCAACTGATTGACAGAGTGTTGCGTTCTTGCCATAGTTTCCGGAAATTTCCGCGCCACCGGGGCAGGTCGTTTTCAGCGCATGCAGTCGCCGTCGTCAACCCGCCGGATCATCGCCCGCGCGCTGCTGGGGTTCGCCCTGGCGGTGCCGTTTGCAGCGGCCAACGCCGCGACGCCACTGCCGCTGTGGAGCGGCGGTCTGACGCGCGCGGTGGCCGCGGGAACGGGCACGACGACGGCCCTGTCGCCGCTGCCGCTGAGCGATTCCGTGCTGGCCCTGCTGCTGCAGGGGCCGTGGCGGCAGTACGCGCGCAACCTGATGGTGCCCGACGACGTCGGCAACCTGGATCTGCCCCCGCTTCCGGACAAGGACCAGCAGCAGCGGCGCAATGCGTTGTTGCCGCGATTCGCGCGCCAACTGTTTTCCGGTTCCAGCGATCGTCACTTCCAGTTCGACATGGACCATTCCCGGGTGACGCCGTCGCCGTTGCTGCCGGACAGCCTCAATCGGCTGCGCCTGGACGACTCACCTGGGCTCGGCCTGAGCCGCACGCTGTTCCAGCCCACCTACTCGATCCAGCTGGACGACCGCAGCGTGTTCGGCGTATCCGCCGTGGTGGCATACCAGCAATTCTCCACGTTCGGGTTCGGCAGCTTCACCCTGGCCGGTGACGCGGCGCCCGTGCGCACGGTGGAGGACGCCACCGGCGCCGGCGTGCGCCTGGGCATGGCGAGCGAGCTGGCGCCCGGGCTCAGCGTTGGCGCGGCCTACCAGTCGCAGATCAATATGGATTCCTTCTATCGCTACCGGGGTATCTATTCCCAGCCCGGTGAATTCGACATCCCGGCCAGCGCCGACCTGGGCCTGTCCCTGGACACCACCGGCAACAGCACGCTGTCGCTGGGACTGCGCCACATCCAGTACAGCGACGTGAAGCCGTTCACCAGCTCGCTGCTGCCAAATCGATTCCTTTCCCTGCTGGGTGACGGCACGAGCCCGGCATTCGCCTGGCAGGATCTCACCGTTTACCAGGTGGGCTGGAGCTGGGAGAGCCAGGACCAGGACCTGGTCTGGAACGTGAGCTGGAGCAGCGGTCGCCAGCCGACGCCAACGTCCCGGGCGCTGGCGCAGGCGCTGTCCCCGGAATTCGCCAGCAGCCACTGGGAGCTCGGGGTGACAAAAAGCACCAGCGACAACGCGCGCTTCAGCGTGGCGGCGAGCTACACGCCGGCGGATTATTTCCTGACGCTCCATGGACAGGGGCTCGAGGCGCAGAGCACCCTGGACCGGGTGGAGCTCGAGGCGCTCTGGTCGATGGATTTCTGAAGGTTTTCAACCGGGGCGGCAGGGTGCCCCGGGCCGCAGTGTTACAACCACACCCGCTAGCAGGACGAAGTGCTCGGCCCCGGCGAACAACCGGGGCCTCTTTTTTCCGGCGCCGATAATTCCGGCGCGGCGGGTTAACATACGTACACCGACGTCGGCGCGGCGCTGATATCCATGCAAGTAGTCAAGGACTGGTTCCGGCGGCACTTTTCCGATCCCCAGGTGGTGATCCTGGCGCTGGTGCTGTTGCTCGGGCTGGTGGTGGTGGTTTTCTTCGGCACCATGCTCGCCCCGGTGTTCACCGCCATCGTGCTGGCCTACCTGCTGGAGGGGCTGGTGGTGCGCCTGGAGCGCTGGAACGTGCCCAGGTGGGTGGCGGTGCTGCTGGTGTTCGTGACATTCGTTGCCGCCTTCCTTTTCATCCTGCTCGGCATCGTGCCACCGCTGGCCCGCCAGGTGAGCCAACTGGTGCAGCAGTTGCCCGACTGGATCGCCCAGGGTCGGGAGCTGCTGTTGAGGCTGCCGCAGCGTTATCCCCAGGTGATTACCCAGCAGCAGGTGGACGCCATTATCAACGACGTGGGCGGCGGCATCCGCGTGCTGAGCCAGGCCGTGGTCACGCAGTCGCTGTCCTCGGTGGGCGGCGCCATCTCGGTGCTGGTGTTCATCGTGCTGGTGCCCGTCTTGGTGTTTTTCTTCCTCAAGGACAAGGACAAGATCCTGGCCTGGATCGACGGCTACCTGCCGCGCGACAAGGCGCTGGTCAGACAGGTCTGGCACGAGGTGGACATCCAGATCGGCAACTACGTGCGCGGCAAGGTGGTGGAAATACTCATCGTCGGCCTGGTGACCTACGTGGTGTTCGCGCTGCTCGGACTGCAATACGCCATCCTGCTCGCGACGCTGGTGGGTTTTTCCGTGCTGATTCCCTATATCGGCGCGGCGGTGGTCACAATTCCCATCGCCATGGTGGCGTTTTTCCAGTGGGGGTGGAGCGCCGAACTGGCCTGGGTGATGGTGGGCTACGGCATCATTCAGGCGCTGGACGGCAATGCGCTGGTGCCGGTGCTTTTCTCCGAAGTGGTCAACCTGCACCCGGTGGCGATCATCGTGGCGGTGCTGGTGTTCGGCGGGTTCTGGGGAATCTGGGGCGTGTTCTTCGCGATCCCGCTGGCCACCCTCGTGAACGCCGTCCTGCGCGCGTGGCCCAAGCAGCAATCGCCGCCGGCCCCGGAACCGGATTCCGTCGCGGAAGACGCCTGACAACTGTAGGTGGTGATTGGCGCGGCCGACGCCCGCGTCGGCCGGCTACAACATTTCCGACGCGTAATCCGCCAGCCGCGAGCGTTCCCCGCGGCGCAGGGTGACGTGCCCGGAATGCTGCCAGTTCTTGAACCGGTCCACGGCGAAAGTCAGACCCGACGAGGTTTCCGTCAGGTAGGGCGTGTCGATCTGTTCCACGTTGCCAAGGCACACCATCTTGGTGCCGGGTCCGGCGCGAGTGAGCAGGGTCTTCATCTGCTTCGGGGTCAGGTTCTGAGCCTCGTCGATGATCACGTAACGGTTCAGGAAGGTGCGCCCGCGCATGAAGTTCAGCGAGCGGATGCGAATGCGGCTGGCCAGCAGGTCCTTGGTCGCCGCGCGCCCCCAGTCACCGCCCTCGTCAGTCTGGGTCAGCACTTCCAGGTTGTCCTCGAGCGCGCCCATCCAGGGTGTCATCTTCTCTTCCTCCGTGCCCGGCAGGAACCCGATGTCCTCGCCAACGGGCACGGTGACCCGGGTCATGATGATCTCCACGAAGCGGTGCTGGTCCAGGGTCTGCGCCAGGCCGGCCGCCAGCGACAGCAGGGTCTTGCCGGTGCCCGCCGTGCCCAGCAGGGTGACGAAGTCGATTTCCGGGTCCAGCAGCAGGTTGAGGGCGAAGTTCTGTTCCCGGTTGCGCGCACTGATGCCCCAAACGCTGCGCGCGTGCCCACGGAAGTCGTCGGCAATCTGGACGGTGGCCGATTCCGGCGTCACCTCCCTGACCAGGGCCTCGATGCCGTTCTCGTCGCCGGTGAAAAGGCACTGGTTGGGATGCATGCCTTCCATCCGCGGCATGCGGTAGAAGGTGCGCCCGCGCTCGGACCAGGACTCCAGGTTCTCCAGGCGCTCCCAGAAGTCCGCCTCCAGTTCCCGGAGACCGGTGTAGAGCAGACTCACGTCGTCCAGTGCCCGGTCGTTCTGGTAATCCTCCGCGGACACGCCCAGGATCGCGGCACGGATGCGCAGGTTGATGTCCTTGGAGACCAGCACCACGTGGGTGTCGCGGTGCCTTTCGCCCAGGGCCAGGGCTGCCTCCAGGATGCGGTTGTCCGGGGCGTGCCCGTTGTGCAGCGGCGACTCGACCTTCAATTCACCGGTCTGCAGGCATAGCCGCCCGGCGGGCTGGTCCACCGCGGCGGCAGGGTGTTTCAGGGGCAGGCCGGCGGAGATGGATTCCGGGCTCTGGTGGGCGATCATGTCGTCGAGCAGCCGACTCACCTGGCGCACGTTGCGCGCCACTTCCGAGAGCCCTTTCTTGGCCGCGTCCAGTTCCTCCAGCACGACCATGGGCAGGAAGACGTCCTGCTCCTTGAAGCGGAACAGGGCCATCGGGTCGTGCATCAGGACGTTGGTGTCGAGGACGTAGAGCCGTTTCTCCGTCGTGCTGGCGTTTGTCATTGACGTGTCAGATCGACTTCAGCGCTTCCAGGACCTCGTCCACGTGACTTGGCACCTTCACCTTGCGCCACTCGCGCTTGAGCCTGCCGTCCGGGCCGATCAGGAAGGTGCTGCGCTCCAGCCCCATGACCTTGCGGCCATACATGTTCTTTTCCCGGATGACGTCGAATTGCCGGCAGAGCTTTTCATCGGAGTCGGAAAGCAATTCGAACGGGAATTCCTGCTTGGCCTTGAAATTCTCGTGGGATTTCACGCTGTCGCGGGACACGCCCAGCACCACGGCGCCGGCCTTCCTGACCCTGTCGAACTGGTCCCGGAAGTCCTGGCCCTCGCGGGTGCAGCCCGGGGTGTTGTCCTTGGGATAGAAGTACAGGATCACCGGCTTGCCGCTGAAATCGGAAAGACTGATCTCACCGCCACCGGTGGCGGGCAGGGTGAAGTCCTTCACCTTATCGCCGATTTTCATTGCGCACCTCTGAAATGCTCTCGAATCTGGTCAACTCTTGATCGGTTCGATGATGGCGTCCAGGTTGAGCCCGTCGCAGAATTCCATGAACTCGTCGCGCAACGCCGCGATGTGCAGGTCCGAGGGGATGCTCACCGAAAGGTGCGCCGAGAACATGTCCGTGCCCGTCTGGCTGGCGGTGTAGCGTGAGCTCGCCAGATTGTCGATCAGGATGCCCCGGACGGCGAAGAACTCCACCAGGTTGTGCACGATCCCCGCCTTGTCGGCGGCCACGACCTCCACCGCGTACGGAAGGAAGCCGCCCTCCAGCTCCCGGTGGTCGGTGCGGCGGGCCAGGTACTGCAGTCCGTGGCGCTCGCTCATGCGCGGCAGCGCGGATTCCAGCTTGGCGATGGCGTCCCAGGGCCCGGAGACCAGGAACATCATGGATGCTTCCTGGCCCAGGGTGGCCATTCGGCTTTCTTCCACGTTGCACCCGGTTTCCAGCACGCGCCGGGTCACGCTTTTCAGGACTTCCGGCCGGTCCGGCCCGACCACGCAGAGCAGGATGTGGTTTTTCATTAATTGATGATGCGGGCTTCCGGGCGCCAGTGTAACCCAGCCGGATGCCGGCGGGGGAACCGACGCGCCCGGGAATTGTCCTCTACCCGACGGGACCGGGGACGCCGCCGCGGCGCGGGGTTGGCTTCGTCCCGCAATCATGGGTAAGATCGCCTGTTGCGCAGCTCCTCGGAGGCTCGAATGTTCGGCGGCAGCATGGTTGCCATGGTCACGCCCATGGCACGCGACGGCGCGCTGGATTACGCCGCGCTGGTGAAGCTGGTCGAATTCCACCTGGACAACGGCACCGACGCCATCGTCGCGGTGGGCACCACCGGGGAATCGCCCACGCTCTCGACCCGGGAGCACGCCGACTACCTGGAAAAGGTGATGGAGATCGTAGCCGGGCGCGTTCCCGTGATAGCGGGCACCGGTTCCAACTCCACCGACCAGTCGCTCGCCATGACCCGGCATGCCGCCGGACTTGGCGTCCAGGGCTGTCTGCTGGTGGTGCCGTACTACAATAAGCCGACCCAGGAAGGACTGTATAGGCATTTCAGCGCCATCGCCGATGCCGTGGAAGTGCCGCAGATCCTCTACAACGTGCCGGGGCGCACGGCGCTGGACATGCTCCCGGAAACCGTGGGCCGGCTGGCGCCGAATCCCAACATCGTCGGGGTCAAGGAAGCCACGGGTGACGTGGCCCGGGTCGAGCGCCTCCGTGAGCTGTGCGGCGAGGATTTCGGGCTCTACAGCGGCGACGACGCCACGGCGATGGAGTTCATGCTTGCCGGTGGCGACGGCGTGATCACCGTGACGGGCAACGTGTCGCCGCGTGACATGCACGATCTGTGCGAGGCGGCCACCTCCGGCGAGCGCGCTCGCGCGGAGGAAATCAACACGCGCCTGGACGGGCTGCACAGGGCCCTCTTCGTGGAAACCAACCCGTCACCGGTGAAGTGGGTCCTGGAGCAGATGGGGCTGATTGAAGGCGGGATTCGGTTGCCGCTGGTTCCCCTGTCCGCGGAGGGACAACCGGCGGTGCGCGAGGCAATGTCCCGCGCGGGCCTGGTCTAGAAGGGCTACCGCGGGCCCGCCCGGGGCGGGCAGCAAACGAAGCGAATCGGACAATTGACAGAATGAGTTCACGAACGACGAAGGCACTCGTGGCGCTTGCGGTCGGTGCGGCCGTGATGGCGACCAGCGGGTGCGGAATTTTTGGTTTTCTGGATCGACGGGCTCCCTACGAGCAGAGCGAGCCCAAGCCGCCGCTCAAGGTGCCGTCGGATCTTTCCAAGCCGTCGGACGACCCCAGCATGGATGTGCCTCCCGTGGACGGCGTACCGGGGCCGGTGGGCGAGGTGCCCAAGCCGCCCGACCTGGACGACTCGGCGTTACCGCAGGTGGCAAAGGTGGACCTGCCCAAGGACTCCGGCGGGGCTCCCTACTTGCCGCTCAAGGACACCGTGAACAGCGCCTGGCGTCGAACCGGCCTGGCGCTGGAGCGTTCCGGCTTCACCATCCTGGAACGCGACGAGGCGCGCCGCCTCTACTCGGTGCGCTATCACCCCCCGCCCAAGAAGAAGGAAAAGGACGGTGGATTCTTCCACTGGCTGTTTGGTGGCGACGACGACAAGCCGGACACGCGGGAAAGCGCCCGCTACCAGGTGAGCGTGATCGGCGCCGGCGAGGACGAGACGCGGCTCATGGTGCTGAATTCAGCGGGTTCGCCGGAAGCCACCGATGCCGCGGAGCGCATCCTGTCGCTGCTGGCGGACCGGTTGAAGTCGTAGGCCGCAGTCGCGGGAAGCCCGGGTTCGCGGCAAGTTGCCTGCCCCGGACTCCGGTGCGGGGCCGCTCCTGCACGGCTGGCGCCGGTGTGGGAGCCCTGTGGGAGCGGCGTCCCCGCCGCGAATGGGGCGCGCCGCTAGCGTTCCAGAAGCTTCAGCTTGTCTTCCTTGCCGTCCCACTCCGTGGCGTCGTCGGGGGGCTCCTTCATCTCGGTGATGACCGGCCACTCCCTGGCCAGTTCGGCATTCAGCTCCAGGAAGTGCTCCTGGCCCTCCGGCAGGTCGTCTTCCGGGTAAATCGCTTCCGCCGGGCACTCCGGCTCGCAAAGCGTGCAGTCGATGCACTCGTCCGGGTCGATGGCCAGGAAATTCGGCCCCTCGTGGAAGCAGTCCACGGGACAGACTTCCACGCAGTCGGTGTACTTGCACTTGATGCAGTTCTCGGTAACGACAAACGTCATCGTTGGCTCCGCGCCTTGAGCCGTGCCGCCACGCGGCCGGCTTGCCGTTGAATTGCATGGCGCTCCCTACGGGAATCGAACCCGTGTTTCCGCCTTGAGAGGGCGGCGTCCTGGACCGCTAGACGAAGGGAGCGGACTTTCGGGGTTCCCAAGCACGGGCGCCTGCCCGCTTGGGCGATGCTATTATACGCACGCCCCGTGCTACCACAAGGCGGTCGCTGCACGCTGGACCGCCAATAAGCCGCGCTTCTGGCACAATAACGGGGTTGCCCCGGGCCTTGCTCTTCCATGCTCCCCGGCGCGGGTGACCACGCATCGACTTCTTCGAAACCGCATAGAGATTTGATCAAGGGACTGAACAAGATGCTCAACCGGGCACGCGGCGCATTGGGCGGCCGCGCCGGGGTGGAGTGCCGGACGATTCCCTTCGAGCAGCACGGGATCAACCGTGCCGCCATCAGCAACAACGCACTCAAGGTCATCGAGCGGCTCAGCGCGGGCGGCTTCAACGCCTACATCGTGGGTGGCGGCGTACGCGACCTGCTGCTCGGGCACGAGCCCAAGGATTTCGACGTTGCCACCGACGCGCTGCCCGAGGAGGTCAAGCACCTGTTCCGCAACTGCCGGCTCATCGGCCGGCGCTTCCGGCTTGCCCATGTGCACTTCGGCCGGGACATCGTGGAAGTGGCGACCTTCCGCGCCAACTCCGGCAATGGCACGGGAGAGCGGCGCCTGGAAGAGGGGCGCCTGGTGCGGGACAACGTTTACGGGGGCATCGAAGACGACGCCCTGCGCCGGGACTTCACCATCAACGCCCTTTACTACGATCCCCGCGCCAACCAGGTGCTGGATTTCACTGGTGGTTTCGACGACCTGAAGAGCGGTCTGTTGAGGTTGATCGGCGACCCGAAGCGCCGCTTCCGGGAGGACCCGGTGCGGATGCTGCGCGCGGCGCGTTTCTGCGCCAAGCTCGGGTTCCGCCTGGAACCGCAGATCGAGAAGCTGATACCAGAGATCGGCGACCTGCTGGGCGACATTTCCCCGGCCCGGCTCTACGACGAGATCCTGAAGCTGTTTCTCACCGGCCACGCGTTGTCCAGCTTCGAGCAGTTGCGGCACCTTAGGATCTTCGAGCACCTTTTCCCCGATACCGACGCCAGTCTCCAGGGCGAGGACGAGGGCTACCCGAGGACGCTGATCAGCCGTGCCATGGCGAACACGGACCGGCGTGTGGAGCAGGGCAAGCCCGTCATCCCCGCGTTCCTGTTTGCCGCACTGTTGTGGGACCCGGTGCGGCTTCGTGCCGAGGAGCTCGTGGAAGACGGTGCCGGCGAGCGCGAGGCGCTGGAGCAGGCCGCCGAGTGGCTCATGGCCAGGCAGGTCAAGCACACCGCCATTCCCAAGCGTGCAAGCTGGCCCATGCGCGAGATCTGGTTTTTGCAGCCGCGCTTTAACAAGCGCCAGGGCAAGGGCGTATTGCGACTCCTGGGCCATCCCAGGTTCAGGGCCGCCTACGATTTCCTGCTGTTGCGCGCGGAGACCGACGACTCGCTGCGCGAGCTCGCGCAATGGTGGACAGAGATCCAGCACAAGCCGGAGGGCGCCCAGCGCCAGGATGCGCTCGGCGGCAAGAAAAAGAAACGCCGCCGGCGCCGCGGCAAGCGGAAACCGGAAGGCAGTGGTTGAATCACATCGCGCCTTCGTCGGCCTGGGCAGCAACCGGGACGACCCGGTCGGCCGGGTGCGGCGGGCCGTCGAGCGGCTCAAGGCGATTCCCGGGGTCAGCGGGTTGCGCGCCTCGGCGCTTTACCTGACGGCGCCGTGGGGGGTGAAGGATCAACCGGATTTCGTCAACGCGGTGGCGGTCATGGACACGGTTCGCGGACCCCTCGAACTCCTGGACGAACTGCAGGCCCTGGAGGTTACCGCCGGCCGGCGTCGAGACGGCGAGCGCTGGGGTCCGCGGGTGCTGGATCTGGACCTGCTCATGTACGGCGACCTGCAAATGGACACCCCGCGCCTGACCCTGCCCCACCCGCGCATGCACGAGCGGGCCTTCGTGCTGGTACCCCTGCTGGAGCTCGCACCCGATGCGCGTATTCCCGGGCATGGCCCGGCCGCCCGCTGCCTCGAGGCGCTGGGCCCGGAGGGCATCCGGCCGCTGGAGGCCGGACGGTGAGCGGCGTGCCGCGATTCATCGCCGTGGAAGGGCCCATCGGCGTGGGCAAGACCACCCTGGCCAGGCGGCTCGCCGACCGGCTGGATGCATCGCTCCTGCTGGAGCGCGCGGAGGACAATCCGTTCCTGGTGCGTTTCTACCGCGAGCCGCGAACCGCGGCCCTGCCCGCGCAACTGTTCTTCCTGTTCCAGCGCGCGCGCCAGGCCACGGAACTGCGCCAGCAGGACATATTCCGGCCGCTGCGGGTAGCCGACTTCCTGCTGGACAAGGACCGCCTGTTTGCGCGTGTTACGCTCAATGACGACGAGTACCGGCTCTACGAGCAGGTCTACCAGCGGGTCACCATGGAGGCGCCCGTGCCCGACTTGGTGCTTTACCTTCAGGCCCCGGTGTCCGTGTTGATGGATCGGGTGAGACGCCGCGGCATCGACTACGAGCGGCACATCAGCGACGAATACCTGGAACGGCTCTCGCAGGCCTACATGGATTTCTTCCTGCACTACGACGACGCGCCGCTGTTGATCGTCAATACCGAGAACCTGGACCTGGCGAGCGGACGCGAGAGCCTGGACGCGCTGATGCACAAGATGGAAGGCGGCCTCAAGGGAAGGCATTATTTCAACACCACCCCGCTGGAAAGAGCGGGGGGCTCCTGACCCGGCAGTGTCCTCGAACCCCTGGGGGTGCGCATGTACTCCGGTGAACAACAACAAAAGCCCGTGACCGTCGCCACGCTGGCGGACATGAAATCCCGCGGCGAGAAGATCGCCTGTCTCACCGCCTACGACGCCAGCTTCGCGACGCTGCTCGACGAATGCGGCGTGGATGTGGTTCTGGTGGGCGACTCGCTGGGCAACGTGATCCAGGGACGGGCCACCACGCACCCGGTGACCATGAATCACATGGTCTATCACACGCGAGCCGTGAGGGGCGGCCTGGAGCGCGCGTTCCTGATCGGGGACATGCCCTGGATGAGTTTCCGTTCCGAGAGCGCGGCAGCCCGCAACGCGGGCCGGCTGATGGCCGCCGGCGCCAGCATGGTGAAGCTCGAGGGGGGTGGCTACGTGGCCGACGTCACCGCCCACCTGGTGGAGCGCGGCGTTCCGGTATGCGGGCACCTGGGTCTCACCCCGCAGTGGGTGCACAAGTTCGGGGGCTTCAGGGTGCAGGGCAAGACCGAGTCGGCCGCCGAGGCGATGCGCCGGGAAGCCCTGCGCCTGCAGGAGGCGGGGGCCGAGCTGCTTGTGCTGGAGTGCGTGCCCGCCGGCCTGGCGGAGCGCGTCAGCGGGGAGCTCGCCATTCCCACCATTGGCATCGGCGCCGGCCCCGGTTGCGACGGCCAGGTGCTGGTGGTCTATGACATGCTCGGGTTGACGCCGGGCAAGCGGCCGAAGTTCTCGAAGGACTTCACCGGCACCGGCGGCGGCGTCCGGGGTGCGGTGACTGCCTACGTGGAAGCCGTGAGGCAGGGTGCGTTCCCCGGCGCCGAGCATTCCTTCTGAGCCATGCGCACGGTCGAATCCGTCGAGGAACTGCGTGAGCACGTGGCCACCTGGCGGGCCTGCCGCGAACGGGTGGCGCTGGTACCCACCATGGGCAACCTGCACGCCGGTCACCTGGCGCTGGTCAAGCACGCATCCGACCGGGCCGATCGCGTGGTGGTGAGCATCTTCGTCAATCCCACCCAGTTCGGCCCGGAGGAAGACTACGGCCGCTACCCGCGCACCCTGGACGCCGACCTGGCGGCGCTGGACGGCAGCGCCTGCGACCTGGCGTTCGTGCCGGAAGTGAAGACGCTCTATCCGTTCGGGCCGGAGCAGGCCGTCGCCATCCACGTGCCGGGCATCAGCGGGATCCTGGAAGGCGAACGCCGCCCGGGACACTTCGACGGGGTCTCCACGGTGGTAACGCGGCTCTTCCAGATGGCGCAGCCGGACCTGGCCGCGTTCGGGGAAAAGGACTACCAGCAGCTCCAGGTCATCCGGCACCTGATCCGGGACCTGGCCATGCCAGTGGAGATCGACGGCGTGCCCACGGTGCGCGAGGCGGACGGCCTGGCGTTGAGCTCGCGCAACCAGTACCTCACCCCAGAGGAGCGCCGCGCGGCGCCGGAGCTGTATCACGCCCTGTGTGACCTGGCGGCCCGCGTCGAGGCCGGCGGGCGCGACTTCCGGAAGATGGAATCCAGCGCCGTCGCCCGGCTCGAAAAGGCCGGATTCAGGCCGGAATACGTGGCCGTGCGGCGTGCCGACCTGGGCGAGCCGGGCCCCGGCGACCGGGCCCTGCGGGTACTGGCGGCGGCCCGGCTGGGGCGGGCACGGCTGATCGACAACGTGGCGGCTGCCGGTTGAAACGACGCGACGCCCCGGGGGCTGGTGTCGTCAAAAAAACAGTGGTATCATTACAACCAACTTGGACCACTGCCCTTGTGGCTCCAAGGTTGGCAGGGCGCGTTTGTTAAGGGTACTTCGTCACTACGACGCTGCCTCCTCCCCCGGAAGGGGGAGGAGGTTTTTGTTTTCTGGGCCCCGATTTCCCCGTACTCAACTGCCTGGCCCCGTTTCGGCGCGGAGAGCTTTGGCGCCGCGAACGGAGCTGTGAGAAAATAACGCTTTTGACGCGAGGAGCCGGATTTCCATGTTCCTGAACATGCTCAAGGCCAAGATCCACCGGGCCACCGTCACCCAGGCGGAGCTCCACTACGAGGGTTCCTGCGCCATCGACGACGACCTGCTCAAGGCCTCCGGGATAAGGGAATTCGAGCAGATCGAGATCTACAACATCACCAACGGTCAGCGGCTCAGCACCTACGCGATCCGCGCCGAGGCCGGCTCGGGCATCATTTCCATGAATGGCGCGGCGGCCCATCTCGCCAGCCCCGGGGACATGGTGATCATCTGCGCCTACTGCGGGCTCGACGCCGCCGAGGCGGCCCGCCATACGCCGCGCCTGGTCTACGTGGACGAGGCCAACCGCATCAGCCACTCCAGGGGCTCCATCCCGGTCCAGGCCGCCTGACAGCCGGGTTGGCGATGGGGCCCTCAGCAACGCAACGCCGGGACTAGGGCCGTGTTGCGAGAAAACAACAAAGCGGGCCGAGCTCCGACCCTCGCGGAACTGTTCCAGGCCGACCCCGAGCGTGGGCGGCACTGGCTGTTCCGCTTCGGCCCATTGCTGGCCGACCTGTCCCGCCGCCACCTGGACCGGCATCGCCTGGACTCCCTGCTTTCCGCCTCCCGCGAAGCGGGTCTCACCGAGGCGGTGAGACGGCTGTTCGCCGGCGAGGTGGTCAATCCCACGGAAGGGCGGCCGGCCCTGCACTGGGCCTGGCGCGCGCCGAACGCCGAGCTGTCCCGCATCGACCCCGAGCATGAGCGCGACGCGGTGCGCCAGCGCATGGACGAAATCGCCGCCGCCGTGCGCGGCGGGAAATGGCGGGGCACCGGCGGCGGCCCGATCAGCGACGTGATCTGTCTCGGCATCGGCGGCTCCGAGCTGGGACCACGCCTGGCCGTGGAGGCCCTGGGTCCCGGCGACGGGCCCGAAATCCACTTCCTCGCCAACGTGGACGGCGGGCCGATCGAGCGATTGCTCGCGACCCTCGATCCTGCAACCACGCTGGCGCTGATTACCTCCAAGAGTTTCCGAACCGCCGAGACCATGCTCAATGCGGCCACCGTGCGCGGCTGGCTGGCCCGCGCCGCGCCGGATGAACGGGCGGCGGAGCAGTGCCTTGCCATCACCGCGCGCCCGGGCCATGCCGTGGACTGGGGCATCCCAGAGCGCAACGTGTTGCCGCTCTGGGAGTCGGTGGGCGGGCGCTACTCGCTCTGGAGCGCCGCCGGCCTGCCCGTGCTGATCGCTCTCGGCTCGGTCGCCTTCGACGCGCTGCTCGCCGGCGCTGCGGAGATGGATCAACACTTCCGCACCGAGTCGCCGGAGCGCAACCTGCCGATCCTGGCCGGGTCCCTGGACGCCGCGCAGGCCGCCCTGGCGGTGGTGCCCTACGACGAGCGCCTGCGGCTCTTGCCCGAGTACCTCCAGCAGCTCTATATGGAGAGCCTGGGCAAGCCCGCCCCGGAGGGCCGCCGGTGGCGCGCGCCCGTGGTGTTCGGCACCACCGGGACCCGGGCACAGCACACGTTTTTCCAGGCGCTGCACCAGGGCGAGCTGCAAGCGGCCGTGGATTTCATCGGGGTGATCCATGCCGACCACGGGCTGGCCGGGCACCAGCGTGCGCTGCTGGCAAACCTTTTGGGCCAGGCCCGGGCCCTGGCGCTGGGCGGCGGGCGTTCGGAGCTGGACCGGACCTTCGCCTGTCCCGGCGACCGTCCCAGCAACGTGCTGTTGCTGGAGGCACTCACGCCGCGCGCCCTGGGGGCATTGCTGGCGCACTACGAGCACCGGGTGTTCGTGGCCGCCACGCTGGCGGGGGTCAATCCCTTCGACCAGCTCGGCGTGGAGCTGGGCAAGCGCTTGGCCGGCGAACTGGAGCCCCTGCTGGAAGGCGGCGAGGCACCGCCGGGCCTGGAGGCGCTGCTGGAAGCCATCCGCGGCGCCTGAGACTTAAGGTTGCTGGCGCTCGAGCGCCCATCGCACGTGCTCGCGCACCAGCGGGGAAGGGTGGTCCGCGCGGCGCCGCAGCGCTTTCACCACCGACTCCGAGCGGCGCGCGTTTCCCAGCGCCACGGCGATGTTTCTGAGCCAGCACTCGTAACCGATGCGCCGGATCGCCGAACCTTCCGTTTTGCGCAGGAACTCTTCCTCGCTCCACTCGAACAGGCTCACCAGGTCCGGACCGTCCAGGTCGTGCCGCGGGGCGAAGTCCCCTTCCGCCGTGGCCGAGGCGAACTTGTTCCACGGGCACACCAGCTGGCAGTCATCGCAGCCGTACACGCGGTTGCCGATCAATGGCCGCAGGGACTCTGGAATAGAGCCGCGCAACTCGATGGTGAGATAGGAGATGCAGAGCCTGGCGTCCAGCTCGTAGGGCGCGGTGATGGCGCCGGTGGGACAGGCGTCGATGCAGCGCCGGCAACTCCCGCAGTGGTCGGCGGCGGGCTCGTCCACCGGCAAGGGCAGGTCGGTATACAGCTCACCCAGGAAAAACCAGGACCCTGCCTCGGTGCTCAACAGGTTGGTGTGCTTGCCGATCCAGCCCAGGCCGGCGTTTCGCGCAAGCGGCTTTTCCAGCACCGGCGCCGAGTCCACGAACGCCCGGTAGCCGAAGGGGCCGACGTCTTTCTCGATACGGTCGGCCAGTTTCTGCAGGCGCTTGCGCATCACCTTGTGATAGTCGCGGCCCAGGGCATAGCGCGACACGTATCCCTTGCCGTCGTCACGGAGCGTTTGCCAGGCCGCGTCCCTGCCGCTCTCCGGGTAGTAATCCATGCGCGCGCTGATCACGCGTACCGTGCCGGGCTTGAGTGTCGCGGGCTCGGTGCGCCGGGTCCCGTGCCGGGCCATGTAATTCATCTCGCCGTGGCGGCCCTCCGCCAGCCAGCGCTCCAATCTGGCCGCGTCCCGGGACAGGTCCACGCCGGCCACCCCCAGCTTCTGGAAGCCCAGGTCCCGGCCCCAGTCCACGATGCGTGCCTTGAGCCCGCCATAGTCGATCGCCTCGTGCATGCGGTGCATTGTACTGGCCGTTTTCCGACCAATACCTTCCACCTTGCTCGCGGGCACTCGTTATACTCGCGTTTATGAGCAGGCTGCCGGTCAACCTCTACTCCGCCGAGCAGGTGCGCGAGTTGGATCGCCGCGTCATCGAGGACGAGGGCGTGGATTCCTACGGACTCATGTGCCGGGCGGGAGAGGCCGCGTTCCATGCGCTGCGCGACGAGTGGCCCGGGGCCCGGGGCGTCGTGGTACTGGCGGGCAAGGGCAATAACGGCGGCGACGGTTACGTGATCGCCCGGCTCGCCGCGGCCGCCGGGATGAGAGCCACGCTGGTCCGGGTCGGCGATCACGCCGGCCTGAAGGGATCCGCGGCCCGGGCCGCCCGCGATTGCGAGGTGGCGGGCGTGGCCGTCGAGGACTTCGGCACCGGGCTGCCGCCCGCGGACATCTACGTGGACGCGCTGCTCGGCACGGGCCTGGACCGGCCGTTGCGCGGCGACATCCGGGACGCGGTGCGAGCCGTGAACGATACCGGCGCGCCGGTGTTCGCGGTGGACGTGCCCACCGGTCTCAACGCGGACACCGGGGCGGTGATGGGAAGCTGCGTGGACGCCTCGCTCACCGCCACCTTCATCGGCTGCAAGGCCGGGTTGCTTACCGGCGAGGGGCCCGCCCAGTGCGGCAGGCTGGTGTTCGATTCGCTGAATGCACCGGAGCGGGTGTACCGGGATCTGGCCCCCATGGCCCGGCGGCTCACCGGCGACGACCTGCGCGAGGCGATGCCGCCCAGGCGGCGCACCGCGCACAAGGGGCGGTTCGGTCACGTGCTCGTGGTGGGTGGGGACCAGGGCATGGCCGGTGCGGCCCGGATGGCCGGCGAGGCGGCGGCGCGCAGCGGCGCCGGCCTCATCAGCGTGGCCACGCTTCCCGACCACGTGGCCGCGGTGGTCGGCGGGCGACCGGAACTGATGACCCACGGCGTGCACCGTGGATCGGACCTGACCGGATTGCTCGAGCGTGCCACGGTGGTGGCGCTGGGGCCCGGACTGGGCCGCTCGCCCTGGAGCAAGTCCCTTTGGCTCGCCGTGATGGCGTCCGAAAAGCTGCTGGTGCTGGACGCGGACGGTCTCAACTGGCTCGCGCGCATGCCCCGGCGCCGGGCCCGATGGGTGCTCACGCCCCACCCGGGCGAGGCGGCGCGGCTGTTGGGCGTGGAGCCGGCGGACGTGCAGCGGGACCGGTTCGCCGCGGTCGCCGAGCTTGCCGAGCGGTTCGCGGCCACTGTGGTGCTCAAGGGCGCCGGCACGCTGGTGGCGGCGCCGGGAGAGACCCCCGCGCTCTGCGATCTCGGCAACCCCGGCATGGCCACCGGCGGCATGGGTGACGTGCTCACCGGCGTGATCGCCGGCCTGGCCGCCCAGGGCCTCGCGCCGTTCCGGGCCGCCGGCATCGGGGTGCTGGCCCACGCCATGGCCGCGGACGCGGCGGCCGCCGCCGGCGAGCGCGGGCTGATCGCCACGGACCTGTTCGAAACGCTCCGGACGGTGCTGAATCCGTGATGGCGAACCGGTCGCTGACCCTGCCGCTGCCCGACGAGCGGGCCACCGAGGCGCTGGGCGCCGCCCTTGCCCGCCAATGTCCGCCGACGGCGGTCATTTACCTGGAGGGCGACCTGGGCGCCGGCAAGACCACCCTGGCGCGGGGCTTCCTGCGCGCCCTGGGCCACGCCGGGCGGGTCAAGAGCCCCACCTACAGCCTGCTGGAGACGTATGACACCGTCTCCGGCCGCGCCTACCACCTGGACCTGTACCGGCTGGCGGACCCGGAGGAGACGCGCTGGCTCGGCCTGGACGAATTGGAGACCGAGCCGGGCATGGTGCTGGTGGAATGGCCCGGCCACGGCGCGGGTGGCCTGCCGGCGCCGGATCTCACCGTGGCCCTGCGCCACGCCGGCTCGGGCCGGGAAGCGCGGCTGGCCGCCCACGGGGCGGCGGGGGAAGCGCTCCTGGCCGGGGTGAATACCCTAACTGCCTGATAAAAATGGATTTATTGTCATTCCCGCAAGACCCGTTTGCCTTAAAAGTTACTAAAGGTTTGCGACGTATCTAGCGGATACTAAAGGAAAAACATTGCAATTCGCCCCGGGATGGGCTACAAAGCGGCCAGGGCAACAATAACGAGCCGCCCGAGGCCATGAAGCGCGTCCTGCTCCTGCTAGCCCTGTCTTGCCTCGCCGGCCCGCTCGCGCGGGCCGGCGACGTGCAGGATCTGCGCGTCTGGGCCGGCCCCGAATACACCCGCACCGTGCTGGACATCAGCCACCCGGTGGACTACCGCGTGTTTACCCTGGACGACCCGCCGCGGGTGGTGGTGGACATCCAGGACGCGAGCCTGGACCGGCGCCTGCGCATCACGGACGGCGACAAGGGCCTGCTCAGGGACGTGCGCACGGGCATCCGCCAGGGCGACGACCTGCGAGTGGTGTTCGACGTCTCCGGACCGGTGCGTCCCAAGAGCTTCCTACTGCCGCCAGCGGAGCAGTACGGCAATCGCCTGGTACTGGACCTCTATCCGAAGAATGCCGCTTCCGAGCCGGTGAAGACCGTGGCCTCGGTGGACCAGCGCGGCCAGCGGGACGTGGTGGTGGCCGTGGACGCCGGCCACGGCGGCGAGGACCCGGGCGCCATCGGCCCCCACGGCACCCGCGAGAAGGACGTGGTGCTGGCCGTCGCCCGCGACCTGGCGAAGAAGATCAACGCCGTGCACGGCATGAAGGCCGTGCTGATCCGCAAGGGCGATTACTACATCCCGCTGGTGGAACGATTCCAGAAGGCTCGCGAACAGCGCGCCGACCTGTTCGTTTCGATCCACGCCGACGCCTTCTACGACCACAGCGTGCGTGGATCGTCCGTTTACGTGCTGTCCAAGCGCGGCGCCACGTCCCAGGCCGCCAAGTGGCTGGCGGCGCGGGAGAACGACGCGGACCTGGTGGGCGGGGTCAAGCTCTCGGACAAGGACGAGCTCCTGGCCAAGGTGCTGCTGGACCTGTCCCAGAGCGCCACCATGCAGGCCAGCGAGGACGTGGCGGAAAGCGTCCTGAAGGGACTTTCGGCCATCGGGCCGACTCACAAGGACCAGGTGGAACGCGCCAACTTCGTGGTGCTGCGTTCCCCGGACGTCCCCTCGCTGCTGGTGGAAACGGCGTTCATCACCAACCCGTCGGAGGAGCGGCGGCTCAACGACCCGCGTCACCGGGACCGGTTGGCCAGCGCGATCCTTTCCGGCGTGATCGGCTATTTCGCGAACAATCCGCCGCCGGACACCCTGATCGCGCGCAGCGGCCTGGACACGCACGTGGTGTCGCGTGGCGACACGCTCAGCGAGATCGCCTCACAGTACAACGTGAGCCTGAATTCGCTGCGGGCGGCCAACGGTTTGAACTCGGACGTGCTCTACGTGGGCTCGGTGCTCAAGATCCCGCCCTCGTAGGCGCGGCTATCCCTTATGGAGCGCTTGGCGATGCGCCCGATGAATAACGACACCCGGAACCTGTTCAAGGCCATCCGGGGCGAATAACGACCCAGCCTCCGGGCACTCCCGGTTTCCCCTGTGTGACGATTTGGCGAATCGCCACGGGGGATCTTTCCCCGGGCGGGGCGCCGGGCAAAGCTTGACCTGCGTCATCAGTTACTTGAAACCTTTGGCGTATATTCATGTCACTGCTTCGAGAGTAAAATTGGCCCCAACCGAGAGGGCCAGAACACAAGGAGCTGAATCATGAAAATTGGAGTTCTTTTTGCTGCTGCCGCGCTGGCGCTGCCCATGGCGGCCCAGGCCGAGTTCGATTACACGTACCTGGAAGCCGGCTATCAGCGCTTCAACCCCGACAACTTCAGCGAGGATGCCGATGGTCTCGGCATCCGCGGATCGGCGGGCCTGTCCCGGAACCTGAACATCACCGGTGAATGGTCCCGCGTGGATTTCAACAACAGTAGCGCCGACCTGGAAACCTGGGCGGTGGGCCTGGGGCTGCACGCCCCGATCAACCCCCAGGTGGACGTGGTGGGCAACATCAGCTACATCGAGAACACCGTGGACCTGGGCGGTGGCTTGGGCGGCTTCGCCATCGATGACAATGGCTACCGGGCCGACGTGGGGCTTCGCGGCCAGATCACGCCGGCCTTCGAGCTTGACGGCGGCATCCGCTACGTGGACATCGAGGACAACAACACCAGCGGTTACCTCCGCGGCCTCATAGGCAGCTCGCAGATCCGCCTGCTGCTGGAAGTCGAGAGCGGCGACAACGGCGACCAGTTCCTGATCGGCGGCCGCTACGACTTCTGATCGGACTAACCATGCCTGGTATGAAAACGGGCCGCGGAAGCGGCCCGTTTTTTGTCGGGCCCGGTGATTGCCGGTAACCGCTTGCCGTCCGGCTGTACCGGGTTGGATAAAGAGCGGGGGTGCGGTGGGGCGTGGCGAGACCGTCGTCGCCAGGGATGGCGGCGCCGGAGCTTACACGGACGTACTTGCAGCGTTCTCAACAGGCCCCAGCGCGCCTTTGCCGCGAAACTCGTTCGCCACGGCAACTTGGTCGATCCATAATTCTCTTGATTGTCGCTGGTTCGAATCCAGGAACGGCTTTCTACGGGATTGGTCGGGGTGACTGGATGGCTCGGCCCGTCCCGTCCCTGGGCCTCGCCCTGCGGGCTCGCTTCGCTCGCGCCAATTCGCTCCCGGCGAATTGGTCGAACCAACATCTGTTTACCGTCGCTGGTTCGAATCCAGGAACGGCTTTCTACGGGATTGGTCGGGGTGACTGGATTCGAACCAGCGACTTCTACCTCCCGAAGGTAGCGCTCTACCAAGCTGAGCTACACCCCGAAACGCGGAGACGGCCCGGTCGGGCCGTCAGGGCGGGAAAGTTTAAGCCATGGCCGGAACGGGTGCAATGCAAGACCCTCGGCGCGGTACCTAGTCGGCAGCGTTGGCCCGGGCCCTTCGCCAGCCGGTGAAGCTCAGCAGGGCGAGCGCCGCCAGGATCGTCGCCATGCCCCCGGCTTCCCAGCGCGAGGGGATTTCCCCGAACACCATCCAGCCGGAAGCGATGGAGATCACCGGCGTGGCCAGGGTCGCCAGCCCCGAGACTCCCGCGGGCAGTCGGCTCAGGGCGTAGAGCCACAACAGCCAGGCAAGCGAGGTGGCCATCATCACGTTGTAGCCCAGTGCCAGGCTGAATCCCGCCGACCAGTGCACCGGCTTCGAGCCCGCCAACCAGGCCAGCAGCATCAGGCCCGCGGCGCCGGTCGCCATCTGCCAGGCGGAAACGTTGAGCAGGTCGTCGGCGTCGCCCAGCCTCATTCGCTTGGCCACCACGTTGGCGCTGGCCCAGCACCAGGCCGCGCCCAGCGCGAAGGCGCTGTCCGCCGCCGAGAAGCCGCCGCGCCAGGGGCTGAGGATGCCGAGCAGGCCGGCGGCCGCCAGGCCGATGGCCAGCCACTGGATGCCGCGAATGCGCTCTCCCAGCAGCATTGCCGCGAGCAGCAGTGTCCAGAACGGCATGGTGTAGGCGAGCACCGCGCTCTTGCCCACCGCGCCGTTCTCCAGCGCCAGGGCGATCAGGCCCACGAAGCCGCAGGTCTGCAAAAGGCCCAGCAGGACGATACCCGGACCCCGGCGCGGCGCCAGCGGCCGGCGCGACAGCAACAGCACCAGGAAAAGCGCGACGGCGCCCAGGGCGCAGCGCCAGGCCGCGAAGCGCAGCGGTCCCGCGTCGCGCAGCGCCACCTTCATCACCACCCAGTTGCAGCCCCAGATCAAGGACAGCGAGGCCAGCGCCGCCGCCGGCCCCAGGTTGCTCGGGACGCTGGATCGGGTCATGTGTTAGAAATGCACATAAAGGTATTCCAGGGACAAGCCTGCCTGTCGCGGGCCGTTCGGGTCCAGTGCAAGACGGAACGACGCGGCCCGCGCACTGTCGCAAGGCTTCCGGCCTCCCGAGGCTGATTGCGTCAAGGATTTTCAGTGCCCGGCATTATCTTCCGACTCCTGCTCGGACTCTGCCTGTTGGCCGCGCCGCTGGCGGCGCGTGCCGTGCTGCTGGGCGTTACCGTCCAGGGAATCAACGGTGAGTTGAAGGAGAACGTGGAAAAGCAACTGGGCATCGTCCAGGTGATCAAGGACGACAGGATCCCGGACAGCCACGTGGCCTGGCTGCATTCCCGCGCGCCGGAGCAGATCCGCGAGGCGCTTGCGCCATTCGGCTACTACCGGGTGAAGGTGGATGCCAGCCTGGAGGAGACCCCCGAGGGACTCGAGGCCACCTACCGGATCAACCCCGGCCCGCCGGTGAAGGTCATCGTGCGCGACCTGGTGCTCAAGGGTCCCGGCGGCAGTGATGCCGCGCTGAGCTCTGCCCTGGCCTCGTTTCCGCTGCGTAAAGGCGACGTGCTGGATCACCGCAAGTATGAATCCGGCAAGCGCGAAATCCAGCGCCTGCTCGCCGAGCGCGGCTACTTCGATGCGGAGATGACCGAGCACGCGGTGAAGGTGGACCCGGACGCGCTGTCCGCGGAAATCCACCTGCACTTCGACACCGGGCCGCGTTACCGGTTGGGCCCCGTGCAGTTCGACGGCGCACAGTTCCCCGCCGAGTTCATGCAGCGCTTCGTGCAGTTCGACCGGGGCGAGCCCTATGACCAGTCGACATTGCTCGCCCTGCAGAAAACCCTACTGGACACCGACTACTTCGCCAGCGTCAACGTCAACGCGGTGCGCGACTCGGCCCAGGGCCTGGAGGTGCCCGTGCGCGTGACCGTCTCGCCGAACAAACGCAACATCTATTCCGCCGGCGTCGGTTACGGCACCGACACCGGCGCGCGGGTGCAGGGCGCCGTCGAGCGCCGCTGGGTCAACAGGCGCGGCCACCGCCTGCGCGTGGAGGCGCAGGTGGGCGAGCGTAAGAGCGGGGTGGACGCCCAGTACGGCATTCCGGTGCACCGGGGCAACGTCCAGCAGTACGCGCTGGGGGCCAGCTACAAGGACGAGCAGTCCGACACGGTGGACAGCCGCGGCGCGGAACTCAGCGTCAGCCAGGTGGCGCGTTGGCGTGGCTGGGACCGGGTAATCGCGCTCAAGGCGCTGGTGGAACGATTCAAGCTGCGCACCGGCGCGCAACCCGACGCTCTGAAGGGTACCCAGAACGCCACGGTGCTCTACCCGGTGGCGCGGCTTTCGAAGACCCGTTCCAACGACCCGGTGGTGCCCACCCGGGGCTGGGAACTCCAGGCCTACGTCCGCGGCGGACTGGACTCGCTGCTGTCGGACACCTCCTTTGCGCAACTGGGCGCTGGCGCGAAGCTGATCCTGCCCGCGTGGGGGCGCGACCGGATCCTGCTGCGCGCCGACGCCGCCACCACCTGGGCCGACAAATTCGAGCGCCTGCCGCCGTCGCTGCGCTACTTCGCCGGCGGTGACTACAGCGTGCGCGGCTACGACTACCAGTCGCTGGCGCCCACCAACGACCAGGGCACGGTGATCGGCGGCAAGTACTTGCTGGTGGGCAGCGCCGAGTACGAGCACATGTTCACGGAGCACTGGGGCATGGCGCTTTTCAGCGACGCCGGCAATGCCTTCAGCAATACGCGTTTCAATCCCGAGGTGGGCACCGGTGTGGGACTGCGCTGGCGTTCGCCCGTGGGCATGGTACGGGTGGACGTGGCCTCGGCGGTCACGCAACCCGGCAACCCATTGCAGCTGCACGTCGTCATAGGACCCGACCTGTGAAGTGGCTCAAGCGAATATCGCTGGGCACTCTCGCCGTGATGCTGGTGCTGCTTGCGCTGGCCTCGGTGCTGCTCAACACCACCTGGGGCGCGCGCCAGGTGGTGGGCCGCGCTTCCGCCTTCATCCCGGGCGAGCTGCGAGTGGCCGGCATCGGGGGCACGCTTGCCGGCCCGCTGCAATTATCGGGGGTGGATTACCGGCTCGATGGGATGACGGTGAGCGCCGCCCGCCTGAGCGTGGACGTCTCGCTGATGGACCTGAGCACCGGACGGCTGACCATTGACGAGCTGACCGCGCAATCACTTCGCGTTCAGCTGCCGCCGTCCTCCCCGTCCACGAAACCGGAGCCGTTGCATCTCCCGGCGCTGGCCCTGCCCATGAGGATCCGTGTCAGGCACGCGCAACTGGCGGATTCGCGCATCGTGCCCCATGGCGGCGAGCCCGTGGTCTTGAGCCGCGTTGAGATCGAGGGCGGAATCGCCGCCGGGGTGGTGAGCGTCGAGCGGGCCTCGGTGGAGTCGCCCCTGGGCTCGCTGCAACTGTCCGGACGGGTGGATACCGGCACCAACTACCGCGCGCGCCTTAATGCCCGCCTGGCCGCCCAGGCCGCGGGCCGCGGCTTTTCCGGGCGGCTCTCCGCCAATGGCGACCTGGACCGGATGGAAACCGAGCTGACCCTGGCGTCTCCCGCGCGGGCGACGCTCCGGGCCACCTTCACCGGCCTGCCGTCGAATCCCGCCTACGACTTCAAGCTGGAGGCCGACGACGTCGCCCCCGACGCCGTGTGGCTCGGCGGCATGCCGGGACCGTTGAGCGGTTCGCTCGAGGGTTCCGGGGATGCGGGGCGGGTCGAGCTGACCGGCTGGCTGGCCGCGGGCGGCGAGCGCGCCGGGATCGATGAGCTGGCTGCTTCCTGGGGCGGCGGCGCGCTGGTGCTCGATAAGCTGGAACTCCACGGCGAGCGGGCGGCGAGGCTGTCGGCCAGCGGGCGCCTGGCATTCGGCAACGAGCCCCGCGCCAGGCTGAATGCCGACTGGAACGGACTGCAGGTGCCGCTGCCCGGCGCCCGGCGTATCGACAGCGCCCAGGGCAAGGTCCGGGTGGACGGCACGCCGGAAGACTACCGGTTCGACCTGGACGCGGACGTGGGCGGGCTGGTGCCGGCGGGACACTGGCAGGTGGCCGGCAGCGGTTCGCTGGACGGCATCCGCTTCGATTCGTTCCAGGCGCGTACCCTCGACGGCGCACTTCAGGGTGACGGCCGCATCGCCTGGCGCCCGGAATTTACCTGGCAGGGGCAGGTGAAAGCGCAGGGCATCGACCCGGCCGGGCTGGCGCCGGGCTGGCCCGGCAGCGTTTCGGGCACGGTGCGCTCCAGTGGCAAGATCACCGTCGGCGAGCCCAGCGGCGAACTCAGGATCGACGGGCTGAGCGGCACCCTGCGAAGTCGCCCGGTCTCCGCCACGGCGGACGTTTCCTTCCAGGGCCTCGGCCGATTCAACGGGAGTATCGAGGCCAGCTCGGGCGAGAGCAGCATCAGCGCCCGGGGACAATTCGGCCCCGAGACGGACGCCAGGATTGCACTGAACGTGGCCTCGCTGGGCGACTGGTACCCGGGGAGCGCGGGCAGCCTCGAGGGCCAGGTCCGCCTGACCGGGACGCGGGAAGCACTGCACGCCGCCGGCTCGCTTAAGGGCAAGGCGCTCGACGTGGCGGGCGACACCGCGGACACCCTGTCCGCCGACTTCGACCTGGGCCTGGACCCGCGATCGCCGGGAACCCTTAAGGTCACGGCGGGCGGATTCACGGCGGGGCCGGCGAGCTTCGAGACCGTGTCGCTGAAGGTGGAGGGTGACCTGGCCGACCACCGCCTGAGCCTGGAGGCGGCCGGGGCGGACCTGAAGGGTTCACTGGAGGCCTCCGGTGGCTGGCGGGCCGGCCACTGGCAGGGCGAGATCCGGGCCCTGGGCCTGGACGGCGACCAGCTCGGGAGCTGGCGCCTGAATTCCGCCGCGGGGCTCAGCGCCGGCCCGGACGCCGCGATGCTCGATTCCCTGTGCCTGTCTTCGGACCGGGGCCGGTTTTGCGCCGGGGGCGAATGGAAGCGGAGCGGCGCCCTGTCGGCCCGGGCCGACCTGAACGGCGTGCCGCTGCCGGCCTTCCAGCCGCTGTTGCGCCTGGCCACCGACCGCCCGGTGTCCCTGGAAGGGTTGCTTAACGCCCACCTGGAGTTGAACGGCGGCCAGGACGGGCCGCCGCGCGTTGAGGGCCGGTGGTCCGCGAGCGGCGCCGCTGTTTCCCTGCTCGGCGCCGAGGGCACCACCCGGCTCGCCCTGGACCCCCTGGATGGTCGACTCTCCCTCGACGGCGGCGTCCTGGAAAGCCGGCTCGAGCTGGGCCTGGACGACGCCGGACGACTGGAGCTGGACCTGTCCTCGAGGAGTTTCCAGCCCGGCGACTGGCCGTCGGCACCGGTCGACGGCCGCCTGCGGGTGGACCTGGTCGACCTGTCGCCGCTGGCGCCACTGATGCCTGGCCTTGCAAGCCCGGCCGGATCGCTCGTCGGCGAGATCCGGCTCTCGGGCCGGCTGGGGGCGATGGATACGGGGGGCGAGCTCACCCTGTCCGGCTTCGCCGCGGAATTGCCCGCGGTGGGCATCGCCCTGGCCGACGGGCGCCTGGCCCTGAACGCCGAGGGCTCCCGCATCCGCTTCGAGGGCGGCGTGTCCTCCGGCGGCCGCCTGGACGTCAGCGGGGAGGCACGGCTGTCGGCGGACGGCGCGCCGACCTTGAGCGCCACGGTGAAGGGCGCGGACTTCCGGGCCATGGACCGTCCCGGGCTGGAAGCCGTGGTCTCTCCCGAGCTGGACCTGGCCCTTGCCGGTCGGCGCCTGGACCTGAAGGGCAAGGTCTCGGTGCCCCGGGCGCTGGTGGACACCCGCAGGCTGGGAGGCGGCGGCGTGAGCCCGTCACCGGACGTGGAGGTGGTGGGGCGCGAGGCCCCGGCGAGGGAAAGCGCCATCCGGCTGTTCGCGGAAGTGGACGTCAGCCTGGGCAAGGACATCATGCTCAAGGCGCCGGGCTTCGAGGGCTCGGCGAGCGGCGCACTGCACGTGAGCGACCAGCCCGGCCGGCCCACGCTGGCCTCCGGCGAGCTCGGGGTCACCGGCAGCTACCAGGCCTACGGTCAGTCGCTGTCCATCCGCAGCGGCCGGTTGCTGTTCTCCTCCACGCCAATCGAAAACCCGGGCCTGGACATCACCGCGGTGCGCACGGTGCGCGACGTCACCGCGGGGGTACGCATCAACGGCACTGCCCGCAATCCGCAGGCGACGCTGTTCTCCGAGCCGGCGCTGGGCAGCGAGTCGGAAATCCTTTCCTACCTGGTGCTGGGACGGCCCCTGGACCAGGCCTCCAGCGGCGAGGGCGCCACGCTGTCCAATGCGGCGCTGGCGCTGGGTCTCAAGGGCGGCGATGCACTGGCGAAGCAGATCGGATCGCGCTTCGGCATCAGCGAGGTGGGTGTCAGCCAGTCCTCGGAGCTGGGCCAGTCCGCCCTGACCCTGGGCAAGTATCTCTCTCCCAGGCTTTACCTGAGTTACGGCGTCGGGCTTGCCGATCCGGTGAGCGTGGTACGTTTGCGCTACGAGCTCACCGATCACTGGGCGCTCGAGGCCGCCTCCGGCAAGGAGACCAGCGGCGCCATTACCTTCTACTACGAACGCTGACCCAGGCTCAGGAGAGATCCGACTTGTCCGAGCAAGGCAAGCCCGAACCCCGGCGGCGCTGGCTGACCACGCTCACGGTGTTGATGGGCACCCTGTCCATGGTGCTCACCACCACCATCGTCAACGTGGCCATTCCCACCATCATGGCCGACTTCGACATGAGCCAGATGCAGGCGCACTGGCTTTCCACCGGCTTTCTCGCCGCCATTACCACCACCATGCTGGTGAGCGCTGCGCTGGTGGAAAGATTCGGCCAGCGCCGCGTGTATTCCGGCGCCATCTGGCTGTTCATCGGGGCCTCGGTGCTGGGCGCGTTGAGCTGGAACGCGCACGCCATGATCGCCGCGCGCATCCTGCAGGGTGCCATGGCCGGCGTCATCCAGCCGCTGGCCATGGTGGTGATCTTCCAGGTATTTCCCGATCACGAGCGCGGCCGTGCCCTGGGGCTCTACGGCATGGGCGTGGTGCTGGCGCCAGCGCTCGGGCCCGCCGTGGGCGGCGTGCTGCTGGACTGGTTCGGGTGGCAGGCGGTGTATCTTGCCGCCATCCCGTTCTGCCTCGCCGCCCTGGCGCTGGCTTCGCGCTACCTGCCCGTCTACCGGCCCGGGGCGGCGGGAAGTTTCGACTGGCCCGGGCTGGTGCTGCTGGGTGCCGGGATCTTCACCCTGCTGGAAGGGCTCTCCGAGATCCCGCGGCGCGGCATCACCTGGGAAATCGTGGCCGCGCTGATCGCGGGGGCTGTCTTGTCCGCGGGTTTTATGCTGCGCGAGATCAGGGCGCGACATCCCCTGGTGGCGCTGCGCGTGTTCCGCTATGGCGTGTTCGCCGCGGCGGCAGTGGTAGCGCTGGTCTATGGCGCCGGGCTGTTCTCCACCACCTACCTGTTGCCGTTGATGGTGCAGGGCGTGCAGGGGCTGTCCGCCACGCTCACCGGCCTGGTGCTGATGCCCGCCGGCCTGGCGCTGGCCGCGGTGTTCCCGTTCTCGGGGCGGCTCAGCGACCGCCTTCCCGCCCGGCGCCTGATCGTCGCCGGCCTGGCGCTGTTCGCCTCGGCGCAAGGCTCGCTGGCCTTCACCAACCCGGCCACAGGCTTCTGGCTGCTGGCAATGCTCATCGGCATGGGCCGCGTGGGCCTGGGCGTGATGCTGCCGGCGCTCAACCTGGGAGCGCTCAGGCGCCTGCCCGACGAGCTCATGCAGCAGGGTTCGGGAGTGATCAATTTCGCGCGCATGCTGGGCGGAGCGTTCGGCGTCAACGCGTTCGCCATCCTGCTGGAGAACCGCAGCCTGGATCACCTGGCCGATGCGGGCTCGAGCATCACCGACCTGCACCGGTTCTACGACACGGTCGGCGCCGCTGTATCGCCGGCGGAACTCAATGCCTACAGCTTGGCGTTTCGTGACAGCTTCCTGACACTCGCGGCGCTGTCGCTTTTGTGCATGGCTCCGGCATGGGCCATGGGCGTGATGCACCGGCGTGGACGCCGCCGCGGGGATTCAAAGCAATCGAGGTCGGAATCATGAGCACCGGCACACTGGGATTCGACACCATCGTGCTTGCCTACGACGGCACGGAGCGCGGCCGAAAGGCGCTGCGCCACTCGCTGGCATTCCTGCGTGCCAGCAACGCCGACGTGCACCTGCTGGCGGTGGTGTCCGTCGCCGGGGCGTTGGCCGCCGAAGGTTTCTTCACCGAGGCGCTTTACGCGGAGGAACGCGAGCGCGTGCAGGCCATCCTGGACGAGGGGCTGCACATCCTGGAAGGCGAGGGCATCGAGGGCACCGGCCACATCCGCTGTGGCGAGCCGGCGCGGCGCATCAGCGAGCTCGCCGACCAGGTGGGCGCGGACCTGGTGGTGGTGGGACACCTGCCGCGCGGGCCGCTGGCGCGCTGGTGGCAGGGTTCCGTGGGCGCCTCGCTGATCGATCTTCTCGATTGCAGCCTGCTGGTGCTGCAGTCGTCGGACGACGTGTAACAGGAACGGTTGCGGACGGGTCCTGTCTATTGAAGTAACACGTCACTCATCACGGAGGGTCAATGCTGACGCTGTACACGGCACCGACTCCGAACGGCTACAAAATTTCGATCGCACTGGAGGAATTGGGACTCGACTACGAAACGCGCGTACTGGACCTGCGCGAAAAGGAGCAGAAACGGAACTGGTTTCTGCGCAACAATCCCAACGGGCGCATTCCCGCCATCGTTGACCACGACGAGGGCGACTTTCCCGTCTTCGAATCCGGCGCCATCCTGGTTTACCTGGCCGAGAAGCACGAGAAGCTGCTGTCCGACGAGCGCCGGGCACGCTCCCGGGTGTTCCAGTGGCTGATGTTCCAGATGGCTGGCATCGGTCCCATGCAGGGTCAGGCCCACGTGTTCCGCAACTACGCGCCGGAACGCATTCCGTACGCGGTACGCCGCTACTCCAACGAGACCAGGCGGCTGTACGGGATTCTCGATGAGCGGCTGGCGGACGCGGATTACCTGGCCGGCGAGTATTCGATCGCCGACATCGCCACCTGGCCCTGGGTCAGGAGCCACGGCAACGCCGGAATTGAACTGGATGATCTGCCCGGCCTGAAGCGCTGGTTCGAGCGCATCGGCGAGCGCGACGCGGTGAAGCGCGCACTGCACGTGCCCGAGCCGGTGAGCCAATCGGAACGCGAATCCTTCAAGGAAGGCGTGCGCGCGCTCCTGGCCTGAGCTGGTTCGCGGCGAGGACGCCGCTCCCACACAGTGTTCACGAGGGGCAAGGCCTTTGTGGGAGCGGCATCTTGCCGCGAACTCCCGCGGGCCTTCAGAATGCCCGGTCCACCGCGTAATCCGCGAGCCCGGTCATGGCGTCGCGATATTCGCTCCCGGGCACGTCGTCCAGGGCCGCGATGGCGGCGCGCGCTTCCTCTTGGGCGCGTTCCCGGGCGTAGTCCAGGCCCCCGGTGGCGCGGATGATTTCCAGCACTTCCGCGAGCCGCCCCCGGTCACCGTGCTCCACCGCCCGGCGCAGCAGCGCGCGCTCATCGTCGTTCGCCCGTTGCATGGCGTGGATCAACGGCAGCGTGGACTTGCCTTCGGCCAGGTCGTCGCCCAGGTTCTTGCCCAGGACCTTGCCGTCCGCGCTGTAGTCCAGAACGTCGTCGGCGATCTGGAAGGCCAGCCCGAGGCGTTGCCCGTAGGCGCCCATGGCCTCGATTTCCGGTTCGGGCCGGCCGGCCAGCACCGCGCCCAGCTGCGTGGCCGCCTGGAAGAGCCGCGCGGTCTTGCAATCAATGACCTCGAGGTAACGCGCCTCGTCGGTATCCGGGTCGTTGGTGTGCATCAGCTGCATCACCTCGCCCTCGGCGATGGTGTTGGTGGTGTCGGCCAGGATCTGCATCACCCGCATGGAGTCCACCGACACCATCATCTGGAACGAGCGCGAGTAGAGAAAATCGCCCACCAGCACGCTGGCGGCGTTGCCCCAGCGGTGATTCGCGGTGTCGCGTCCGCGCCGGCGGTCGGACTCGTCCACCACGTCGTCGTGGAGCAGGGTGGCGGTGTGAATGAACTCGATGATGGCCGCCGTTGTCACGTGATGGGCGCCGCGGTATCCGCAGGCGTGCGCGGACAGCAATACCAGCAGCGGCCTCAGGCGCTTGCCGCCGGCGCCAATGATGTAGTCGCCCACCTGGTTGATGAGCACCACGTCGGAGCGCAGCTGCTCGCGGATGGTGTCGTCCAGCGCGCGCAGGTCCTCGGCGACCAGCTTGCGCGCGGCGTCGATGCCGTTGGCCGTGGCAGTCTCGGCGGTGGAGCGTGCGTCGGGGGGGCTCACGGGGCGTTTCGTGTCCTGGCGGTAATGGCGACGATTATAGGGACCGGGCGTTCGCGGGCAAGGATTGCAGGGCCGCGAGGGCCGTTGGTCCCGGGCGGGGCCGCGACGCTATACTGGCCACTTTTTGCGGGGCACCATGTCGGAAAACAACGAGACGAAGCAACGCATTCCCATGAATCCGGCCGAGCGGCGCGCCGCCGGCGCGCTGGCCAGCATCGTGGCCACCCGACTGTTCGGCCTGTTCCTGATTCTCCCGGTGTTCGCCGCATACGCGCGGCACATGCCCGGCGCGACGCCGCTGATGATCGGCCTGGCGCTTGGCATCTACGGCCTCACCCAGGGCATGTTGCAGATTCCCTTCGGGTGGCTTTCCGACCGCATCGGCCGGCGCCGGGTGATCGCCCTGGGCGTGACCCTGTTCATCGTCGGCAGCGTGGTGGCGGCGCTGGCCACCCACATCGCCGGGGTCATCCTGGGCCGGGCTTTGCAGGGCTGCGGGGCCATCGCCGGCGCGGCCATGGCGCTTGCCGCGGATCTCAGCCGCGACAGCCAGCGCAGCAAGATGATGGCCATGATCGGCACCAGCGTGGGCGGCGCCTTCGTGCTCGCCATGCTCGCCGGACCGGTGCTGGCCGGATTCTGGGAAATGGCCGGGCTGTTCTGGATCAGCGCCGCGCTGGGCGCGCTCACGCTGATCCTGCTGTACTGGCTCGTGCCCGCCCCGGATCACCGCACCCCGGCGCCCTCGGGCGGCTGGAAGGAGAACCTGGCCAACGCGGACGTGGTGCAGCTCTGCCTGGGCGCCATGTTCCTGCACGCCATCCTCACCTCGCTGTTCGTGGCGCTACCGGTGGAGCTCAAGGCCACCACCGCCCTCACCGTGCCCGAGCACTGGCGGCTCTACCTGCCCGCGCTGCTGATCGCCGGAGTGGTTGCCGTGGGCGCCATCATCGCCGGCCGGGAAAGTCAGGCCAACGCGCGGCTGGTGGCCGGCGTGGCGTGTCTCGCCGCGGCGCCGCTGGCCATTGGCACCGGAGTCGCCGGCATCGCGTGGGCACTCGTGGCGCTGACCGTGTTCTTCACCGGCTTCACCCTGCTTGAGGCCACACTGCCGGCGCTCATGTCGCACACTGTTTCCGCCGAGCGCCGCGGCACCGCCATGGGGCTCTATGCCACGGGCCAGTTCCTGGGCGCGTTCATCGGCGGGGCCATGGGCGGCTGGACCATGTCGCAGTTCGGCCGGCCGGCGGTTTTCTGGTTCTCCGGGCTGCTGGGCGTGCTTTGGCTGTCCATGGTGCTCTGGCGCATTGCCGTGATGGAAACGGGCGGATTGCCCACGGGCTGATTGGCGGCCGGCCGTCGCGGGACGCTGTGCTAGACTGCCACGCTTCCCCCCGAGTCCTGGAAATTCATAGGGAGCGAACATGGCGCGCGGCATCAACAAGGTAATCCTGGTGGGCAACCTGGGGATCGATCCCGAGGTGCGCTACTCGCCGTCCGGGGCGGCGGTGACGCGCATCCGCGTGGCGACCACCGACCAGTGGCGCGACAAGCAGTCCGGCGAGCAGCAGGAACGCACCGAGTGGCACACCGTGGTGTTCTTCGGCAAGCTTGCCGAGATCGCGGGCGAGTACCTGAAGAAGGGCCAGCAGGTCTATCTCGAGGGCCGGCTTCAGACCAACAAGTGGCAGGACCGGGAAGGCAACGACCGCTACACCACCGAGATCATCGCCCGCGACATGCAGATGCTCGGCGGGCGCGGTGGCGGTGGCGGTGGCGGCGGCAGCAGCGCGTCCTGGGACGAGGGCGGCGCACGGCCCCGGCAGGATCGCGCCGAGGAGAGCCAGGCGCCGGCTTCCGAGGATTTCGAGGACGACATTCCGTTCTGACGCGGTATCGAGATGGCAACCTGGCTGGTCACCGGCGGAGCCGGTTTCATCGGCGGCAACTTCGTGCTCGACGCCCGCGCCCGGGAGCGGGCGCGCATCGTCAACCTTGACCGGCTCACCTACGCCGGCCACCGGGAAACCCTCGAGTCCCTGGACGCCGACGACAGCCACGTTTTCGTCCACGGCGACATCGCCGACCGCGGGCTGGTGGAGCGCCTGCTCGCCGAGTACCGCCCGTCGGCGGTGATCAACTTCGCAGCGGAAAGTCACGTGGACCGTTCCATCGACGGTCCCGCCGAGTTCGTGCACACCAACGTGATGGGCACGCTCAACCTGCTGGAGGCGGCGCTGGGTTACTGGCGCGGCATGGAGGGCGCGGAGGCGGAGCGTTTCCGGTTCCTGCACGTGTCCACCGACGAGGTCTATGGGTCGCTGGGCGAGAGCGGGCGCTTCAGCGAGCAGAGTCCGTATCGGCCCAATTCGCCGTACGCCGCCTCCAAGGCTTCCGCGGACCACCTGGTGCGCGCTTTCCACCACACTTACGGCCTGCCCACGCTCACCACCAACTGCTCCAACAACTACGGGCCATACCAGTTCCCGGAGAAGCTCATCCCGCTTATGGTGCTCAAGGGGCTGGCGGGTGAGGCCATGCCGGTCTATGGCGACGGCGGCAACGTGCGCGACTGGCTTTACGTCGGCGATCACTGCACGGCGATCCGCGAGGTGCTGGCCGCCGGACGCTCGGGGCAGGTTTATAACATCGGCGGCGACGCCGAGCGCAGCAACCTGGAGCTGGTCCAGGCTATCTGCGCGCTGCTGGACGAGCGCCGGCCCGACGCCGCGCCCCACGAGCGCCTGATCGAGTTCGTCGCCGACCGCCCGGGTCACGATCGCCGTTACGCCATCGACGCCTCGCGCATCCGCGACGAGCTCGACTGGCATCCGTCGGTCACCCTGGAACAGGGCCTGGCGCTCACCGTGGACTGGTACCTGGAAAACGGCGAGTGGTGCGGCAAGGTCAGCGGCAACTACGCCGGCGAACGGCTCGGGGTTGGATCGTGATGGCGGGGACATCACGCGAAGACGCGAAGGCGCGAAGAGGTTTGATCGAAATTCGTAGGAGCGCCCGGACGGGCGCGATTGGGGCTGGATCGCCCGCGTCCGCGGGCTCCTACGGTCGGCCCACGTGGGAGCCCCGTGGGAGCGGCGTCCCCGCCGCGAACGTAAGTGCCCCACGCAGAGGCGCAGAGACGCGGAGCTTTGAACCGATCTCTGCGGCTCCGCGAACTCTGCGTGATGCACAATTCCGAATGGCGAATTTGGGCAGGTCGGTGGCTGAAGGCAGAGGGTATCGATAGCGCGATGACACGGAAGGGCATCATTCTCGCTGGCGGCTCGGGTACGCGGCTTTACCCGCTCACCCAGGTGGTGAGCAAGCAGCTCCTGCCCGTCTACGACAAACCCATGATCTATTACCCGCTGGCGACGCTGATGGGCGCCGGCATCCGCGAGATCCTGATCATCACCACGCCCCACGACGCGCCGCTTTTCAAGGAGCTCCTCGGTGACGGTTCCCAGTGGGGCCTGGACATCGCCTATGCCGTGCAGCCCGAGCCCGGCGGACTGGCGCAGGCCTATCTCATCGGCGCCGACTTCGTGGCAGACAAACCCTCCTGCCTGATCCTTGGCGACAATATCTTCCACGGCCAGGGCCTGGTGGGCGTGATGGATCACGCCATGGATCGCGAGGCCGGCGCCACGGTGTTCGGTTACTGGGTAAGCGACCCGCAGCGCTATGGCGTGGTGGGATTCGACGGCGAGGGCCGGGTCACCAGCATCGAGGAAAAACCGGAAACGCCGAAATCCCACTACGCCGTCACCGGGCTTTATTTCTACGACGGCGACGCGCCGGCCCACGCCCGCGACCTGAAGCCCTCCGCCCGCGGCGAGCTGGAAATCACCGACCTCAACCGGCGCTATCTCGACGCCGGCAACCTGCACGTGGAGCGCCTGGGCCGCGGCGTCGCCTGGCTCGACACCGGCACCCACGAGTCGCTGATGCAGGCCGCGAATTTTATCGAGACCATCGAGCAGCGCCAGGGCCTGCGCATCGCGTGCCCGGAGGAAATCGCCTACCGTCAGGGCTGGATCAGCGCCGAGCAGGTACTGGCGCTGGCGAAGCCTTTGCGCAAGAACGGTTACGGCCAGTACCTGGAGGCCATGGTGGGCCAGGAGACGCCGTTTTGAAGGTCCTCGACACCAGCCTGCCGGAAGTGAAGCTCATCGAGCCGCGCGTATTCGGAGACCAGCGCGGCTTCTTCATGGAGACCTGGAACCGCGCGCGTTACGGCGAGGCTGGCGTTGACGTGCATTTTCACCAGTGCAACCTGTCGCGCTCGCGGCGCGGCGTGCTGCGCGGCCTGCATTTCCAGCAGCCCAACCCGCAGGGCAAACTGGTGCACGTGATGGAGGGCGAGGTGTTCGACGTGGCCGTGGACATCCGCGTGGGCTCGTCCAACTTCGGGCACTGGGACGGCGTGATCCTGTCCGGGGAGAACGCCCGGCAGCTTTGGATCCCCGAAGGCTTCGCCCACGGCTTCTGCGTGCTCTCCGAGACCGCGCTGTTCGGTTACTTCTGCACCCGTGAGTACGACCCGGAGGCGGACCGTGCGGTGCGCTTCGACGACCCCGCCTTCGGCGTGGACTGGCCCGTCACGAACCCGGAGCTCTCGGACAAGGACGCCGGCGCGCCCCGGGTGGAGGAACTGCGCCGCCAGGGATTGCTGCCGGAGTACCGGCCATGAGGATTCTGCTGCTGGGCGGCGCCGGTCTGCTGGGCCGTGAGCTGGCCGTGAGCCTGGCCCCCCTGGGCGAGCTGCACGTGGCCACGCGTGAGGGCAGGGTGCCCGCGGGACTCAAGGCGCTTTCCGTGGACCTGGACCTGCCCGTGCGCCTGCGCGAGGTGGTGCGCGAGGTCAGGCCCCACGTGCTGGTCAACGCGGCGGCGTTCACCGCCGTTGACCGGGCCGAGGATGACCCGGAGACCGCGCATCGCATCAATGCCGTGGCGCCCGGCGTGCTGGCCGAGGAGTGCCTGGAGCAGGGCACGCTGATGGTGCATTACTCCACCGACTACGTGTTCAGCGGCGAGTCGCAAAGGGCCTGGCGCGAGACCGACCCGACCGTGTCCATCAACATCTATGGTCACAGCAAGCTCGGCGGCGAGGAGGCCATCCGCCTGGCGGGCTGCCCGCACCTGATTTTTCGCACTGGCTGGGTGTACGGCGCCCGCGGTAACAACTTCCTGGCCACCATGCTGCGTCTGGCGGGCGAGCGCGACACCCTCGAGATCGTCGCCGACCAGACCGGGGCGCCCACCTGGACGCGCTCCCTGGCCGCGGCCACCAACACCGTGCTGTCCCGGCTCTCGGAAAGCCCCAATCCCGGCGAGGCGCTGGACGGGCGCGGCGGCACTTACCATCTGGCGGCTTCCGGCGAGACCACTTGGTGCGACTACGCCAGGCACATCTTCGAGCTGGCGAAGGCAAACGGTCTCATCGGGAAGATCCCCGAAGTCTCGGCCACCACCAGCCAGGCCTTCGGCGCCAAGGCCCGAAGACCCGCCTACTCGGTGCTGGATTGTTCTCGGGTGAACCAGGTCTTTGGCATTCGCATGCCAGCGTGGCAGGATTCGCTGGCCCGGTGCCTGGCCGACATGGCCGGCAAGGGCAGGTGACAGTGACACGGCCGGGACAGGGCCCGGCCACTTCAATCAAACCACACTTGAATCGGTCGGCCTCCGAGCCGGCCGATGGCGTTAAGATGGTGCGCGCGAATTCTCAATGAACGACCCTTTGAACCGGATGAACGCCTCACCATGCTGATTCCCGTCATCCTTTCCGGCGGCTCCGGCACGCGGCTCTGGCCCGTGTCGCGCTCCAGCTACCCCAAGCCCTTCATGCGGCTTGCCGACGGGCGCAGCCTGGCCGTGAAAACCCTGGAACGGGCAAGGGCGGTGGCGGAGAATGCGCCGGTGCTGACCGTCACCGGGCGCGATCATTATTTCCTCACTCGCGACGAGTACGCCGATGCGGGGTTCCCGGACCAGCCCTTTCTGCTGGAGCCCGAGGGCCGCAACACCGCCCCGGCCGTGGCGATGGCCGCGCTCTGGGCCATGCGCGCCCACGGCGAGGACGCCACGTTGCTGGTGATGCCCGCCGACCACTTGGTGGCGGACCTGGATGCCTTCGCCGCCGCGGTGCACGAGGCCGAGCGCGTGGCCGCCGACGGATACCTGGTCACCTTCGGCATCCGGCCCTCGCGCCCCGACACCGGCTTCGGATACATCAGGCGCGGCGCGAATATACAGGGCACCGAGGGGGCGCGCGTGGAGGCCTTCGTGGAAAAACCCGACCGGGCCCTTGCTGAGACCTACATCGCCGCGGGGGATTATCTTTGGAACTCCGGCGTGTTTCTGTTCCGCGCGGCGACGCTCGTCGAGGCCATGGAGCAGGTGGCGCCGGAAATCCTGTCGCGGGCCCTGACCGTGCTGGAGGCCAGCGACCTGGACGCGGACCCGGTGGAACTGGACCGCGAGGCCTTCGGAGAATTCGAGGACATCTCCTTCGACTACGCGGTGATGGAAAAGGCCCCGAAGCGCGCCGTGGTGGAAGGCGAGTTCGACTGGAACGACATCGGCTCCTGGCAGGCGGTGAGCGAGCTCGGCGAGGCTGACGACAGCGGCAACCGCACCGAGGGGCCGGCCATCCTGGTGGATTCGCGCAACTGTTTCCTGCAGTCGGAGAACCGCCTGATCGCCGCGGTGGGCGTCAATGACCTGGTGGTGGTGGACACGGGAGACGCGGTACTGGTGGCCAGCCGCGAGCGCTCCCAGGACGTGAAGAGGGTAGTCACCGAGCTTCGTGCGCGAAACCACGAGGCCGCCACCTACCACAGGATGACCCGGAGGCCCTGGGGCAGCTACGAGGTGCTGGAGGACCAGCCCACCTTCCGCGTCAAGCGCCTGGTGGTCAAGCCGGGGCAGGTGCTCTCGCTCCAGATGCACCACCGCCGTACCGAGCACTGGACCGTGGTGGCCGGCACCGCGAAGGTAATCGTGGGCGAGGAGGAATTCCTGCTGGAGCGCAACCAGTCCTGCGGCATTCCCGTGGAGACGAAGCACCGCCTGGAAAATCCTGCCGACGAGGACCTGGTGCTCATCGAGGTGCAGTGCGGCGACTACCTGGGCGAGGACGACATCGTCCGCTTCGAGGACGTTTACGGCCGCAGGTAACTTCCGTCATTCCCCAAGTCGCGCGAGGCAGCCCATATCGTCATTCCCCAAGTCGCGCGGAGCAGCCCTGATCGTCATTCCCGACGCCTCGCGGAGCGAGGCGAGCGGGAATCTCTCTCCCAGTGAAAAGCGATCCCGGATAGCACCTGCGGTGCTTCCGGGATGACGTGGCGCGGGGACGCCTGGCCTTCCCGTCATACCCGACGCCGCGCGAGGCAGCCCTGATCGTCATTCCCCAAGTCGCGCGGAGCAGCCCTGATCGTCATTCCCGACGCCTCGCGGAGCGAGGCGAGCGGGATTCTCTCTCCCAGTGAAAAGCGATCCCGGATAGCACCTGCGGTGCTTCCGGGATGACGGGCTGTAGAGCGGTGCTTCCGGGATGACGGGCTGTAGAGCGGTGCTTCCGGGATGACGGGCTGTAGAGCGGTGCTTCCGGGATGACGGGCTGTAGAGCGGTGCTTCCGGGATGACGAAAACTCGCCCGTTCGCCTTGAAATCCCCGCTCGCACGCCGCATCTCTTTTCAGGATCCCCGAAAACCGACAAGGAGCGAGCCCATGGCTGACTTCCCCCACGAGTACAAGGTCTCCGCGAAGGGCGGCCCGGACGGCACGCTGCCCGTGGAGAGCGAGGGCCTGCCCACGCTCGAGACCAGCGCGCCCCCGGCCTTCGGCGGCCCGAAAGGTCACTGGTCCCCGGAGACCATGCTCACCGGCGCCGTGGCCAACTGTCTGATCCTCACTTTCCGCGCGCTGGCCGCCAGGATGGAATGGTCCGACCTGGAAGTGAATTGCACCGGCGTGCTCGAGAAGGGCGCCGGCGGGATCAAGTTCACCAAGTTCAACATCAAGGCGAAGCTCACCATTTCCGGCGACACCGACGAGGACAAGGCGCGCCAGACGCTGGAGAACGCCAAGAAGTTTTGCCTGGTCACCGCCTCGCTGAACGCCGAGACCGAGCTCGACGCGGAGATCGTCAAGGGCTGACCCCGCTCGTCCCCTTTTCCATAGGGGGCCGCCGCGCACCGCGCCAATGCCTCTGTCGTCCCCTTTTCCAAAGGGGACCGCCGCGCGTCAGCGCGGCGAGGGGATTACCACTGTTCTCAAAATAAGCTGCGCTCACGAGTATCCTTGGGGACTCCCCAGCCCAATCGACGGGTCACCCCATGCTCTACTACGCCACCAAGCTGATCATTACCGCGGTCCTGGTCGTGCTCGTTTCCGAGGTGGCCAAGCGCAGCTCGGTGATGGGAGCGGTGCTGGCCTCCATCCCGCTGGTCTCCGTCCTGGGCATCATCTGGCTCTACGTGGATACCGGCGACAAGGCCAGGGTGGCAAACCTGGCGGGCGACATCCTCTGGCTGGTGGTCCCCTCGCTGGTGCTGTTCGCGGTGCTCCCGCCCCTGCTGAAGGCGGGCTGGAACTTCTGGCTGAGCCTCGGTGCCGGCACGGCCCTAACCGTCATGGCCTATGGGCTGGTGATCTGGCTGGTGCGCGCCTAGGGCGGATTACGGGACGGCAATAGCTTTGAACGATGAGCGGGCCCGGGAGCGAGCGCGCGAATGGGTGCGCGCGTGACTTGCCCATCAAGTCAATGGCCAGTTGGACATTGCCGACGGGGAGGTTACTGTTCAGTGAAAGGCACGCTCTCCGGACTCCACCCGAGGCATACATGAAGAAATTGAAAGACGAAAAAGCACTCGTCAAGAAGGCGATCGCCATGGGCGTCGAATATGGCGAGAAACGCGGCGCGGTCGAATTCGAGCCAACCGACTCGGCAAACGAAAAACTCGAGTACATCTACCGCCTGCTCGTCCACGACAACCTGATCACGCCAATCCCCGAGGACCAGATCTCCCAGAAGACAATCCGGCACAAACTTGCCATCTGGGCGTCGAAGCAGTAGGCAAGCACCGGCTGCCAGGCTCCGACCCCTTCAGGATCCTTGTTCCAAAGGGAGCCGCCGCGCCTTTGGCGCGGCGAGGGGATTCTAGGACGCCGGCTCGCCCTCGTCGTGGTGACTCTTCAGGTGCTCGTCGAGGAATTTCACCGTGCGCTTCCAGGCATCCCCGGCGGCCTCGGGCACGTAGTTTTCCCCGGAAGGGTTGGCGAAGGCGTGCCCGGCGCCCGGGTACTCGTGGATCTCGGCGTTGACGCCGGCCTCCTTCAGTGCGTTCTCGAAGCCTTTTACAGCCTCCACGGTGATGCCCTGGTCCTCCTCGCCGAAGAAGCCGATCAGCGGCATGGCGAGTTCCTTCAGCGCTGCCACGTCGGTGACCGGCCGGCCGTAGTACATCACCGCGGCGTCAATCTGCTTCGGGAACATGAGCGCGGTCTGCAGCGACCAGCCGCCGCCGAAGCACCAGCCGATCACGCCGATCCTTGCCGCGTGGCCCTGGCTTTCCAGGTACTCGTAGGCCTGGCGCAGGTTGTTCTCCGCGGCGTCCTCGTCGTTGAACACCTGCATCATCAGCTCGCGGGCGCCGTCCGGCGTCTCGGCGGACTGGCCGTTGTACATGTCCACCGCCAGCGCCTGGTAGCCCAGCCCCGCCAGCTTGTCGGTCATCCTGCGGATGTTGTCGTTCAGGCCCCACCACTCGTGGATCACGATGATGCCCGGAAGCGGCCCTTCTGCTTCGACGGGCCGGCTGAGATAGCCCGTCACCGTCCCGCCGTTCACCGTGGCGTAGGCCACGTCCTCGCCCTTGACGGGGACCTTCGGGCCTTCTTCCAGCATTGGGTTGGCGGCGGGCGTGTCCGAGGCGTGTTCGGCGCTCATCGCTGCAATGTATTCCTGATCATTCATCGCGTGTGCATTCGACAGGAAGCCAACGGCACACAGGGTAACGCTCAAGCAGAACCAACGCATGACAACCTCCTTTGATGGTTCCCCGGCGCATGGCGCCGGGACAGTCCTCCGTCATTCCCGGCGTGCGGCGGCAGGCGCACGGGCGGGAATCGCCTTCCATCCAGGAAACCGCCCGATGCCGGATAATCCCTTCGGGAATTCCGGCATGACGGGGCCACCCTCTCAGCCGAAGCACTCCACCGTGAAGCGGTCCCGGTCCGCCTCGCGGATCACGCGGATGTAGTCCGAACCCGGCGGACAATCAAATTCGTCCTTGCCGTGGGGCCGGCCCAGGCAGGCCACATCGATGTCGTCGGAATCGTCCAGCTTGATCACCGTGGACTCCCCCATGTCCACGTCGATGTCGCCCTCGAATACGACGGTGTCGGTGCACTCGAAGTGCTTGGTTTCGAGCAGGGTCACGCCGTCTGGCAGTTGGCTGCGCTCGGCGCTCAGCATCGAGCAGCCCGCCAGCAGCGCGAACATGAAAACGGTTGAAAGGATTCGCATGGTTTGCTCCCTGGGAAACGGGTTTGCCTGACGCCATCATATGAAATCGCGCGCGGGCTCGCAGGCGTCGGAGCAATTTCTTGATTGCGGAGGGGATGGCGAGCTGTTAGGTTTACTAAATTCTTCGTAGGCATTCCCGTCGAGGTCACCGAACATGGACCAACTCACAGGCCCGCCAGGCGGCGGAAAACCGAGCCCGCGCCGTGCCGCGTGGGCGCTGTTGCTTGCCTGTTGCGTCGCGCACCTACACGCCCAACCCGCGCCGGACCGGCAGTGGCTGCCCGTGGTTATCGTCGGCGGCAGTTTCTCGACCACCATCGAGCTCGTCAACGACACGCGCGAGAGGCAGGCCGTGTCGCTGGTGGCCAGCGATCCGTCGGGCCAGCCCCTGGCCATCTTCCACTCGCCCGATGGCCTGTCCCCCGGGCTCGACCTCACGGTCGGCGCCGGCGGCAGCCGGTCGGTGGAAACCAGTGCCGGTGCCGGGACGCTCGCCGGCTACGTGAAGATCGAGGGCCGCAGTCGGGTGGAGGCGACCCTGTCGGCGGATGCCAGCATCGAAGGCGCCCGGGCATCCACGCTGCACCTGCAGGCCGACCCGCCCGGCCGCAAGCTGATCTTTGCCGCGAGATCCGGGCCGGAGTCATCGACGGAAGTCGCCGTGATGGCGCCGCCTGACAATCCGGGGCCGGCACGGATCCACTGGCAGGCCGTCAACGACCGTGGAAAGGTCCGTGCCAAGGCGGACATTGACCTGGCGCCAGGGCACATGGGTTTCGTCACTCTCGATGCACTGTTCCCCGGGTTGGCGCCGTTCCAGGGAACTCTTGAGATGGCGTCCGACTTTCCCGTCGTGACGCAGGCCTTTCACAAGGACGACCAGCTCACATCGGTGGCGCGCGGGCTTCCCGCCAGGCCGGACCCGGTCAGGAGCAACTCATGCGGCGACTATCCCGCCTGGGAGACCTCGGACTACGTCCTGCCTTATCCCACCGGCGTTAGCCACACCGTCAACCAGGCCAACTGCTCGGGCTTCGGTCACAGCGGTTTCTGGCGCTACAGCTACGATTTCACCATGCCCATCGGCACCACCGTGACCGCCGCCCGTGCCGGCATCGTGATATTCACCAACGAAAGCGCCGCGGACGGCAATCCCAACGGCACCAACCTGATCACTATCCGCCACGAGGACGGAACGGTCGCGCTGTACTCGCACCTGACGCAGGGCGGCGTGCTGGTCGAGCCCGGCCAGTACGTGGAAGCCGGACAGGTGATCGGGCGCAGTGGCAACACCGGCAACACCGGCGGGCTGCCGCACCTGCACTTCTCGCTGCACCCCTGCGCCTCCCTGCCGGGACTGCCGGGCAGCGTGAACTGCCCCTCCATCCCCGTCACCTTCCGCAACACGGACGCCAATCCGCACGGCCTCGGCGTACGTCGGATCTACACGGCCGAGGAATTCGAATAGGAGCGCGCTTGCGCGCGACCGGGTCCCAGGATTGAGCCCCGGCGCGCCCACCCGTATCCTGTCGGTTCTGGAATCGGTCTAAGGTGCGTTTCCCGTGACTCAGGACCGGAGTGCCCCGCGCCGCCGGGGCGATGCAGGCAACGTCAGGACGACGATCCTGGTCTGCGCGGGCCTGTTGCTCGCCGGTGCCGCCGCCCTCGTTTTGATCTTTTCCACCGAGCCCACCCCCACCCGCGAGACCCAGGTGCGCGAGACCGCCATGCTGGTGGACGTCACGCGCCCGGAGGCGGGCAGCTTCCATCCCGTCATCCAGGCCATGGGCACCGTGCGCCCCGCCCACGAGATCACCTCGAGGCCCCGGGTCGGCGGGCAGGTCACGGGCATCGGCGGGAACTTCACGCCGGGCGGTTTCGTGGCAGAGGGCGAGGTGCTGCTCACCATCGAGGACGCCGACTACCAAAATGCCCTGGCGCAACGCGAGAGCGAGCTTGCGCAAGCCGAGTCCGAGCTGGAGATGGAGCTGGGCCAGCAGGACAAGGCCAGACAGGATTATCAGTCCCTGGGACGCGAGCTCTCGCCGGATAGAAAGGCCCTGGTGCTCAGGCAACCCCAGCTCCAGGCCGCCCGGGCCGCCGTGAAGGCCGCCCGCGCCGCCGTCGAGCAGGCCAGGCTGAATCTCGAGCGCACCAAAGTCACCGCCCCCTTCGACGCCCACGTGCTCGACCGCGAGGTGAACCGGGGTTCCCAGGTGGCCGCCGGCGACGCCCTGGGGCGCCTGACCGGGCTGGACACCTACTGGGTGGAGACCACCATCCCGGTGGACAGGCTGCGCTGGCTGGATTTCGCCGACGGCGATCCGGGCCACGGCTCGCCGGTGGAAGTGCGCAACCGCACCGGCTGGCCCGAGGGCGTGCACCGGGACGGGTATCTGTACCGCCTGGTGGGCGAGCTGGAGTCCGGCACCCGCATGGCCCGGGCGCTGGTGGCGGTGGATGATCCGCTGGCGCGCAAGGGCGGCGATGCTCCGCGCCTGATGATCGGCGCCTTCGTGGAGGCCCGCATCACCGGCCGCGAAATCCCCGACGTGGTGCGCCTGGACCGTGACTACCTGCGCCGGGACGACACCGTCTGGCTGATGCGCGACGGCCGGCTCGCTATCCAGCCCGTGGACATCGTGCTGCGCGACAGCCAATACGCCTACATCCGCGACGGGCTCGCCGCCGACGACCAGGTGGTCACCACCAGCCTGGCCACGGTGAAGGCCGGCGTGGCGCTTCGCACCGGCGACGACGCCGAGACCGCCGCCCCCGGCGCCACCCGGCCATGACCGAGCGCACCCCCGGCACCGAACCGCGCGGTCCCATCGCGTGGATGGCGGAGCACCCCATCGCCGCCAACCTGCTCATGGTGCTGCTGCTCGGCGGCGGCATCTGGACCGCCCTCACCATGCAGAAGGAAGTTTTCCCGCGCTTCCAGCTGGACGTGGTGGAAGTGCAGGTGGCCTACCCGGGCGCCTCGCCCGCCGAGGTGGAGCAGGGCATCCTCATGCCCGTGGAGGAAGCGGCCCGGGGCGTTTCCGGCATCAGGGAGACCACCTCCGAGGCCCGGGAAGGCTCCGGCGAGGTGCGCTTCGAGCTGGTGGCCGGCGTGGACCGCATGAAGGCGTTCCAGGACATCGACCAGGCCGTGGCCCAGATCCGCACCTTCCCGGAGGATGCCGAGGAGCCGGAGGTGCGCCTGCAGGAGCGCGAAACCGAGGTCATGCAGATCGCGCTCTACGGCGACGCCGACGTCTTCACCCTGCGCCGGCTCGCCGAGCGGCTGCGCGACCGGCTCCTGGCCCAGCCCCACATCACCCAGGTGGACATCTCCAACGCGCCGGACTACGTCACCCACGTGGAGATCCCCCAGGGCCGCCTGCGCGAGTACGGCCTCACGCTGGGCCGGGTGGCCGACGTCATCGCCGCCTCCAGCCGCGACGTGCCCGCCGGCGCCATCGAGACCAGCCGCGGCGAGATCCTGTTGCGCATGAACGAGCGCAACCAGTGGGCCGAGGAGTTCGGCGACATCGTCATCGTCAGCGCGGATACCGGCGCGCCGGTTCGCCTCGCCGACATCGCCACCATCACCGACGGCTTCGAGGAAGTGGCGTTCCACTCCCAGTTCAACCAGCAGCCGTCCGTGGATATCGCCGTCTCGCGCATTGGCGAGCAGTCGCCGCTGGAAGTCGCCGCCGACGTGCGCGAAGTGCTCGCCGGCCTCAACGCCACGCTGCCGCCGGGCGTGAACTACCGCATCGACAACAACAGCGCCCGGGACTTCTCCGACCGCCTCAACCTGCTGCTCAACAACGGCGCGCTGGCGGTGATCATCATCGTGGTGATCCTGAGCCTGTTCCTGGAGTACCGCCTGGCGTTCTGGATCATGGCGGGCATGTCCATCGCCTTCGTGGGCTCGGTGCTGTTCATGCCCGCCATCGGCATCAGCATCAACATGGTGTCCATGTTCGGCTTCCTGGTGGCGCTGGGCATCGTGGTGGACGACGCCATCGTGGTGGGGGAGAACGTCTACGAGTACCGCCAGCGGGGCATGGGCATGCTCGCCGCGGCGGTGCGGGGCGCCCGGGACATCGCCGGGCCGGTGACCTTCAGCGTGCTTACCAACATCGTCGCCTTCCTGCCGATCCTGTTCGTACCCGGGGTCACGGGCAAGTTCTGGTGGCCGCTGCCGGCGGTGGTGATCACCGTGCTGGCGCTCTCGCTCATGGAGGCGCTGTTCATCCTGCCCGCCCACCTGGGCCACGTGAGCAAACGCAGCCGCTCGCGCCTGGGCGGGTTCCTGCACTCGAAACAGCGCGCCTTCGCCGACGGCGCCAGCGATTGGATCAACACCCGCTACAACCCGTTCCTGGGGCTGTGCCTGAGGCACCGCTACGTCACGCTTACCGCCGCGGTAGTAATCCTGGCGGTGACCGGCGGCTATGCCTGGAGCGATCACATGGGCACCGTGCTCATGCCCCAGGTCTCGGCCGACGAGATCGAGGCGGGCGTGCGGCTGCCGCCGGGCACCACCCGCGACCAGGCTGCCGCCGTGGCCAACGAAGTCACCGCCGCCAGCCGGCGCATGTTCGCCGAGTACCACCTGGAGCGCGCCGCCGAGGGCATCAAGACCAACGTGCGCGGGCAGAACTTCATTGACGTGGAGATCGTCATGAAGCCGCCCGGGGAACGGGACATGACCACCGCCGAGGTGATCCAGCTGTGGCGGGATTCCATCGGCGACATCAAGGGCGTGGACCAGATCACCTTCGAGGCCGAGCGCGGCCCCGGCGGCTGGCGCGACGACATCAGCGTGGATCTTTCCCACTCGGAGATGGACACCCTGGCCCGCGCCAGCCAGGCGCTCTTCGACCGGCTCAAGGAGTTCTCCAACACCCGGGACGTGAACGACAGCTACGAGGCGGGCAAGCCCCAGCTCAACTTCGAGCTCCTGCCCGAGGGCCGCGCCCTGGGCCTCACCCCGGAGGACGTGGGCCGGCAAGTGAGAAACGCTTTCTACGGCGCCATCGCGCTGAGATACCTGCGCGGCACCAACGAGGTGGAAGTGCGGGTGAAGTTCCCCGAGAAAGAGCGCGAGCACATGCGCTATCTCGACGACTTCGTGGTGCGCACCGCCGACGGGGTGGAAGTGCCGCTCATGGACGTGGCGAAAGTGACCCCGGGAGAGGGCTACTCGTCCATAGACCGGCGCGACGGGCGCCGGGTGATCACCGTGAGCACCGACGTGGAGCCCAAGAGCGCGGCGGGCCGGGTGCGCGAGGTCATCCGCACGCAGATCCTGCCGCAACTGCGCGCCGACTTTCCCGGCCTCACCTGGAGCTTCCAGGGCAGCCAGGCGGAAATGCGCGAGTCCACCAGCGAGCTCTGGGGCGGCTTCGCCCTGGCCCTGGGCGTGATCTACGCGCTGCTCGCCATCGCCTTCGGCAGCTACCTCCAGCCGCTGATCGTGATGATGGCCATTCCCTTCGGCATCGTGGGCGCCGTGCTGGGCCACATCCTGCTGGGGTATGACCTCTCACTGGTGAGCATGATGGGCGTGGTGGCCGTCTCCGGCGTGGTGGTGAACGGCGCCCTGATCATGGTGCATTACGCCAACAAAAACCGGGAGGAGCTATCGGCCGAGGAGGCCATCCACAAGGCCGGCCTGCGCCGTTTCCGGCCCATCGTCCTCACCACGCTGACCACCTTCGGCGGCTTGACCCCCATCATCCTGGAAACCTCGCCGCAGGCCTACTACCTCATTCCCATGGCCATATCACTCGGCTTCGGCATCATCTTCGCCACCGCCATCACCCTGGTGGTGGTGCCGTGCCTCTACCTGGTCCTCGAAGACCTAAGGGGCGCAACCGCCAGCCCGTAGGAGCGC
>Ga0209918_1000119_pt1 | contig 59382 bp, 54 predicted proteins | sample SalPonD_shore_MG_FD_185712 | JGI IMG/M metagenome (GOLD analysis project Ga0209918, IMG submission 185712) | Salt pond soil microbial communities from South San Francisco under conditions of wetland restoration - Salt Pond MetaG... | ecosystem: Environmental > Aquatic > Marine > Intertidal zone... | reverse complement strand
TGGGTCGACCAGCTCCTCGCCCAGGGCCTTCACCGAGAGCGTGTCGCCGACCTTGAGCGAGTCCGAGCCGATGTTCACGTACACGACCTTGCCGCTGGCCTTGACGATCTTGCCCGAGGCCGGTTGCGCGCCGATCTCCTCGACCAGGGCGTACACGCCCTTGTTGATGCACGCGATCACGGCCCGACCGATCGGGGTCTTGGAGAAGCTGTTGAAGGCGCCGCCCGCGGCTCCGCTGTTGCCCCATCCGATCGCGCCGAAGCCGAAGCTCGTGTCGCCCACCACGGCCTTCACCTGCTTGGTGAACGTGACCTCTCCGGTCTCGGCATCGAACATGCGGAAGTTCATCGCGACCAGCGACTTCCTGGACGACAGCGACAGCCCGCCGAGGAGCCCCTCGGTGATGCCGCCCAGGGCGCCGCCCTTGCCCTCGTAGTCCGGTGCGTACTGCGTAACGACCGCCTGCACCAGCGTCTGCGCCCCGAGCACCTTGCCGATCCTGGCGGCCGACGGTTTCGACACGCGCCCGCTCGCGCCGAAGTCCTGCTCCTTGAGCACCTTCTGCACCTTCTGGCGCTCCATCACCCGGAAGCGGCCACTGCGGAACAGCGAGTCCGTCATCATGGCCTCGATGCCATTGACCGGAACGCCCTTGGTTGCCACCTCGGCCTTCGTGGAGCCCTGGCCCCAGTCGACCGTGATCACCTGCTGGGTCGACTTGTTGTCGACCTCGAGCACCGCCACGCGCTTCCTGGGACCGACGTACTTGCCCCACTTCACGTTGACGAGTGCGGGTGCCTCGATGTCGTCGATGTTCTTCGGCAGCGGATGCTCGCCGTCGTCGGTGACCGAGTAGGCGACGTAGTCGGCTTGTGCCGGGAGTGCGAGCGCCAACGCGAGCCCGAGCATGATCCCGACCGTGATTCCCCTGGTCCGCATGATGAACCCCCTCTTTTTCGAGTTCCCTTTCCCGTTGTTGTCGTACGCTGCCCCGCGCAACGTACTCGCATTGCGGTGTCGGCCGCCCCGGGCTCAGCCGTCGAGCTTGTGGCGCAGCAGGCCGTTGACCTGCTCGGGATTCGCCTTGCCGCCCGAGGCCTTCATGACCTGCCCCACGAACCAGCCGATCACCTTGTCCTTGCCGGCGCGGTACTGCTCCACCTGTTCCGGGTTGGCATCGACGATCTCGTCGATCATCTTCTGGATCTCGCCGCTGTCGGTGATCTGCTTCAGGCCACGGGCCTCGATGATGGCGTCGGCGTCGCCCTCGCCGTTCACCATGCCCTCGAACACCTGCTTGGCGATCTTCCCGGAGATGGTCTCGTCGGAGATGCGCCGGATCAGACCACCGAGGGCCTCCGCGGACACGGGGCTCCCGGTGATTTCGAGGCCCTGCGCGTTCAGTACGCCCCCCAGTTCGGACATCACCCAGTTCGCGGCCAGCTTCGGCTCCCCGCCGGCGGCCGCGACCACCTGCTCATAATAGTCCGCCAGCTCGCGGGCCGCGGTGAGCACGTTCGCATCGTACGCAGGCAGTCCGTACTCTTCTGTGAAGCGGTCCCGCTTTTCGTCGGGCAGTTCCGGCAGCGTCGCGCGCACGTGCTCGATGAATGCGGCGTCCACCTCCAGCGGCAGCAGGTCGGGGTCGGGGAAGTAGCGGTAGTCGTTCGCCTCTTCCTTGGTGCGCATCGCTCGCGTCTCGTCGGCACCCGGGTCGTACAGGCGCGTCTCCTGGACGACCTCGCCCCCGTCCTCGAGCACCTCCCGCTGGCGCTCCACCTCGAAGTGAATCGCCTTCTCCAGGAAGCGGAAGGAGTTGACGTTCTTGATCTCGGTGCGCGTTCCGAAGGCATGGGAGCCTTCGGGCCGGATGGAGACGTTCACGTCCACGCGCAGCGAGCCTTCCTGCATGTTGCCGTCGCAGATACCCAGGTAGCGCACGAGCGTGCGGATCTTCTTCGCGTACGCCACCGCCTCCCTCGCGGAACGGAGATCGGGCTCGGAGACGATCTCCAGCAACGGCGTGCCGGCCCGGTTGAGGTCGATGCCGGTCATGCCGTGGAAGTCCTCGTGCAGCGACTTGCCGGCGTCCTCCTCCAGGTGGGCGCGCGTGATGCCGACCGTCTTCGTCGTGCCGTCGTCCAGCGCGATCTCGAGGCGTCCGGTACCCACGACCGGGATTTCATACTGCGAGATCTGGTAGCCCTTCGGGAGGTCGGGATAGAAGTAGTTCTTGCGTGCGAACACCGAGCGGCCGGCGATGTCGGCGTCGATGCCGAGGCCGAAGCGCACCGCCATCTCGACGGCGCCCTCGTTGAGCACGGGCAGTACACCGGGCAGCCCGAGGTCCACCGGGCACGCCTGCGTGTTCGGCTCGGAGCCGAACTGCGTCGATGCACCGGAGAAGATCTTCGAGTTCGTCGCGAGCTGGGCGTGGATCTCCAGCCCGATGACCGTTTCCCACTGCATGATCGCGCTGCCTCAGTCCACGGCGCCGGGCGGCGCCTGCCGGTGGTGGTCGGTGGCCTGCTGGTAGCGGTGCGCAACGCCCAGCAGTCGCCCCTCGTCGAAGTAGTCGCCGACGAGCTGAACGCCCACGGGCAGGCCATCGGCGAAGCCCGCCGGCATGGACAGGGCCGGCAGGCCGGCCAGGTTCGCGGCGATCGTGTACACGTCGGAGAGATACATGGACACGGGGTCGTCCGCCCGCTCGCCGATCGGAAAGGCCGTCGTCGGCGATGTCGGCCCGAGGATCACGTCGACCTCCTCGAACGCCTTGCGGAAATCGTCGCTGATCAGCTGGCGGATCTGCTGCGCCTTGAGGTAGTAGGCGTCGTAGTACCCCGCCGAGAGCGCATAGGTACCGACCATGATTCGACGCTTGACCTCGGTGCCGAAGCCCTCGGCCCGCGAGCGCTCGTACAGGTCGATGATGTCCTGCGGCTGCTCGCAGCGGTGGCCGTAGCGCACGCCGTCGAAACGCGAGAGGTTCGAGGACGCCTCCGCCGGCGCGACCACGTAGTAGACGGGCACCGAGAGTCCGCTGTGCGGCAGAGAGACCTCCACGACCTCGGCGCCCTGGTCGCGCAGGACCTCCGCGGCGGCCTCGACCGCGGCGCGCACGCCCGGCGCCATGCCCTCGCCGAAGTACTCCTTCGGAAGGCCCACGCGCAGCCCCCGGATCGTCGTGCCTTCGAGCGCGGCGGCGTAGTCGTCCACCGGCCGGTCGATGCTCGTCGAGTCGTTCGGGTCGAAGCCCGCCATCGCCCCGAGCAGGAGCGCGCAATCCTCGGCCGTGCGTGCCATGGGGCCGCCCTGGTCGAGGCTCGAGGCGAACGCCACCATGCCGTAGCGCGACACGCGCCCGTACGTGGGCTTGAGACCGGTGATGCCGCACAGGGCGGCCGGCTGGCGGATGGACCCGCCCGTGTCCGTCCCCGTGGCGCCGGGCGCGAGCCGCGCGGCCACGGCGGCGGCGGAGCCGCCCGAGGAGCCGCCGGGCACCCGCGCGGTATCCCAGGGATTCTTCACCGGGCCGTAATACGACGTCTCGTTGGACGAGCCCATCGCGAACTCGTCCATGTTCGTCTTGCCGAGCATCACCAGGCCGGCCGCGCGCATGTTGCGCACGACCGTCGCATCGTATGGCGACACGAAGGTGTCGAGCATGCGTGAGCCGCACGACGTGCGCACCCCGTCCGTGCAGAAAATGTCCTTGTGCACGAACGGCACACCGGCCAGCGGCCCGGCCTGGCCGGCGGCCCGCGCCGCGTCGGCCGCCTCGGCCTGGCTCATGGCCTGGTCGGGCGTCACGGTGATGAAGGCGTTGTAGCGGGAGTCGCGCGCCTCGATCCGATCGAGGGCCGCGCGCGTCAACTCGACGCTGGAGACCTCGCCCCGGGCGAGCGCCTGCGCCAGTTCGGCGATCGTGCGATCGTGCATCCGTCTTCTTCGTTCAGTGTTGGCAATCGGGAGTGCCGCGGCCGGGCCGCGACACGCGCAACGGGGTCATTCCACCACCCGCGGAACCAGGTACAGGCCCCGCTCGACCGCCGGCGCGATGCGCTGGAATCGCTCGCGCTGGTCGGTCTCGGTGACCACGTCCGGGCGCAGCCGCTGGGTCGCGTGCTGCGGGTGCGCCATCGGCGTGACGTCGGTGGTGTCGGCCGCGTTCATCTGGTCGACCAGCTCGAGGATGCTGGACAGCTCGCCCGACCACGCGGCCACCTGCTCGTCGGTGACGGCCAGGCGCGCGAGATGGGCGATTTTCCGGACTTCATCGGGAGAGAGGGACATGCGTGATCCTCGACCGCGTCAGCAGGGGCCCCGGCAAGGGCGCGACCCTACCATATTTTCCAGTGACGACGGTATGTTAGGCGTGTCATTGCTTGTGCCGCCCGGACCCCGTTGCTACAGTAGCGGCTTCGCCTGACACCCGCCACCTGCGCACGAGAAAAAATCAAGCATGTTCAGCGCCTTACGTGGACTTTTCTCCACCGACCTCTCGATCGACCTGGGCACGGCCAACACCCTGATCTATGTCCGCGGCAAGGGCATCGTTCTGAACGAGCCGTCCGTGGTCGCCATCCGCCAGGATCGCGGCGGCGGCGCCAAGTCGATCGAGGCCTATGGCGAGGAAGCCAAGCGCATGGTCGGCCGTACGCCGCAATCCATCGTCGCCATCCGCCCGATGCGCGATGGCGTGATCGCGGATTTCAACATCACCGAGAAGATGCTGCAGCACTTCATCAAGAAGGTGCACGACTCGCGCTTCTTCCGGCCGAGCCCCCGGGTGCTGGTGTGCGTTCCCTGCGGCGCCACGCAGGTCGAGCGCCGTGCGATCCGGGAATCCGCGGCCGGCGCCGGGGCCCGCAACGTCTATCTCGTCGAGGAGCCGATGGCCGCCGCGATCGGCGCGGGGATGCCGGTTTCCGAACCGCAGGGCTCGATGGTGCTCGACATCGGCGGCGGCACCTCCGAGGTCGCCGTCATGTCGCTCAACGGCATCGTCTACTCGGCGTCCGTGCGCATCGGCGGCGACAAGTTCGACGAGGCGATCGTCAACTACGTGCGCCGCAACTACGGCGCGCTGATCGGCGAGGCCACGGCCGAGCGCATCAAGCACACGATCGGTGCCGCCTACCCCGGCAAGGAACTGCTGGAGATGGAGGTGAAGGGCCGCAACCTCTCCGAGGGTGTGCCGCGCGCACTCACGCTGAACAGCAACGAGGTGCTCGAGGCGCTGCAGGAGCCGCTGTACGGGATCGTCAGCGCGGTCAAGACCGCACTCGAGCAGACCCCCCCCGAGCTCGGGGCGGACGTGGCCGACCGGGGCATCGTGCTGACCGGTGGCGGCGCTCTCCTGCGCGATATCGATCGTCTCCTGATGGAGGAAACGGGGCTGCCCGTCGTCGTCGCCGAGGATCCGCTGACCTGCGTGTGCCGGGGCGGGGGCCGCATCCTCGAGCTGATCGATGAGCACGGAACCGGTTTCGTTTCCGTCGAGTAAAACCCTGCCCCGGGCGCGGAGGGTGGCCTGATGCAGCCGCTCTTCCAGCAGGCAGCGGGTCCCACCCTGCGGCTCGTGCTGTTCGTGATCCTGTCGATCCTCCTGATGATCGCGGATCACCGCTACGAGCACACGGAGGCACTGCGCGGGGTACTCTCGGGCGCCATCGCCCCCCTGCGTTATGCCGTGAGCGCGCCCGCCGATCTGCTCGGCTGGACCTCGGGCCACGTGACCTCGCGCAGCGATCTGCTTGACCGCATCGATGCCCTGGAGCAGCAGAACCTGCGCCTGCGCGCGCGCCAGCAAAAACTCGACACGCTCAAGAGCGAAAACGAGCGCCTGCGCGTGCTGCTGGACTCGTCGGCCAAGCGCGACGATCGCGTCCTCGTCGCCGAGCTGCTGTCCGTCGACCTCGACCCGTACCGCCAGCAGGTCGTCCTCAACAAGGGTACCCAGGCCGGCGTGTATCGCGGCCAGCCGATCATCGATGCCTACGGCATCATGGGGCAGGTCATCCACACGGGCCCGCTCACCTCCACGGCGCTGCTGATCTCGGATCCGAACCACGCGCTACCGGTCCAGATCAACCGCAACGGTTTGCGGACGATCGCCTCCGGCACGGGTGAGCCGGATCGCCTGGAACTCCTTTATATCCCGAACAGCTCCGACGTCCGGGTCGGGGACGAGGTCGTCACGTCCGGTCTCGGCGGCCGCTTCCCGCCGAACTATCCGGTCGGCAAGGTCGTCCAGGTCGACCGCCGGCCGGGCGCCCCGTTCGCGAGCGTGGTGGCCGAGCCGAAGGCCCAACTCGACCGCTCGCGCGAGGTCCTGCTGGTCTGGCCGGACAACCGCCATCCCGCGGGCGGCGTGGCACCGGCCGACGAGAACCTTCGCGGGCAGCAGGACAGCAGCGGCAACGAGCCGGAGCAGCGGCGATGAACGGACGCTGGTGGCTGATCCCGCTGACCCTTGTCGTGGCACTCATGCTCGTGATGGTGCCGCTGCCCGACGCGGCGCAACCGTTCCGCCCCGACTGGGTCACGCTCGTCGTCCTGTACTGGTGCATCGCGCTGCCGCAGCGCTTCGGGCTCAGCCTGGCATGGATCGCGGGCGTGCTCCTCGACGTGGCACACGGGACGCTGCTGGGCCAGCATGCGCTCGGCGTCGTGCTCGTGGCCGCCTTCGCGCTGCGCGAGCACCAGCGCCTGCGGGTCGTTCCGGTCACGCAGCAGGCCGTGGTCGTCATGCTGCTGCTCTTCGGCAAGCAGGCGCTCGTGCTCTGGATCAGCGGCATGGTCCAGCGGGCCCCGGAGAATCTCTGGCTTTACTTCGCGTCCCCGGTCCTGGCATTGGTGTTCTGGCCCATCATCTTCGGCCTGCTCCGGGATCTGCGTCGCCGCTACCAGGTGGGATGAGCATGCAGCAGCCGGCCACCGCGACGTTCCTGGACGCCGAGTCGCTCGGCCCCGGCCTCGACCTCGCCTCGCTGCGGACCGCGGCGGCGGAATGGCAGTGGCATGACCGCACCGCGCCGGACGAAGTGCCCGCCCGCGTCACCGATGCAGAGGTGATCGTCACCAACAAGGTCCCCGTCGGCGAGGAAGCGTTCGCCACCGCGCGCAAGCTGCGCCTCGTGTGCGTCGCCGCCACCGGTGTCAACAATGTCGATCTCGACGCCGCCGCCCGTCACGGCATCACCGTCTGCAACGCCACTGGCTACTCGACCCCCGCGGTGGTGCAGCACACGATCGCGCTGCTGCTCGCCCTCGCCACGCGGCTGGGGGACTACCGCGGCGCCGTGCGAGCCGGACGCTGGCAACAGAGCCCGCACTTCTGCCTGCTGGACTACCCGATCACGGAACTGTCGGGCAAGGTTCTCGGCATCGTCGGCCATGGCGCACTCGGCCAGGGCGTCGCCGCCGTCGCCACGGCACTGGGCATGGACGTCCGCGTCGCCGCACGCCCGGGCAGCGACCGCGTGCCGCCGGGGCGTGTCCCGTTCGACGAGTTGCTGGCCAGCGCCGACGCGATCTCGCTGCACTGCCCGCTCACACGCGAAACCCGCGGACTGATCGGCGCCGCCGAGCTCGCGCGCATGAAGCGCTCGGCGTTCCTGCTGAACACGGCGCGCGGCGGAATCGTCGACGAGACCGCGCTGGCCGACGCGCTGCGCGCCGGCGAGATCGCCGGCGCCGGCTTTGACGTGCTCACGGAGGAACCGCCCCGCAACGGCAACCCGCTGCTCGCCGACGACATCCCCAACCTGGTGCTCACACCCCATTGCGCGTGGGGCACGCACGGGGCGCGCCAGCGGCTCGTCGAGCAGGTGGCGGAGAACATCCGCGCATTTGCGGCCGGCCGCCCGCGCAACGTCGTGGCCGGCCACACCCGAGCGCCCGCCCGATGACGGACGACGAGCGACTCGCGACGATCGAGGAGACCCTGATGCGACTGGCGGCCGATCTCGAGCAGCTCGACGAGACGGTGCAGCGGCAGGCGGATACCCACGCCATGCTGGACCGGCGCCTCGCGCGCCTGGAACGCCGATTGAACCAGCTGGGGGACGCGGAACCAGCACCCGCCGGCGGCGACGCGACGGACGCCGTCGGCGATGCGCCCGCGAGCGCCGGGGACACACCCGGGCCCACGTAGACGCGGGCGGCGGTCCGTTCAGCGGGGCCCGAGGATGAGCGTGTCGCCCTCCAGCCGATACGGTGGCCGACGCAACGCCGCGACCCCGTCGTCCTGCAGCGGCTGCCCCGTCGCGTCGTACCGCGCATCGCCGCAGGTCTCCCGGAATGTCTCGCGCGCGGGTTCCCACAGGAGCGGGCACCCCTGGCCGGTGCCGGTGGCAAACGCCACGAACCAGGCCGGATGCCGGCCCGCCCGACCCTGGCGTGCCAGCCGCCGGGCCAGCGCCTCGGGCCGATGCAGTACGATGACGGGACGACCGTTGAACCCCACGGTACGCGTCGTGCCGGGCGCGACGCCCGCGAGGGAATAGCGGACCGCAGCACCCGTGCCCGCGGCGTCGCCGCCCACCAGGAAATCCACGGCCACGACGAGCGCGGCGACGGCCGCCAGGCCGAGCATGGCCTTCAGGGCCACGCGCAGCTTCAGCCGGTATTCGGATTCGGACGTTTCCAGCATGAACGAGCAACACGCCGGGCCGCAGACCCGCGCACTGTACCGGAGCGCCGAAGTGGTCGTCTGCGCCGTGCCGCAGCGCGCGGCCGAAGCCGCCCGGCTCGCCGACCGGCTGGGCCTTGCGCTCGTGCGGGAACCGCCGGAGACGCCGGATCGGCTGGTGCTGATCCTGGCAGAGGGACGGTTGCAGTTGCAGGTGACGGGGCCCGATGCACCCGGAGCGGTGTACGCGGAGTTCGCCGGCGGACGCACCGGGTGGCGCGGGCGCCGGCCGGCGGTCGGCGGCGACGCCCTCGCGCGCGCCGCGGGCGTGCGCCGGGGCGAGCGGCCCGACGTGATCGACGCGACGGCGGGTCTCGGTCGGGATGCCTTCGTGCTGGCCGCGCTCGGCTGTGAGGTGACCCTCGTGGAGCGCGACCCCATCGTCGACGCGCTGCTCGCCGACGGTCTGGAACGTGCTCTCCGGGACCCGGCCGCCGCACGGATCGTCACGCGCATGCAGCACGTGCACGCGGATGCGTGCGCGTGGCTGCACAGTCACCATGCGGACGTCGTGCTCGTGGACCCGATGCACCCGCCGCGACGCAAGGCCGCGGCGGTGCGCAAGGAAATGCGGGTCTTCCGGGCGCTCGTCGGCCCGGACACCGACAGCGGGGCCCTGCTGGCGGCGGCCATCACGGCCGCGCGCCGCAGGGTGGTCGTCAAGCGACCGCGCGGCGCCGACCCCATCCCCGGCCCGCGCCCGAGCGGCTCGGTCGACGGACGCTCGACCCGGTTCGACATCTATGCCGGGCAGGCGCAAGGACCCGGCCGGTCCCCCGGGAAGGCCTGATCAATGCTTAGCGGTCATGCGGGCAGCGCCCGCGGCCGGCGGCGCCGGATCACTTGACGGTAACGACCGTTCCTTCGAACACGTGCTGCACCTTGTGCGACACGCTGCCCACGATGAGGCCCCGCAGGTCGCCCAGTCCGCGGGAACCGATCACGATCATGTCGGTCTCGTGCCGCGACGCCCAGTCGAGGATGACATGCGCGGGATCGCCCGGGCCCCAGTGCGTGTGGACCGTCTTCACGCCGCGCTCCTGCGCCAGGCGGGCTCCGCTCTGGAGGAGCTTCTCGGCGATGTCTTCCAGGACATCCCGGGGAAGCGTGAAATCGACGTACGCGGCGCCCACCGCCATCGCGGGCTCGCCGCCGCCGGGACGATCGGAGAGCTTGCGAATCTCGTCCGGAACCTGGCCGCGGAGCAGCGCGTGCACCAGGGTGAGCTCGGCGCCGTACCTGGTCGCCAGGTCGATCGCCAGCTCGAGCGCCTTCTGCGCATGGCGGGACCCGTCGATGGGCACCAGAATATGCTTGATCACGATCACGATCTCCCTTTCGAGGCACCGAAGTCAGGTGATCGTGTCGTGTTGCCGCGCGGGCCGCATTGATGACGGTCAACTGCGCGGCCGCGTCCGGTGCGTCAGGCGGCCGCCCCGCAACACTTCTTGTACTTGCGGCCGCTGCCGCACGGGCAGGGATCGTTGCGCCCGACACGCGGCGTCGCATGCCGCACCGTCTCGGGCTCGGGCACCTCGCCGTCGACGTACTGCCAGGCGCCATCGTCCGCGCGCTTGAAGCGGGCGAGCTCGTGGTGGCGCCGGCGCTCGCCGCGTTCGCGATAGTGGGCGACGAATTCCACGCCGCCAACGTCGTCGTCCGCCCCGCCGGCCTCGACGTTGCGGATCTCCAGGCCGAGCCACTCGGCCCGGCGCGCCCAGCGCTCCGTGGCACCGCGATCGATGTCCTCGCGGCTGTCGGGGTCGTGAGTGTCCTGGATGAAATCGAGCTCGACGCGCGTATGCGCCGTGTAGCGGGCGCGCATCAGGGCCTCCGCCGTCGGGGGTGTGTCGCGTCCCGCCAGGTAGGGACCGCAGCAATCGTCGAACTCGCGGCCGGAGCCGCAGGGGCAGTCGCTCATTGCATTGTCCTTGAGGATCAGGCGCCGGGGCGCGCATCGATACCACAACGGGCCCGCACGGCATAGCCCGCGGCCCGTCGCCCCCCGCCGACGGGCCCGGGAGACCGGAGTCCACTCGAGCGCGGCCACAGGGGATTGATCAGACCTTCCCTGGTGTCCCTTGACACAAGTTCGTCGCATGTCAGAGCCCGGCCCATGGTCCCGGGCAAGGCGCGGATCGCCGGGAAGGGTGCTTCCCTTTCCAGGAGCCGCAACGCGGCCCGGGGCGATGGACCGGGCTCTCGCAGGGCACGGCAGTGCGGGCGCTCCGCGGCGTTGCACTCACTTGAATTGGCCCGCCAGTCCTGCGCTCGTGCGCCTTGCAGAGCGCCCGCACTGCCGTGCTGACACGCGACGAACCTGTGTCAAGGGACACTAGTGCAGCGTCCGCCGACCGGCCACCTCCTCGTCGACCGCGTCCAGGTGGACGCCGACGACCCGGTGTCCCGCCAGCGTCGCGTGGCCGGCGTGGCGTTCCCCGCCGGACTGCGTGAACTCGAAGCCGTACACGCGGCGCAGGTACAGGTTGCCGTGGGCGTCCCGGCGCGGGCGCAGGTGGCGCAGCACGACCGTGTCGTCCAGGAACTGCGCGCCAAAGGTCTCGCAGGCGCGTCGCGCCGACCTCGTGGCCGCCTCGCGGGCGCGCATCGCGCTCCACCACCAGAAGGCCCCGAGGGCGAGCAGGAGAATCGGGACGAGTTGCGTCATGCTGCCGGTGCTCCCCCAGAAGCGGACCGGGAAGGCCCGCGATGATATGCCCGCGCGTCGAGGCCGCACGCCCATATGCCTTATAATGAGAACGGAACCACGGCCGCATGATCCGGGCTCGCCGTCGCCCGCCGCGACGCACAAGCGTGCAGGAGTTCCCGATGGATGAACAGACCCGTACCGAGATCGAGGCCCAGGCGTTCCGCGCGCTCGTTCGCCACCTCCGCGAGCGGACCGACGTCCAGAACCTCGACCTCATGAATCTCGCCGGTTTCTGCCGCAACTGCCTGGCCAAATGGTACCGCGCCGCCGCCGAGGAGCGTGGCATCGAGATGAATTACGAGACGGCCCGCGAGGCCGTCTACGGCATGCCGTACGCCGAGTGGAAGGCACGGTACCAGGAAGAACGCACCGCGCCGGACGCCACCGGCACCAATCCCCGCTGAGAACCGGACATGACGACGAAGATCACCGAACTTCACGGCGACGGCATCGGGCCCGAGCTCACCGACGCCGTCCACACCGTGGCCGAGGCCCTGCCGATCGACCTGGAGTTCGAGCCGGTCGACTGGTCACTCGAACGCCGCGAGCGCGACGGCGACCTGGCCATCGACGAGGCCGAGGACTCCATGCGCCGCAACAAGCTCGCGCTGAAGTACCCGACGGTCACGCAGACCCGCAGCCCGAACGCACTGATCCGGCGCCGCGTCGGCTTCTCGGTCATCTACCGCCCGGCCATCTCGATCAAGGGCATCTCCTCGAACTTCAAGGAGAACGTCAACCTGCACATCGTGCGGATCGCCACCGGCGGCACGTACGACGACCCCGGCCAGTTGGTAGGCAAGCACGCCGCGGTATCGCTGCGCATGGTGGAACGGGAGCCTTGCGCGCAGGCGGCCAGGTTCGCCTTCGAACTCGCCCGCAAGAAGGGCTTCACGGTCACCTCCTCGTCGAAGCACACGATCCAGCGCGTGACCGACGGCCTGTTCGAGTCGGTCGTCGCGGACGTGCGCCGCGCGGGCTTCACCGACGTCCAGCACCGTGTCGAGCTGTTCGACGCGCTGCTCGCGAAGGTCATCCTGAAGCCGCAGGATTTCGAGGTCGTGCTGGTGCTCAACGAGTACGGAGACTTCCTGTCCGACATGGCCTCGGGCCTGGTCGGCAGCCTGGGGACCGGCGCGAGCGGCAATTTCTCCTTCGGAGACGACCAGGAAGTGGACGTGGCGATGTTCGACCCGGCCGGCGGCACGGCGCCCGACATCGCCGGCCAGGACCGCTGCAACCCCAGCGCCATCTTCCTGGCCTTCGGCATGCTGCTCGATCACATCGACCGCTATGACCTCGGTCACGCGCTGCGCCTGTCGGTCCTCGGCGCGATCGAGGCCGGCGAGACCACCGGCGACCTGGGCGGGCGCCTCGGCACGACAGACTTCACCCGCGTGGTGGTCGACCGGCTGCAGGACCAGTTGCCGGCCTCCGCCGCGTTCCAGCCCGCATCCTGACGGGATATCGAACGGTAGAATGGGATGATCTGCTACGTTTATCACGCACTCCCGCAGATCATTCCACTGAATATGGCGATCAAGCGTGGCGCGCCTTGCATTCGGGCGCGCGAAACGATTCAATAATGAAAACGGCGCTGCACAGCGTGCGTCCCCGCGCAATCGCATCTGCGCCACTACTTGCGCAAATCCGACCGACACCGCGAACAGGCGATTGGCCCAGGCTGCCACAGCTTCGCGGTCGTGCCCTGCACGGCCACAGTATCGTTCCGCGGCCGCACCCCGCGTGCGGCACGCCTTCGCCCGACTCCGTCCCAGACCCGGTAATGCCCGGCCATGACTGAACAGTCCCCAATGCAGGCCTTCTGGAGCACCTCGCTCCTGGACGGCGGCAATGCCGCCTATCTCGAAGAGATCTACGAGTCGTACCTCCGCGACCCGGCATCCGTACCGGACGAGTGGCGCCAGTACTTCGACCGGCTGCCCCAGGTCGACGGCATCACCCAGCCCGACCTGCCGCCCTCGGAGATCCGGTCACAGTTCTACCGCTTCCGATCGCGCGGCGGCCCTGCGCGCAGCGCGCCCCTGGAATCGCGCGGCGCCGAGCACGAGCGCAAGCAGATCCGCGTGCTCCAGCTGATCAACGCCTACCGCTTCCGCGGCCACCGTCACGCGAAGGTCGATCCGCTCGGGCGCTGGGAAACGCCGGAGATCGACGAGCTCCGGCTCGAGGCCCACGAACTGTCGCAGGCCGACCTCGACACCGTGTTCCACTCGGGCTCGCTCCAGGGGATGGACGAGGCACCGTTGCGCGACATCCTCGCGGCACTCGAGAAGACCTACTGCGGCCCCGTTGGCGCCGAGTACATGCACATCGCCGACACCGCGGAGAAGCGGTGGCTGCAAAAGCGGCTCGAGACGCCGCAGGCCAACCCCGACTTCAGTCCGGAGCGCCGGCTCTGGCTGCTCGAACGCATCACGGCCGCCGAGGGCATCGAGCGCTACATGCACTCGAAATACGTCGGCCAGAAGCGTTTCTCGCTGGAGGGCGGCGAGTCGCTGATCCCGCTGCTCAACGAGCTCGTCGAGCGCGCCGGCGACCAGGGTGCCCGCGAGATCGTCATCGGCATGGCGCATCGCGGCCGCCTGAACGTGCTCGTGAACATCCTCGGCAAGAAGCCCGCGGACCTGTTCCAGGAATTCGAAGGCCACGAGGACGACTCGCTCGCCGCGGGCGACGTGAAGTATCACCAGGGCTTTTCCTCCGACTACCGCACCAGCCAGGGCCCGGTCCACCTCGCGCTCGGATTCAATCCCTCGCACCTGGAGATCGTGAGCCCCGTGATCGAGGGTTCGACCCGCTCGCGCCAGGATCGCCACGACGACCGCGGCGGCCGCGTCGTGCTGCCGATCGCGATCCACGGCGATGCCGCGATGGCCGGCCAGGGCGTGGTGCAGGAGACCTTCAACCTGTCGCAGTCGCGCGGCTACTCGACCAAGGGCACGGTGCACGTGGTCGTGAACAACCAGATCGGCTTCACGACGAGCAACAAGCTCGACACGCGCTCCTCGCTGTACTGCACCGACATCGCGAAGATGGTGAACGCGCCCATCTTCCACGTGAACGGCGATGATCCCGAGGCCGTGGTGTTCGTCACGCAAATCGCGCTGGACTACCGCAACCAGTTCTGCAAGGACGTCGTGATCGACATGGTGTGCTACCGCCGCCACGGTCACAACGAGGCGGACGAGCCGGCCGCGACCCAGCCGATGATGTACAGCATCATCAAGAATCTGCCCACCACGCGAGAGATCTACGCCCGGCGCCTCGTTGACGAAGGCGTGGTGGCCGACGGCGCGGCGGATGACATGGCACGCGAGTATCGCGAGCACATGGATGCCGGCGATACGGTTACGCCGAAGATCATCACCGACGAGGACTTCGTCAACGAGCTCACTGTCGACTGGAGCCCGTACATCGGTCGGCGCTGGGACGAGCATTGCGACACCAGCGTGTCCACTGAACGCCTGCGCGAGCTCTGGGCCCGCCTGGAGAAGCTGCCCGAGGGTTTCGAGCTGCACAAGCGCGTGTCGAAGATCATGGACGACCGCGCCAAGATGACGGCGGGCGCCCTCCCGATCGACTGGGGCTACGGCGAGACGATGGCATACGCCACGCTGGTGACCGAGGGCCACGGCGTGCGCCTGTCCGGGCAGGACTCCGGCCGCGGCACCTTCTTCCACCGCCACGCGGTGCTGCACAACCAGGTCGACGGCACGAGCTACGTACCCCTGCGCAACGTCGCCGACGACCAGGCCAACTTCCTCATCATCGATTCGCTGCTTTCCGAGGAAGCGGTGATGGCGTTCGAATACGGCTACTCGACCGCCGATCCGCGCTCGCTCGTGATCTGGGAGGCCCAGTTCGGCGACTTCGCAAACGGTGCGCAGGTCGTGATCGACCAGTTCATCAGCTCCGGCGAGGCCAAGTGGGGACGGTTGTGCGGGCTGACGCTGTTCCTTCCGCACGGCTACGAGGGCCAGGGCCCGGAGCACTCATCGGCGCGCCTCGAACGCTTCCTGCAACTGTGCGCCGAGCAGCAGCCCGGCGACTACAACATGCAGGTGTGCGTGCCGACGACGCCGGCCCAGGCGTTCCACATGCTGCGACGCCAGATGCTGCGTCCGTACCGCAAGCCGCTGATCGTGATGACGCCCAAGAGCCTGCTCCGGCACAAGATGGCGACCTCCTCGCTCGAGGATCTCTCGGGCGGACACTTCCACAATGTCATCGGCGAGATCGACGACCTGGATCCGCAGAAGGTCCGGCGAATCGTGATGTGCTCCGGCAAGGTGTACTACGACCTGCTCACCCGGCGGCGCGAGGAGGAAATCGACGACATCGCCGTCGTGCGTGTCGAGCAGCTGTACCCGTTCCCGTACACGCAGCTGAAGGACGAGGTGCACAAGTACCCGAACGCACAGGAGTACATCTGGTGCCAGGAGGAGCCGCGGAACCAGGGCGCCTGGTACAACATCAAGCACCGCCTGGAACGTGTCGTCGGCGAGAACAACGGGCTGCGCTACGCCGGGCGGCCGGCGTCGCCTTCTCCGGCGGTGGGCTACCACAGCCGCCACATCAAGCAGCAGCGTCGCCTGGTGGCCGACTCGCTCGACCTGGCACTGGACGAGTGAGCCGGCCGCGGCCGAGCCAACGCACCGCAGGCCCGGGGCCGTGGGAATCCGCGGCGCCCCGGCGCACGACAACAAAAGGGATTCGCCCATGAGCACCGACATCACCGTCCCGCAATTGCCCGAGTCCGTGTCCGACGCCACCGTCGCGAGCTGGACGAAGAAGAAGGGCGAGGCCGTCAAGCGCGACGAGGTGCTCGTCGAGCTGGAGACCGACAAGGTCGTGCTCGAGGTACCGGCGCCCGCGGACGGCGTGCTCGAGGAAATCCTGCACGACGAGGGCGACACCGTGACGGCCGACACCGTGCTCGGGCGCGTGACGGAGGGCGCCGCGGCGACCGCAGGTGACGGGGCGGCTCCCACGCAGGAGGAGCAGCCCTCGGCCCGGGAATCCGGGGAGGTGGCGCGCCAGGAGGCGCCGACCGACGAGGCGGTCGGCGACGCCGACGCGAAGATGGGGCCCGCCGCGCGCAAGCTGATCGCCGAGAACAACCTGGATCCGGCCCGCATCGCCGGCAGCGGCAAGGAAGGACGCATTACCAAGGAAGATGTCCTCAAGCACCTCGAGGGCGGCAGCGCCGCGCCGGCGCAGGCGAAGCAGGCGGCACCCGCCCCGGCCCGCGAGGCGCCGCCGGCCGCGACGCCGCGAACGGCCGAGAGCGCAAAGGCGCCCTCGCCGGCCGAGTCCGCCGGCAAGGCCGGCGTCAGCTACGCGCCGGGGGAACGCCCGGAGCGCCGCGTCCCGATGACGCGGCTGCGCGCACGCATCGCCGAGCGCCTGCTCCAGGCCAGGCAGGACACGGCCATGCTGACCACGTTCAACGAGGTCGACATGCAGCCGGTCATGGACCTGCGGGCACGCTACAAGGATCGCTTCGAGAAGGCCCACGGCGTGAAACTGGGTTTCATGTCGTTCTTCGTGACCGCGGCCGCCGAGGCCCTCAAGCGCTTTCCCGACATCAACGCCTCGATCGACGGCAGCGACATCGTCTACCACGGCTACTGCGACGTGGGCATCGCCGTTTCCTCCGAGCGCGGGCTCGTGGTGCCGATCCTGCGCGATGCCGAGACGCTCGCCATGGCCGAGATCGAGCGCCAGATACGCGACTTCGGCGCACGTGCGCATGAAGGTCGCATCGGCATCGAGGAGATGACGGGGGGTACCTTCACGCTCACCAACGGCGGCGTGTTCGGGTCGCTGGTATCCACGCCGATCCTCAACCCGCCGCAGAGCGCGATCCTCGGCATGCACAAGATCCAGGAGCGCCCGGTGGCCGAGAATGGCGAGGTCGTCATCCGGCCGATGATGTACCTCGCCCTGTCCTACGATCACCGTATCGTCGACGGCAAGGATTCCGTGCAGTTCCTCGTGAACATCAAGGAGCTCCTCGAGGACCCCGCGCGCCTGCTGCTCGACCTCTGAACGCGAATGGCGTGGGCGCAATGCGGCGTCGGCCCGGGGGTACCCCGGGCGGTCGGTGATCGCCGTCCCGCCCGCATCGAGATCCGTTGGCCGGGCACCACGCCGCGTGGCGCCGGCGACCGACCGCACCGAGTCGAAACGGGTTCACCGGACGGAATCCGGTCGCCGCACGGCGACCGGGCCGGCCATGAGCCGAGGGAGAATCGAGATGTCCAAGTCCTATGACGTCGTGGTCGTCGGCGGCGGACCCGCCGGGTACGTCTGCGCGATCCGCTGCGCCCAGCTCGGGTTCGCCACCGCCTGCGTGGACCGCTGGATCAACAAGCAGGACAAGCCCGCCCTCGGCGGCACCTGCCTGAACGTCGGCTGCATCCCGTCGAAGGAGCTGCTGGAGAGCTCGCATCACTACGCCAACATCCGCGACCACGCGGAGCGCTACGGCATCACCGTCAGGAACGTCGAGATGAACGTACCGGGCATGATCGCGAGCAAGGACAAGACCGTCCGCGAGCTCACACAGGGCGTCGAGGGCCTGTTCAAGAGCAACAAGGTCGAATGGCTGCAGGGCAGCGGCCAGATCCAGGCCGAGAACCGCGTGAAGGTCACGCCGCACAAGGGCGATGCGTACGAGGTCGACGCGAAGAACATCGTGCTGGCCCCGGGCTCGTCGCCGGTCGAAATCGGCGCCGCCCCCATGCGGGACGACATCATCGTCAGCTCCACGGGCGCACTCGACTGGGAGACCGTACCGAAACGCCTCGGCGTCATCGGTGCCGGCGTGATCGGCCTCGAGATGGGCAGCGTCTGGCGACGGCTCGGCTCCGAGGTCACCATCCTCGAGGCAATGGACAGCTTTCTGCCCGCCGTGGACCAGGAGGTGGCGAAGTCCGCGAAGAAGGCGTTCGACAAGCAGGGGCTCGACATCCGCCTCGGCACGCGCGTGATCGCGACCGATGTCAAGAAGAACGGGACGATCGACATCGAGTACGAGGACGACCAGGGCAAGCAGGAGTTGACGGTGGATGCACTCATCGTCGCGGTCGGCCGGCGCCCGAACACCGACGGCCTGTCCGCCGACTCGGTCGAGCTGCTCATCGACGAGCGCGGCGCGATCCACGTGAACGACGAATGCGAGACGAACCTGCCCGGCGTGTATGCCATCGGTGACGCGGTGCGCGGCCCGATGCTGGCGCACAAGGGAATGGAAGAAGGCGTGGTCGTTGCCGAGCGCCTCGCGGGCCAGCAGAGCCACGTCAACTACGACGTCATCCCGTGGGTGATCTACACCCATCCCGAGATCGCGTGGGTCGGCCAGACCGAGCAGGACCTCAAGCACGCCGGGCACGAGTACAACGTCGGCACCTTCCCGTTCGTGGCCAGCGGTCGCGCCAAGGCGATGCACGAGACCGACGGCATGGTGAAGGTGATCGCCGATGCGCAGACCGACCGCGTCCTGGGCGTGCACATCGCCGGACCGCAGGCCTCCGAGCTGATCGGCCAGGCAGTGATGGCCATGGAGTTCCAGGCCTCGGCCGAGGACATCATGCGTACCGTGTTCGCGCATCCGACCCTTTCGGAGGCCGTGCACGAGGCCGCGCTCGGGGTCGACGGCCGGCCGTTGCACATCGCCCCTCCGCGGCGGCGCAGGAAGTAGCGCGCCGCCGGGGCGCGACAAGAACAACGAACCCGAACCGGATCATTCAACGGAGCTACCGCAATGAATCTCCACGAATACCAGGCGAAACAGCTGTTTCGCCAGTACGGGATGCCGGTCCCCAACGGAACCGTCATCCAGGACAAGAGCCAGGCAGGCAGCGCCGTGCGCGAGCTCGCCGGCAGCCGCTGGGTGGTCAAGGCCCAGGTGCATGCCGGCGGACGCGGCAAGGCCGGGGGTGTCGAGCTGGTGGACTCTGCCGACGCGGCCACGGATGCCGCCGGGCGCATGCTGGGCACGCGGCTGGTCACCTACCAGACCGACGAGCATGGTCAGCCCGTGCACCGCGTGCTCATCGAGGAGACCAGCGACATCGACCGCGAGCTGTACCTGGGCGCGGTCATCGATCGTGCAAGCCAGCGCGTCGTGATCATGGCCTCGACCGAGGGCGGCGTGGAGATCGAGAAGGTCGCCTCCGAGACGCCGGAAAAGATCGTCCAGGTCGTTGTCCATCCCATGCTCGGTGTCATGCCCTACCAGGCTCGCCGGCTGGCGTTCGCACTCGGGCTCACCGGCGACCAGGTCAAGCAGTTCGCGAAGCTGCTCACCGGCCTCGGGCGCCTGTTCGTCGACAAGGACCTGAGCCTGGTGGAGGTGAACCCGCTGGTGGTCACCGCCAAGGGCGACATCATCTGCCTCGACGGCAAGATCAACGTCGACGACAACGCCGTCTACCGCCACCCGGACGTAGGCGAGCTGCGGGACCAGTCGCAGGAAGACGACCGCGAGAACCGCGCCAAGGAGTGGGACCTCAACTACATCGCGCTCGACGGCAACATCGGCTGCATGGTCAATGGCGCCGGCCTGGCGATGGCCACCATGGACCTCGTGAAGCTGCATGGCGGCGAGCCCGCCAACTTCCTCGATGTCGGTGGCGGCGCCACGGCCGAGCGTGTGGCCGAGGCATTCAAGATCATCGTCTCCGACGAGAACGTGAAGGCGATCCTCGTGAACATATTCGGCGGCATCGTGCGCTGCGACCTCATTGCCCAGGGCATCGTCTCGGCGGTGCAGGAGGTCGGCCTCGAGATTCCCGTGGTCGTCCGGCTCGAGGGCAACAACGCCGACAAGGGTGCGCAGATCCTGAACGAGAGTTCGTTCAACGTGATCGCCGCCGACAGCCTCACCGACGCCGCGAAGCGCGTCATCGCCGCCGCGGAGGGCAAGTAGCCATGTCAGTTCTCGTGAACAGGAACACGAAGGTGATCTGCCAGGGTTTCACCGGCAAGCAGGGCACCTTCCACAGTGAGCAGTCGATCGCCTACGGCACGAAGATGGCAGGCGGCGTGACACCCGGCAAGGGTGGCACCACGCACCTGGACCTCCCCGTGTTCGACACGGTGGAGGACGCCGTGCGCGAGACCGGCGCGGATGCGAGCGTGATCTACGTGCCGGCGCCGTTCTGCAAGGATTCCATCGTCGAGGCCGCCGACGCCGGCGTGAAGCTGATCGTGTGCATCACCGAGGGCATACCGACGCTCGACATGCTCCAGGCGAAAGTCTACGTCGACCAGACCGACTCCCGCCTCATCGGGCCCAACTGCCCCGGTATCATCACGCCCGGCGAGTGCAAGATCGGCATCATGCCCGGCGACATTCACAAGCCCGGCAAGGTCGGCATCGTCTCTCGCTCCGGCACGCTGACCTACGAGTGCGTGAAGCAGACCACCGATCCCGGTTACGGGCAGAGCACCTGCATCGGCATCGGCGGCGACCCCATCCCGGGCACCAGCTTCATCGACGCGCTCGAGCTGTTCCAGGCCGATCCCGAAACCGAGGCCATCATCATGGTCGGCGAGATCGGCGGCACTGCCGAAGAGGAAGCGGCCGAGTTCATCCAGGGCAACGTGACCAAGCCCGTCGTCTCCTACATCGCCGGCGTCTCGGCGCCCAAGGGCAAGCGCATGGGCCACGCCGGCGCGATCATCGCGGGCGGCAAGGGCACGGCGGCCGAGAAATACGCTGCGCTCGAGAAGGCCGGCGTGCACACGGTCAAGAGCCCGGCCGACATCGGCCGGGGCGTGGCCGAAGCCACCGGCTGGTAGAGCGCCCCGCACGGCCGTGCAACCGGGGCCGCCGCGGTACCCCCGCGGCGGCCTCTTGCGTTCGCGGCCCCGGCGCCGTCGCGCGCACCCGGGTCATCGCCCTGGGCCTTTGCCCATGGCCGGGGCCGTACTCGACGCGAGCGCGCGCCGGCCGCCCGTCAGGACGCCCCACCGGCTCCGGCGAGATCGCGCACGCGATCCTCCTCCGCGGCGAGCTCTGCCGCCGCGCTCTCGTGCACGATGCGGCCGTCGTCGATGACGTAGGCCCGGTCGGCGACATCCAGCGCCATCCACGCGTTCTGCTCGACGAGCAGGATCGCGATGCCCTCCGCACGCATCTCCCGGACCACGTCGAACACCTCCCGCACGATCATCGGCGCCAGCCCCTGGGACGGTTCGTCCATGACCATGAAACCCGGGTTCAGCAGCAGTGACCGTGCCACGGCCAGCATTTCCTGCTCGCCGCCGGACAGTTGGCGGCCCAGGCTGGTGCGCCGCTCGCCGAGGCGCGGGAAGACCTCGAGCACACGCTCGATGGTCCAGCGGCCGGGCCGCACCGCGGGCACGCGCAGGTTGTCGAGCACGCTCAGGTGGCCGAAGATCTTCCGGCCCTCCGGCACATACCCCACGCCGAGGCGGGCCGTGCGGTGCGGAGGCCAGCGCGTGACATCCTTGCCGTACAGGGTCACGCGCCCCCGGCGTGGCGGCGTCAGTCCCATGATGCTGCGCAGGGTCGTCGACTTGCCGGCACCGTTGCGTCCGAGAAGGGTAACGACCTCGCCCTCATCCACCGTGAGGGATACTCCGTGGAGGATATGGCTCTTGCCATAGTAGGTATTGATGTCCTGGACTCTCAGCACGTTGCTCATGCTGCGCCTCCGAGGTAGGCCGCCTGCACGTCCTCGTTGCCCTTGATGTCGTCCGGGGTTCCCTCCGCGAGAAAGCTGCCGTTGTCGAGCACGGTGATCCGGTCCGCGATATCGAAGATCAGGTTCATGTCGTGCTCGATGAAGAGCATCGGGACGCCGCGCTCGTCGTGCAGGTGACGAATCAACCGCACCATGTGCTCGGTTTCCGTGTCACCCATGCCGGCAGTCGGCTCGTCGAGCATCAGCAGCCTGGGGTCCATGGCCAGCGCGATGGCGACTTCCACCACACGCTGGTCGCCATGGGCAAGCTCACCCACGATGCGATCCTCCTTGCCACCCAGCTGGGTCGACTCGATGAGGTCATCGATCCGCTCCTGCACGACCTTGCGCTTCGCCGCGCTGATGAACGGCCACCGATTGAAGTGCATCGCGGTTTCCACGGCCACCCGGAGGTTGTCGCTCACGGTGAGCTCGAGGAACACCTCGGTGATCTGGAATGTGCGCACGATGCCCGCGTGCACCCGCTTCTCGGGTGACAGTCGGTTGATGAGCTCGCCGTTGAACCGGATCTCTCCCGAGCTGGGCGGGAAGGCGCCGCTCACGAGGTTGAACAACGTGGTCTTGCCGGCGCCGTTGGGCCCGATCACCGCCCGCAGCTCGCCGGGGGCCACCTCCAGATCAATCCCCTTCAGCGCCGTTACCTGGCCGAAATTGCGCGAGATGTTCGTCAGCGACAGTATGTTCATGCCGCCGCCCTGCGTCGCATGAAACCGAGAATGCCCTGGGGGAACACCAGCACGATGACCACGAACAGCAGGCCGATGAAGGTCATCCAGTTGGCGGTGAGGCTGCTCAAATAATCCTGCACCACCACGAAGATGATCGCGCCGAACAGCGGTCCCCAGTAGCTGCGCATGCCACCGAGCACGCACATGATCACGAAGTCGCCTGACAGCGTCCAGTGCAGGTCCTGCGGTGAAGTGAAGTTGTTGAGCAGCGCTTCCATCGACCCGGCCATGGCCGCCACCAGGCCCGAGATGGCGAACGCCGCCCAGATGTAGCGTTCGACGGACACACCGAGAAAGCGCAGGCGGCGCTCGTTCTCTCGGACGGCCGTAAAGGTGCGCCCGAGCGGCGAGCGCAGCACCTGCGCGACGATCGCGGCGCCGATGGCAAAGAAGACCAGCACGAAATAGTAGAAGCTGATGCCCTGCAGCGGGATGCTGAATGCGCCCACGTGGATCGGCTGGCGCGAGAACCCGGTAAGCCCGTCTTCCCCGCCGGTCAGCGAATTCCAGCGCACGGCGACGAAATACACCATCTGCCCGATGGCGATTGTGACCATGGCGAAGTAGATCCCGCGACGTCGTACCATCAGCGGCCCGAACAGCAGGGCGGCCAGTCCTCCGAGCAGCGTCCCGCCCAGCACGGCCAGCAGCGTGCTGTGCGTGGCGAACTTCAGCAGCAGGCCGGTCCCGTAGGCGCCAAGGCCGAAATAGGCCGCGTGACCGAACGACAGGCCTCCCGTATGGCCAAGGAGCAGGTTCAGTCCCATCGCCGCCATCGCGAACACCAGCACCCGCGACCCCAGCGCGGTATATCCGCCGATCCACGGCAGCCAGAACGGCGCGGTCAGGAGGAGCAACCAGACCACGGCATCGAACGTGGATATTCTGATTTTCATTCCAGTAATCCTTCTTGTCCGAACAGCCCGCGTGGGCGGACGATCAGGACCACCGCCATGATCGCGTAAATCACGACGTCACTGGCGGCGGGGAAGTATGTCGTCGTGATGCCGGCCGCCACGCCGATGATGATGCCGCCGAACAGGCTGCCGACCAGGCTGCCGACGCCACCGACGATGATGGCCACGAAGCTGGGCATGAGCAGGGACGTGCCCATGGTGGGCTGCAGTCCGAGGCGCCCGGCGGCCAGGACACCGGCCAGTCCCGCGAGCAGGATGCCGAGCCCGAAATTGGCGGCTCGCAGCCGGAAGATGTTGACTCCGAGTGCCGACACCGTCTCGAGGTCGCTGGTACCGGCCCGGATGCGCACGCCCAGCCGGGTATATCGAAGAACGATGAACAGCAGGGCCGTCGCGATCAGCGCAATGGCGACCAGGACCAGCCGGTAGCCGGTGATGAAGAAGTAGGTGCTGCTGAGCGGGTGCGAAAGGACATCCGGCACCGAGAAAGGCAGCCCCTGGGCGCCCCAGACCGTGCGCACAAGGTCCTCGAGGATCATGGCGAGACCGAACGTGACCAGCAGGCTGAAGAGCGGATCACGTCCGTACACCGGGCGCACGATCACCCGCTCGACAATCAGGCCCGTGATCGCCGTGAGGACGGGCGCCGCCAGGATGGCGCCCACGAATCCGATGTGGGGCGACAGGGTGTAGGCGAAATAGGCACCCAGCGCCAGGAAGCCGCCGTGCGCGAAATTGATGACGCCGTTGAGGCCGAGTATCAGCGACAACCCGAGCGCCATCAGTGCGTAGAACACGCCGATGATCAGGCCGTTGAAGACGTTGAAGAACAGTAGTTCCATGGTAGCCGCTCCCCAGGACCGGAACATACCGCTCTGAACGGCAACATAGCCTCATTCAGAGCATTGCCCCCGACGTGGACAGGTCCCGGGCACGGCTCGTGCCCGGGACCTGTCCATGGTCCGTATCGATCGTGCCGTGGTGGTCAGGAAGACGGGTAGGACATCTTGCACTCGTCCTGGTCCACCGAGAGGGCGATGCTCTCCCCGGGGACGGTCCGCGCCACGTCGAACAGGTTCGGGTACGAGCCCGAGGAGTTGACCTGTCCGGGGAACGCGTCCGCCAGCAATTGGTGGTCACCTGCCCGGATCGTTGGATTGTGCGGCTCCAGCGCGACCTCCGGTGGCAACTGCAGGCCTTCCAGGCCCCTGGCCAGTTTCATCGAATCCAGGCTGCCGGCCTTCTCCGCGCCGAGCGCCATGGAATGCAACCCGGCGAAGCCGAACCAGCTGCGTGCAGTCGGATAATCGCCGTATTCCTTGCGGTACTGGGCGACGAAGTCCTGCACATGCGGCACGCCGGGCTGGTCCCACCACCACTCGAAGGTCCACCAGCCGAAGCGCGCGGCATCCGGCAGCGCCTTGAGCACCTCGAGCTCCATCAGGCCGCCGGCAATGGCCATCTCGTCCGCCATGCCGAACTCGGCGGCCTGCTTCAGGCAGTTCACGAGGTCGTTGCCCGCCTGCAGCACGATCAGCACGTCCGGCTTGGCCGACTTGGCCTTGATGAGATACGACGAAAAGTCGGTCGTGCCGAGCGGTGCGAGCGCGTTGCCGAGCACCTCGCCACCCAGCTGCTTGTTCAGCTTGGCGAAGGCCGCCTGCTCGGTATGACCGAACGCATAGTCGGGGGTGATGAAGTACCAGCGCTTGCCGAACTTGTCGGCCAGCGTCTTGGCCACGCCGGCCGCCAGCATCCACGTGGTCGTGCAGATGCGGAACGTGTTCCAGCGGCAGTTCGATCCCGTGACCGAGTCGGTGTGACCGCCGGTCACCATGTAGGTCTTGCCCTTCTGCTCGGCCGCCTGCGAGATGGCCAGGGCCACGGCCGAGGAGACTGCGCCCATGCAGAACGACACGTTGTCGCGATCAATGAGCTTGTTGGTCTTCTGCACCGCGGTGCCAACGTCCGCCGCCGTGTCCTCGATGTGGAGCGCGACCTCGCGGCCCAGGATACCGTTCTTGGCATTGAGCTGCTTTGCGGCCATCTTCGCGCCGTTGATCTCGTTCTGACCGAGCGCGGCATACGTGCCGGTCTGTGGCTCGAGCACACCCACCTTCACCGTATCGTCGGCCCTGGCGACCTTGACGTAGGGGCCGAATACGCCGGCCACGCCGGCTGCTGCGCCGGCCTTGAGTACGTCGCGTCGCGAAACGCCGGATTTGCTCTGATCTGACATCGGATTTTCTCCTCCTGATTGCGGTCTCCAACTCACCACGACGGTGCGTGGGGAGACACGCCGGACACGGCCCGAACGCCGCCCGGGAACCGGGAACCTGACCCGGTACCGGAACTATGTTCGGTGAATGTCCGGACCTGCCGGAAGACTGGCTCGGTCGTCCGCAGCGGACGATCGACCGGTTGCTTGCGCCTGTACGCAATGCGCCCGTGATCCGCCGGTCGCGGATCGGGGCACTCTCTCGGATCCACGATGGACCCATGCCGGCGTTGCAGCCGTACTGCACGCCGTGGCAGGAGGTCGCTCGCAGATCTGAAAGCCGGAATCTCCGTGGCGTCCGCACGGACCGCGCGTGGCGATGGCGCTCGAAGTGGTACGGACGTCGGGGAGTGAACGGTGAAGGGACTCGCGGCACGATCGCTCACTGCCCGCGGGTTGGGTGCGCGGGTCACCGTGCATGACCCCGGGTCGGGGCCGTGCCGCTTGAAGCAGTATCGCCATGATCTCCACTGGTTGTCGGGCCGTCGCCAAGTGCAGGCGAAATTTTTAAATCGTCCGGCGGCCGAACGGAAGGGCCGCCCCTCGAAATTGGGCGCCGCGAGACGAGCAGGACGCCGGCGCGATCGGCGCGGAGCGTTCGTTCGGCGACAACGGGTGGACCCATCGCCATGCGGCGGAAATGGAGATGGATGCGCGCTCCGACGGACGCCGCATCCACACGGCCGCCGGTCTCGAGAGACTGTCGCAAGCAACTGATTTTACGGGAACGATCGGCCGGGACCCGGGTCCTTCGCCCGGAAGCCGGGCCCATCCCCCGGAACCGGATCGCGCATTGTGACGATCCCCGATCGGCACGGTCGCACCAGCACCGTCGACCGCAAGATCACCCCCCTCTCTTCACCGCCGGGAACAATTTTATTAACGTTTGTTAATGTCGCTGGCGGGCGGCTCGATCGGGGCTCGTGCGAGGCGGGTCGCGCGCGCCGCCCCGAGCATGCTGGCAACCGAATCACGCGGTCCGAGAACCCGCGCAATGGCGGACTCGCCAGTAGCACATCGAGAACGATAGAATCAATGAAGAAGATCATGGCATACACGACAACAGCCACGGCGCACGCGTCGATGCGGTCCGGGAGCCACGGGGCAAGCCAGGAATGAAGCATGCCGGCAGTGCACGGCGAGGCGCCGCCCCGCCGCACCTCGCGGGGCCCGGCCACAATTCCGCGGGCTTCCCACGGGCAAGCCATGCCCGATCCATTTCGTCACATGGCCACTGAGATCGAGTCCCTGCTGCCCAAGGTCATGGACCTGCTGCTCGATACGGTCTGCGTCGTCGACGCCGAGGGCCGCTTCGTGTATGTAAACGCAGCCTGCGAACGCCTGTTCGGGTACGGTCAGGAGGAACTGATCGGCCGGAACATGATCGAGCTGGTGCACCCGGATGACCGCGAGCGCACGCTGGCCGCTGCGGCCGACATCATGCACGACCAGCCGCACATCCATTTCGAGAACCGGTACGTGCGCAAGGACGGGCGTGTCGTGTACATCATGTGGTCCGCCCGGTGGTCTGCCCCGGACCGTCTCCGACTGGCGGTCGCACGTGACGTCACGGCGCTCAAGCGGACCCAGACCCTGGAGCGTGCGCTGTACCGAATATCGGAGGCCGCGTACACAGCCGATGACCTCGACGCCCTGTACCCGGGCATCCACGAGGTGATCGGCGAACTGCTGTCGGCGGACGACTTCCGCGTGGCCCTGTACGAGGCATCCGACCAGACGCTGTCCTGGCCCTACTCGAGCGGGGAACCGGCGCCCGCACCGCGGTCCCTGGATGACGATACGCGCATCGCCACGGTGATACGCACCGGGCGGGCGCTACTCTCGTCGCGCGACGGTCACGCGGCAACGGTGACCGGCGACGCGCCTTTGCCACCGGGTGGCGCGGACTGGCTCGGAGTACCACTGGTCTTTCACGGCGACGTCATGGGTGCGCTGGTCCTGCAGGGACAGCACGACGGCTTGCGCTACACGGAGGAAGACCGCGATCTGCTGCAGTTCGTATCGGAGCAGGTGGCCAGCGCGATTCAGCGCAAGCAGGCGGAGCACCGGCTGCACCACATGGCGCACCACGATTCGCTGACCGCACTGCCGAATCGCGCACTGTTCCACGACCGGCTCGACACGGCATTGGCGCGCGCCCGTCGCGACCACGAGCACCTGGCCCTGCTGTATCTCGACCTGGATGAATTCAAGCAGATCAACGACAGCTGCGGCCACGAGATCGGGGACCTGTTGCTGCGCGAAGTGGCCACCCGTCTCGCCAACTGCGTGCGCGAATCGGACACTGTCGGCCGACTCGGGGGAGACGAGTTCTCCGTCCTGCTGACCAACATCCGCGGGCCCGGCGCTGCCGATGTCGTGGTCGGGAAGATCCGGGCCGCGATCGGTGCACCGTTCGCGCTGCGCGAGCATACGCTGCGGATCTCGGCCAGCATCGGCACCGCCGTCTACCCGGAGCACGGGACCGGTCGGGAACAGCTGTTCCGGCACGCGGATCGCGGCATGTACAGCGCCAAGCACACTACCGAAACGGAATGAGCGTGCGAGCCTCGCGTCGCCGCCCCCACTTCTCCCACCCGACCACCACGATGTGCATACGCTCCCGGTCGCCCCGCCGGCTCGCCGTACCGCGACCATAAGCCTCCCCACACCCCTCTACCCGCCGCTCGCCCACCGCCCGTGATACCCGTGGCCGCGCACGGGCCGCGCGAGGAAGCGCGGATGCATGCGCAACCATGACCATCCCGCTCGCATTGCACGCCCCATCGCAGTGCATCGCCCGCACCGCCGGCCCCGCTTTGGTGCGCCCAACCTGGTGCGCGAACGGTATCTTTTTGTTTTTTTTATTGAAAGTTAGATGGCACAGATGGTGCCCCTGCGTTTGACAGGTCACCGGATCGATACGCCGGCAACCATCAACCGCAGGGGAGGGGAGGTCACGGGATGAAGCTGCTGATCGCAGTAATCAAGCCGTTCAAGCTGGATGACGTCCGTGAGGCGCTGTCGGAGATCGGCGTCCAGGGAATCACCGTTACCGAGGTCAAGGGCTTCGGGCGCCAGAAGGGACATACCGAGCTCTACCGGGGCGCCGAGTACGTGGTCGATTTTCTGCCAAAGGTGAAGATCGATGTCGCGCTGGACGATGCACTCGTCGAACAGGCGGTGGAGGCCGTCAGCAAGGCGGCGCACACCGGCAAGATCGGCGACGGCAAGATCTTCGTGTTCCCGCTGGAACAAGCCATTCGGATTCGCACCGGAGAGACCGGCAAGGACGCGCTATGAGCCCTCGGACGACCAACGGGAGAACGACCATGAGCGCACGCTGCTACGACATCCCGATCCGACTTGCGATTGTATTTGCGGCGGTACTCGCCACGCCCTCGGCATTCGCGGCCGATTCGGCATTGAGCGCGGGGGATACGGCGTGGATGCTCACGTCGACGGCCCTCGTGCTGTTCATGACCATCCCCGGCCTCTCGCTGTTCTACGCCGGCATGGTGCGCGCAAAGAACGCGCTGTCGGTGATGATGCAGTGCTTCGCCATCACCTGCCTGGTCACGGTGCTCTGGGCCCTGTACGCCTACAGCCTGGCCTTCACGGACGGCGGCGCCATGAACGGCGTCGTCGGTGGCCTCGGCAAGGTGTTCATGAACGGCGTGGCTGCGGACACCCTCAGTGGCACGATTCCCGAGACGGTATTCTCCATGTTCCAGCTCACCTTCGCGATCATCACGCCGGCGCTGATCGTGGGGGCGTTCGCCGAGCGCATGAAATTCTCCGCGCTGATGTGGTTCGTCGGCCTCTGGCTGACATTCGTCTACGCGCCCGTCTGCCACTGGGTGTGGGGGGGCGGCTGGCTCGGTGCCAGGGGCGTGCTGGACTTCGCCGGCGGCACGGTCGTGCACATCAACGCGGGCGTCGCCGGGCTCGTGGCTGCCCTGGTCATCGGCAAGCGCTCGGGCTATCCCGCGACGCCCATGATGCCGCACAACCTGATGCTGACGCTGACGGGAGCCGGAATGCTCTGGGTCGGCTGGTTCGGGTTCAACGCGGGCAGCGAGCTCGCCGCCGACGGCACCGCCGGAATGGCCATGGCCGTGACCCAGGTCGCCACGGCGGCCGCGGCGCTGGCCTGGATGATTGCCGAGTGGAGCGCGCACGGAAAACCCAGCGCCCTGGGCATTGCCTCCGGTGCCGTGGCCGGCCTGGTCGCGATCACGCCGGCCTCGGGCTTCGTCGGCCCGATGGGATCCCTCGTCATCGGCATCGTCGCCGGCATCGGCTGCTTCCATGCCGCCACGAAAATGAAGCGCGCCCTCGGGTACGACGACGCACTCGACTGCTTCGGCGTGCACGCCGTCGGCGGCATCATCGGGGCCCTCCTCACGGGCGTGTTCGTGTCGGGTTCCCTCGGCGGTGCCGGCCTCGCGGACGGCGTATCGATGAGTGCCCAGCTCGGCACGCAGGTGCTGGGGGTGGCGTCCACGATCGTCTACGACGGGATCGCCACGTTCATCATCCTGAAGCTGCTCGATGCCGTCATCGGCCTGCGGGTGACCGAGGAGCACGAGACACAGGGTCTCGACATCGCCCTGCACGACGAGCGCGGCTACAGCCTCTGACCGGCCGTTCCCGCGACAACCTGCCAACCGCGAGCCGCTTCGCCGGCTTGCCATCGGGCGGGCGCCCGCTCCCTCGTGCGGTGCGGGCGCCCGGCCCTGCCGATGTCGTGCCCGACGCTACTTCTGCTGGATCAGCACCACGCCCAGGATCAGCAACCCCACACCGACGATGCGCCAGGGATTGAGCGGGATCGGCTCCACGCCGAGCCACCCGAAGGTGTCGATGAGCATGGCCCCGACGAGCTGGCCGCAGATGACCGCACCGAACGTCACGGCCGTCCCCACCCGCGGGACCGCGACAATGGCCGTCGTGACGAACAATGCGCCAAACACGCCACCAATATACGACCACCAGGGTCCGGCCGTGACACTCGCGAGCGAGGGTCGACCGAAGACTCCGCTGGCCATGATGGCGGCCAGCAGGATCGTACCCAGGAGGAAGTTCCACAGCGCGCTCGCGATGGGTACCTCGAGGACGGCCCCCAGGCGGGCGTTGACCGCCGCCTGCATGGCGAGGCCGAAGCCGACGGTGGCGATCAGTACCGTAACGATGGACTGGGGCATGGTGCACGGATTCCGGGATTGGAGTTCGACTGGCTGCCGCACCGTACGGGCGAGGCCGCGCAGCGGCACGGGCATTCGGCACGATGGGCGTCTCGGGAACGGACAGCGGCGCCGCGGCACGGGGATGCTCCACCGTCCGGACGCAGTCTACCATCCCCCGCTGCACGACCTGCCGAACGGTATGGCGGCGCCGACCAACGGCCACCTCGAACCGTGCAAGCGGAGATGTGTCGAATCTCCGCGGGCGCACGGACCGGCTGGCCGGGCGGGCACGCGCGTGTCCTGGACCAGCCTCCCCTCGCCCGGCCCGGGTCCGGCAGGAAAATCCTGCAGCCGCTGACAGGCAATCGTCGGCCGCCATTCCGAGGGCATGCGTGCGCGACCCGTCTCCGGCTTACGCACCACGGCGCTGCGCGTGCCCACGCGCGTGCGCGACGCGCCGACATTACAACTGCGGCGAATTGATTGCGCGGCCTTGACGGTTGTGCTTTAAATACCGATGTAGATCGTGGGTGGCCGCAACCGGCATGTGCCGTCGCGCTACCGGCAGCGCGACCCCCCCTACGAGGGACGGCGCGGTCATCAAGTACGGGGCTTGTCGCCCATTAACCGTTCTGACACAGGGAACGGCCGATTCACTACATGGAATCGTGCCGTGCTGTCGCGTGCGCGGGGGCCGGACTGGCGCTTTCGATGTGCACGATCTCCTGGCACGGCCCGTGCTGAACCGTACGCACCGAAAAGCAAAACATCCGACAAGAATAAGCTACAAGAAGGGGGAGAGATGTAGACCAGCGTTACTCGGAGCTGACATGAGTGAAGCAAGCATTCTCGATCTCGCAAAAAGCGAGTACGGCGACCGCCGGACGGCCGTCGAGATGTCTTTCCAGGAGTTCCTGGAGGGATGCCGCGACGATCCATTGATGTACGCGGGCCCCGCCGAGCGCATGCTCGACGCAATCGGTGAGGCGGAGTTCGTCGACACCTCCACCGATGAGCGTCTCAGCCGGATCTTCCAGAACCGCACCATCAAGCACTATCCGTATTTCCGCGACTTCTTCGGCATGGAAGAGGTCATCGAGCGCCTCGTCGGATTCCTTCGCCATGCCGCCCAGGGGCTCGAGGAACGCAAGCAGATCCTTTACCTGCTCGGCCCCGTCGGCGGCGGCAAGTCCTCCCTCGCCGAACGCCTCAAGCAGCTCATGGAAGAGCGACCCGTCTACGTCCTCAAGGCCGGCGAGCAGATAAGCCCGATCTACGAGAGCCCGTTGGGCCTGTTCGATGCCGAGCGCTACGGAAAGCGGCTGGAGGACGAATACGGCATCCCGCAGCACAAGCTGCCCGGCATGTGCTCCGCGTGGGCACTCAAGAGACTCGACGAATTCGGCGGGGATTTCACGCGCTTCGCGGTCGTGCGCATCTTCCCCTCGAAGCTGCGCCAGATCGCCATCGCCAAGGCGGAGCCCGGCGACGAGAACAACCAGGACATCTCCACGCTGGTCGGCAAGCCCGACATCCGAAAGCTCGAGTTCTACAGCCAGGAGGATCCCGACGCCTACTCCTACTCCGGCGCGCTCAATCTCACGACCCAGGGCATCCTGGAGTTCGTCGAGATGTTCAAGGCACCGCAGAAGATGCTGCACCCGCTCCTGACCGCGACACAGGAGCGCAACTACGTGGGCTCGGAAAACCTCGGCGCGATGCCGTATCACGGCGTGATTCTCGCGCACTCGAACGAGTCCGAGTGGCAAAGCTTCAAGGCCAATCGCAACAACGAGGCCTTCCTGGACCGGATCTGCGTGATCGAGGTGCCGTACTGCCTGCGCTACCTCGAGGAATCCGAGATCTACGCAAAGATGCTGCACGAGTCGGAGCTGTCGGAGGCGCCCTGCGCCCCGGGCACGCTGACGATGATGGCGCAGTTCTCCATCCTGACCCGGCTCAAGGCGCACGAGAATTCGTCGCTCTATTCGAAGATGCAGGTGTACAACGGCGAGAGCCTGCGCGATGCGGACCCCAACGCCCGAACGGTGCAGGAATATCGCGACGTGGCCGGCGTCGACGAGGGAATGTCCGGCCTGTCCACCCGCTTCGCATACAAGGCGCTGTCGGAGACCTTCAACTTCGACACCCGGGAAGTGGCGGCGGACCCGGTGCACCTGATGTACGTACTGGAACGGTCGATCCGCCGTGAACAGTTTCCGGAGGAGATCGAGAGCCGTTACCTGTCGTTCCTGAAAGAGGACCTCGCGCCGCGCTATGCGGAACACATCGGCAAGGAGATCCAGAAGTCCTACCTGGAATCCTACGACGATTACGGCCAGAACCTGTTCGATCGGTATATCGCCTATGCCGATGCCTGGGTGGAGAACCAGGACTTCAAGGATCCCGACACCGGCCAGCTGATGGACCGCGAGACGCTCGACCGCGAGCTCGCCAAGACCGAGAAGCCGGCCGGAATCGCGAACCCCAAGGACTTCCGCAACGAGGTCGTGAAGTACGCGTTGCGCGAACGTGCCCGCAACGAGGGCCGCAACCCACGCTGGACATCGTACGAAAAGATCCGCGAGGTGATCGAACAGCGCATGTTTGCCAATGTGGAGGAGCTGCTTCCGGTGATTTCATTCGGCGCCAAGAAGGACTCGGAGACCGAGAAGAAGCACCAGGCATTCCTCGAGCGGATGGTCGAGCGCGGCTACACGGAACGCCAGGTGCGCCGTCTGGTCGACTGGTACATGAGGGTCCGGAAAGCGGGCTGAACCATGGATACCATCGTCGACCGGCGCCAGCACCCGAAGGGAAAGAACCTCGGAAACCGGCAGCGCTTCGTTCAGCGCGCGCGTGCGCACATCCGCCACGCGATCCGCGAGAACCTCAAGCGCCGCGGCATTACCGATTCGGAGAGCGGCGAGACGATCTCCATCCCGCGCGACGACCTGCACGAACCCGAGTTCGTGCAGGACGCGCGTACCGGCAGGCGCGAACATGTGCTCCCGGGCAATCGCGAGTTCGTGGAGGGCGACCGGATCGCACGCCGATCGGGCGGGGGCCGCGCCGGCAGCGAGGGCAGCCCGGAGGGCGAAGGCGCCGATGCCTTCACGTTCGAGCTGTCACGCGACGAGTTCCTCGATATCTTCTTCGAGGACCTCGAGCTTCCGGACATGATCAAGGGCCGTGTCGCCGCGGAGACCGCCGCCGTGCGCGAGCGGGCCGGCTTCACCACGGATGGCCCGCCCGTGCGCATGAACCTCGAGCGCACCATGCGCAACTCGATGGCCCGTCGCGTCGCCATGGGCCGCCCCACCATCCGGGCGGTGGTCGAGCTCGAGCGCGAGCTCGCGCGCCTGCGCGCGGGCGAGATCGAGCCTCCGGACGGTCGCGATCCGGCGGACCGCATCGCCGAGATCGAGACCCTGCTCGCCCGCGCGGCGGATCGACGCCGCCGTGTGCCCTTCATCGACCCGATCGACCTGCGCTACAACCATTACGAGCGACGGCCGAAACCGGTCACCCAGGCGGTGATGTTCTGCCTGATGGACGTCTCGGCCTCGATGGACGAGAACATGAAGGACCTTGCCAAGCGGTTCTTCATGCTGCTGCACATGTTCCTCGCGCGCCGCTATGAGCGCGTCGAGGTCGTCTTCATTCGCCATACGCAGCATGCCCAGGAGGTGGACGAGGACACCTTCTTCCACGATCCGCAGACCGGCGGCACGATCGTCTCCAGCGCCTTCGAGGAGATGCTCCGCGTGGTGGATGAACGCTACGCCGTGGATGACTGGAATCTCTACCTGGCGCAGGCATCGGACGGCGACGACTGGCGCGAGGACATTCCGCGCTGCATCGCAATCCTCTCCGAGCGCGTACTTCCGATTTGCCAGTACGCCGCCTACGTCGAGGTGGCCCGCGACGGCGGCGGCCCGGACGACCCGCTGGACGCCAGCTCCAGCGAACTGTGGAAGGCCTACGGAGGCCTGGCCGAATCGCACGCGCGCTTCGCGCGGCGCCGTATCGCGCGCCCGGGCGACATCTATCCCGTGTTCCGTGATCTGTTCCACAAGGGAGCCGTCGAGACATGAGCGCGATCACGGATGCATCGACCGCGCGCACGCGCGCCCTGTTCGACGGACGCGAGTGGACCCTGTCCGACCTCGAGTACATCGACGATGCGGTCCGCGAGATCGGGGTGGGCGAACTGGGGCTGGACGTCTATCGCAATCGCATCGAGATCATCACGTCCGAGCAGATGCTCGATGCCTATGCGTCCCTCGGACTGCCGCACATGTACCGGCACTGGTCGTTCGGCAAGCGCTTTGCACGCCAGGAGACCCTGTACCGCAAGGGCCTGTCGAGCCTGGCGCTGGAGATGATCGTGAACTCCAACCCGGCGGTGTGCTATCTCATGGAGGAGAACAACGCGACCGCCCAGGCGACGGTGCTGGCGCACGCCGCGATGGGGCACAACCACTTTTTCAAGACCAACCACGCCTTCCGCGACTGGACCGACGCGGACACGATCCTCGACTACGCCGAATTCGTGCGCAATTACGTGGCACGCTGCGAGGAGGAATACGGTGTCGAGGCGGTCGAGCACACGCTGGACGCCGCGCACGCACTGCAGAATCACGGCGTCGACCGCATCGCGCCGCGCCAGCGACACACGGTCGAGGACGAACGCCGCCGGTTGGCCGAGCGTCGGCGCTACCGCCGCGAGACCGAGCACGAGCTCTGGCGCGTCGTCGCCCGGCCCGTGAACGAGGAACCGGCCGCCGACCCCGATCACGAGGCCGAGGATCGGGCGCTGGCCCTGCCCGAGGAAAACCTGCTGTTCTTCCTCGAAAAGCAGTCGCCGGCACTCAAGCGATGGCAGCGCGAGCTATTGCGCATCGTGCGCACGCTGTCCACGTACTTCGAGCCACAACGCCAGACCAAGATGATGAACGAGGGCTGCGCGTGCTGGTGCCACTACACCATCATGCACCGACTGCGCGAGAAGGGCCTGCTCAGCGACGGCGCGATGCTGGAGTTCCTGCACCTGCACTCATCGGTCGTGGCGCAGCCATCGTTCGACCATCCGCGCGCCCAGGGCATCAATCCCTACGCGCTCGGGTTCGCGATCACGCGTGACATCGAGCGCATGTGCACGGATCCGACACCGGAGGACCGGGACTGGTTTCCGGAGATCGCCGGTAACGGGCAGCCCCTCGAAACGCTCAAGCGCGCGTGGTCGGACTTCCGCGACGAGAGCTTTGTCCGACAGTACCTGTCGCCACGCGTGATCCGCGACTTCCGCCTGTTCCGGCTCGACGACGATCCGGGCGAGGACGCGCTCGTCGTGGGCGCGATCCATGACGAGCGCGGGTATCGCCGAGTACGCCATGCACTCGCCGCCCAGTACGACCCCGCCGAGTATCGCCCGCGCATCGAGGTAACGGGGGCGGACCTGCGCGGCAACCGGCAACTGCGGCTGCGCCACGCGGTACGCCGGGGCCGCACGCTCGACGCGCTCGAGGCGCGCCGCACCCTGCGTCACCTGGCCACACTCTGGGGCTATGCGGTCGTGCTCGAGGAAGTCGACGACGATACCGGCGCGACTGTCGCCACGCACCGCAACGACGCCACCTGAACGCTCCGTTCAGGCGCCCCGGTCGAGTACCGGCACCGCGTTGCCGGCCGCAACCGGGTCGACGCGGTCGCCGCGGAGTGCCGCCGCGACGGCGACGATCAGCGCCGACGCCGCGAGCGCGCCCACGAACGGACCGGCCGTGGGCGTGTCGCCCGGGAACGTCGCCGCCAGCAGGCTGCCCTGCTGCCACAACGCCCCGGCGAATGCCCCGACCACGCCGGCAACCGCCGCAACCAGCGCGCCGCGCCCGCCCAGGCGACCCCAGAGGCCGGCGAGCGCCGGCACCACCGCGGTCGTGCACAGCAGGTCGGCGATGAGCAGGATCCGCAACACGGAGTAGCCCTCGAACGCCACGGCCACGGCGGGGATCATCAGCAGCACGGTCAGCCAGCGGGCGCGGCCGAGTGACAGCGCCGGGTGCTCCGTGCCTACCAGGGCGGTCAGACCGTTCTCGAGCGTGTCGACGGACGAGGCCACCAGCGTGATTGCGAGCACGAGCACGAGTGGCGCGAGCCACGACGGACCGCCGTCGAACAGCGCGAACAGCGGAGCCGGCGGATCGCCGAGCGGAAGCCCGGCATGGGCCGCGACCATTCCGAGCACGCCGGTGACCGCGATCACGATCGCCGAGATGGCCGCACCGGCGACGGCCCCGCGGCGAAGCGCGCCATGCGATTCCGCCGACCAGACGCGTTGCCAGTACCCCTGGTGGAACAGGTTGGCGGTCGTGACGGCGATGACGAGCGTCACCGCCGCGCCCAGTCCACCGGACACGGCGACCGGTGCGGCCGATGACGCCTCCGGCAGCGCCGCGCTGGCCACGAACGCGGCACCCAGCAGCAGCCCGACGAGCAGCACGGCCTGCCAGCAGTCCGTGCGCAGGCTCGCGCGCAGGCCTCCCCAGGCCGTGTAGAGCAGCGTCGCCGCCGCCACGAGCGTGACGACGATCCAGTCCGGGATACCGCTCAACAAGGCCGTTACCGATCCGGCCGCGGTGAGCTCCGCGGTCACGAACGTCAGCATGTACAGCACCGACAGCGCGATCACGTAAACGTGGAACGTGCGGCCGAACCGATGTCGCAGGAACGACGTCAGGCCGTGGCCGTGCGGCACCACCCGCCGGATGCGCGGCCCGATCCAGGCAAAGGCCAGGAACGGGGCGGCGCCCCCGATGGCGTAGCCCGCTACGCCGAGGGGGCCGACGAAGGCGCCGACCTCGGGGGGCGCGAACAGGATCCACGCGCCCGCCCCGGAGGCGAGGAACGACAGTGCGAGCGCGGTGGCGCCCTGCGAATCGCGAGCGGTGAGATAGTCGTCGAGCGACCCACCGGAGGCGCGGGCGTGGACCCCGATCCAGGCGAACACGGCAAGAACGGTCAGCAGCAGCGCGGCTGCCGGACCCATGGCGATGGCGGGCATGTTCATCTCCCTACGCAGGTACGAGCCTGGTCAGGTTCAAGGGGTCTGCGCCCTTCGGCACACTCTCAGCCCGGAAACCGGCGGGCTCCCCCGATCAGTGAGCGCCTGATCATGACAATCGCGGCGGCCGCATTCAAGAGGCACGCCACAGGCCGCACGATCGGTTCACAGCCGGAAGCTGAAGGCAGGGTCGTCCGGGCTCATTTCGTTGCGGACGCGGTCGCGTATCGCCGGGTCGATCCGGGGATCGTCGAGGTCGTAGAGACCGCAGCCCTTCAGCGCCTGTTTCACGTCCACCTCGCGCCCGAGGTACTGGAGGATCACGCGGTAGCAGGCAATCTCGCGATCGGCCGTGCTCGTCACGCCCAGCGTCAGCCCGGGGAGCAGCGAGGGCTGATCACGATCGCGTGCGTAGAGCACCGTCAACCAGACCATCTTGCCGACCATGGCCTCGCGCTCGAACATGAGCACGCGCTCGCCGGAGTGCACGAACAGCCCGTTGTACTTGCGGGTGCCGCGCTGCGGATCTTCCGGGTAGCGCTCGATATTGCGGCTGAAGACGAAACCACTGTCCTCGCGCACGTGCAGGAATGCACGCAGCATGCGGCCCGGGTACTCGGTCGGGCAGAAGTAATTGTAGTAGTAGCCGGTGTACTCGCGCAGGCGCTCCAGGCTCGGCGGCGTCAGCAGCAGGATGTCGCGCACCCGCTGCGATATGTCGGAGAATTCCCCGGCCACCGGCCGCTTGATCGTGACCAGGCGGCGGAACGCGTCGTGATCGAGCAGCAATTCGGACTCCTCGAACCCGAAGTAGTCCGAGATCTGGCGCAGGCGCGCGAGCGATGGGTGGCTGGTGCCGGAGAGATAGCGGTGGAACTGCTGTCGGTTGACGCCCATGCGGCGGCAGACGTCGGAAATCGAGCGCGCATAGCTGCACGCGAGGCGCAGGTTGCTCGGAAAGTCCGTGCTCGACATCGCCCAGGCTCCCACACGAATTGTCGCATTCTGTCGCGTTTAGTGTAACAGGGCGCGACGCTCGCGACCCCCGTATTCCGTTGCCGGCGCGCGGAACAGGGCCATAGACTGCCCACTGTCACGGGGCGAGCCCCCGCTGCGTGCCCGGCCCCGGACCCGGTTCCCGCCGCGCCACGCACTGCCGACCAACCCGGTCGATCCCACCGGAAAGACGACGAGGCCCGGAGAGAATCATGTCAATCAACCCCCTGTCGCACCGCTTTCTGCAACGCGTCCTGGCAGCCACGACGGGCGCCCTCGCACTCGGTGCGGCACTGGCACCGCTCGCGCATGCAGACGAGCCGGTGTTGCGCATCCTCACCTGGGAAGGTCTCGCCAATGACGCCTGGGTCCAGCCGTTCGAGAAGGCGCACGGCGTCAAGGTCAAGCGCACCTACGTCGGCTCGAACGATGAGTACATGGCCAAGCTTGCCGCCGGCGACACGCAGTACGACATGGTCGTGATCGTGAGCTCGCTGGCGCAGCCGGCGATCAAGGCCGGCTTCGTCGAACCCGTCGACCTGGACCAGGTCCCCAACTTCCAGCAGATCTACCCGACCTTCCGAAAGCTCGGTTTCCTGCGCCACGACGGCAAGCAGTACGGCATCCCCAACGACTGGGACGTGCTCCCGGTCACCGTGAATGCCGACAAGGTTGACCACTGCAGCTTCGACGCGCTCTTCGACAGCCAGTACAAGGGTCAGATCGCCATGTGGGATGACGTGGCCACACTGGGCACCGTCGCCGCGTACATGGGATACGACAACATCTGGACGCTTTCCGACCGGCAACTGGAGAAGGTCAAGGAGAAGATGATCGCCCAGAAGCCGCTGGTGCGGACGTACTGGTCCACCGGCGGGCAGATCACGCAGCTGTTCGCGAGCGGCGAGGTCGCCGCCACGCTGTCGTGGAGCTACGTGACCAAGCAGCTCGAGCAGCAGGGCATGAACGTGACCCAGTGCACGCCGAAGCGCACGACGGCATTCCTGGACTCGAACTTCATTGTCGCGGGCACGAAACACCGCAAGCTCGTGCACCAGTTCATCAATTACCTCGTATCGCCCGGCGTCATGGCCCAGGTCTACCAGGCGAGCGGATTCGGCGTGAGCAATCCGAAGGCGGCCGAGCATCTCCCGGACGGCGCCCTCGACGGGTCCATGATGGCAAAGGACGAGAGTTTCCGCCGCAACATCAATTTCTGGCAGGAGATCCCGCGTCGCGGCAAGTATCTCGAGATCTGGAACCAGATCAAGACAGCGTCCGTGCAATGACCGATGACACTGTGCTCGCGCTCGAACGCGTCGACAAGCGCTTCGGGGATTTCGTCGCCCTGGATCGGCTGGACCTCGAGGTCCGGCGCGGGGAATTCCTGACCCTGCTCGGAGAGAGTGGCAGCGGCAAGACGACGACGCTGCGTATCATCAGCGGGTTCGAGGACCCCAGCGACGGCCTGGTCTACATGAACGGCCAGCGGCTCAATGGGGTCCCCGCCCACCGGCGCCGCGTGAACACGGTATTCCAGGACTACGCGCTGTTCCCGCACATGACGGTCGGCGAGAACGTCGCCTACGGGCTCCGCTTCGACGGGGTCGGTACGCACGAGCGTCGCCGCCGCGCCTGCGGCATGCTCGCTCGCGTCGGTCTCGCCGACCGGATCGACCAGCGCCCGGAGGCGCTCTCCGGCGGCCAGATGCAGCGCGTGGCGCTGGCACGCGCGCTGATCAAGGAGCCGGAGGTGCTGCTGCTCGACGAACCGCTGTCGGCGCTCGACGCGAAGCTGCGCAAGGAACTGCAGCTCGAGCTCAAGCGCATGCAGCGGGCGACGGGCATTACCTTCGTGTACGTCACGCATGACCAGGACGAGGCGCTGGTGATGAGCGACCGGATCGCCGTCATGGATCGTGGCCGCATCCGCCAGCTCGGCCCGCCGGCCGATGTCTTCGAACGGCCCGAGAGCCTGTTCGTGGCCGAATTCGTCGGCGCGTCGAACCGCTTCGAGGGCGTGGTCGTCGAGCTCGACGGAAACCGACCGGTGGTCGAGCTCCAGGGCGGCGACCGTCTCACTGTCAACATCTCGCGCACACGCCCGCTGGCACACCGCGACCGCGCGAGCCTGATCATCCGGCCGGAACATATCACCCTGAATCCCGGCCGGCTCGGCAACGACGAGGCGAGCGACGCGTTGCGCAATGCGGTCGCCGCGTGGCTCGAGGACATCGTCTACCTGGGCGTGGAGCGAAAGCTGGTGCTGCGTGGCCCGGGCGGCGGGCGCATCGAAGTCCACGAGCGCGGCGACCGGCTCCCCGCGGATCTCGCCGATCACGTGGGGCGCACGGTACAGCTCGTGCTCCCGGCCGAACACCTGCACGCGTTCCCGGCGGACGAAGCGGGCGCGGCATGAGCCCCGCGCTGCCGTCGCGACCGGCCGCCGCCGCCCAGGCCGCCAGCCCCGAAGCGATACCGCCGGTCCCCGCCACAGCCGCGTACGGACGATTCCGGCGCCACCGGCTCGAGTTCCTGTGTGCCGGCGCCGTGCTGCTGTACGTCACGGTGTTCATCGCGCTGCCGTACGCGATGGTCGGCGTGTTCAGCTTCTGGAAGAAGAGCCTGTACACGATTCGCCCGGCGTTCTCCCTCGCGAATTACGCACAGGCGCTCGGCAGCGACGTGTACGCGACTGTCATCGGCAACTCGCTCATCGTGGCAACGGCCGTGACCCTGGTCGCCGGCGTTCTCGGATACGTGCTCGCCTACTATCTCGCGATGTACGCGCGCCGCTCGCGCAACCTGTTGTTCTTCCTGCTCGTCGTCCCGTTGTGGACCAGCTTCCTGCTGCGCGCCTACATCTGGACGATCATCCTCGGACGCGAAGGCATCCTGAATACGCTGCTGCTCCGAATGGGCCTTGTCCACCAGCCGCTTTCATTGCTGCTCTACAACAAGTTCTCCATCTGCCTGGCGTTGATCTACATCTTCCTGCCGTTCGTGGCGTTGCCGGTGTACGCCGCGCTGGAGAAGATTCCGCGCAGCTACATCGAGGCCAGCCGGGACCTGGGCGCGCCACCGGCATCGACGTTCCGGCACGTGATCTTTCCGCTCACCGTCCCGGGCCTGGTGGCGGGTGCGACCGTCGTCTTCTGCCTTTCGTTCGGCGACTTCATCACGCCCAAGCTCCTCGGCGGCAGCTCCGACATCATGATCGCGAACGTAATCATCGAGCAGTTCGGCGCCGCGTTCAATTGGCCGTTCGGCAGTGCGCTGGCGATCGTCGTGCTCGTCGTCGTGTTCGCCCTGCTGGGCATGGCCGCCATGCTCGCCCGACTCACCGGACAATCCCGATGAGCGGCCCGCGGGCGCCCCGGTCACGCGCGGGCCACGTCGCGTTCGGCGGTGCCGCCGCCGCGATCTTCGCGTTCCTCTACCTGCCGCTCGTGGTGCTCGTCGCGTTCTCGTTCCAGGAGAGCCGCATTCTCTCCTGGCCCATCGAGGCGTGGTCCCTGCACTGGTACCGGCTCCTGTTCCAGGACCGGGAGATGCTCGAGGCCGTCATCAACAGCCTCATCGTCGCCAGTTCCTGTGTCGCGATCACCACGCTCATCGGCGTACCCCTCGCGCTCGGCCTGCGGCGCCTGCGTGGACGCCTGGCCAACGGTTTCGAGCGCGCTCTGCTGCTGCCGCTGATCGTGCCGCAGCTCATCACGGGGCTTGCGCTGCTGATCATCCTGCACCGCCTCGGCATCGGGCTCTCGCTCCTCACCGTCATCCTCGGCCAGAGCCTCGTATGGGTCCCGATCGTCGTGACCCAGGTGCTCGCACGCCTGCAGCGGGTGAACCCGAATCTCGAGCAGGCGAGCATGGACCTGGGCGGCAATCGCCTCCAGACGTTCTTCCTGATCACGTTGCCGGGCATCCGCACTGCCGTCATCGGCAGCGCGCTGCTCGTGTTCACGCTCTCCTTCGACGAACTCCCGGTCACGTTTTTCCTCACGGGATCGCGCAACACGCTGCCCATGCACATCTGGTCGATGCTGCGGATCGGGATCACGCCCGAGATCAATGCCATCGCCACGCTCACGGTCGGTTTGTCGGTCGTGCTCATCATCGTCGGCATCCGGCTGCTGACACGAACCCGCGGGAGGTAATCTGCAGATGACCCAGTCGCTGGATCCCCTGTTCGACCTGGTACCGAAAGTCGACCTGTCGTGCCGCGAACGCATGGCGCTGCTGGTCATCGACATGCAGTACCACGACGCCTCGCCGGACCGGGGCCTCGGGCAGGCCTTGCAGCGCGTGGCGCCGGATGCGATGCGCTACTACAACGAGCGGCTCGAGACCCGGACCGTCCCGGCGATACGACGACTGCTCGAGTTCTTCCGCGCGGAAGACATCGCCGTCATCCATCTGGTGCTCGGGTCGGACTACCGCGATCTGCGCGACTTCCCGGAGCGCATGCGCGCATGGACACGCAATCTCGAGCGTGCGGCGGGCGTGGACGATATCTGGTGGTCGGGGAATCCCGACTTCGACGTCCGCACCGAGCTGGCGCCGCTGGCGGGAGAGAGTGTCATCCGCAAGACCACGAACGGCGCGTTCAACGGCAGCGTGCTGAACGATCTGCTGCAGCGCAACGGCATTTCCACGCTCGTGATCACGGGCGTGGTGACGAGCGCATGCATCGAGACGACGGCGCGCGATGCCGCGGACCGCGGCTATGCCTGCGCGCTCGTCGACGATGCCATGGCGGATTACGATCCCGACATGCACCGCGCGACGCTGAAGGCATTCGCGCTCAACTTCGGGCGCGTGGTCGCGTCCGCCGACGAGCTGATCCGGGCGATCCGATCCGGTGCCGCCGTGTAAACGACGCTTGCCAGGTGGCCCGGCGGGCGTACACTGAATCCGGGCCGGGTGCGCCGTCCGGTACAGGACCCGCGCAGTGCGGCCCGCGTTCCCCGTTGCCGCCGTGCAACGCAGCCGCGCCACGTGGCGCCCTTCCGTCGTGAAAACGTCCGTCCTGCTGTTCCCCGTCCTGCTGGCCGCTGCATCGGTGGCCCCGCCGCCGACCGCGGCATCCGACCGCTGCGCGCCGGACGCTGGCCGGATCGACCCATCGCTCTCCCTCGAAGTGCTGGTGACGAACGGCTATCGGATCGTCACCAGCCAGGCGCTCTCGTCGCCGGACGGCGCCCAGGCCGTCGAGACCGTGGCCACGCGCGGCAACCGCACGGTGCGCTGCCGCACGGACTACGGCCCCGACTCGCTTCCGGGCCGACCGGCCTGCTACGTGCCGTGCCAGCCGGCGTGGGTGGAGCCCGGCCGGTAAGCCAAGCCACGAATCCAGCCGGGCCTCGGGCTACGAGGCCGGCGGCCCCACGTTGTAGTGCTGCTCGCCGAGCCCGTGAATGCCCAGGCGCAGGGCGTCGCCGACCGCGAGATACTTCGGCGGCGTGCGACCGTGGCCAACCCCGGCCGGGGTTCCGGTCGTGACGATATCGCCCGGTCGCAGGGTCATGAAGCGGCTCACGTAGCTGACGATCTCGGCCACGCCGAAGATCATGTTCGCCGTGGTTCCCGACTGGCACCGCTCGCCGTTCACTTCGAGAAAGATGTCCAGCGCCTGCGGGTCGCCGACCTCGTCCGCCGTCACCAGCCAGGGGCCGACGGTTCCGAAGCCGTCCGCACTCTTGCCCTTGACCCACTGTCCGCCACGATCGAACTGGAACGCCCGCTCGGACACGTCGTTCACGACGCAGTACCCGGCGACGCGATCGAGCGCCTCGTCCACCGACACGTATCGACAGACCCCGCCGATCACGACACCGAGCTCGGCTTCCCAGTCGAGCTTCGTGGCATCGCGCGGCATGGGCAGGTCATCGTTCGGCCCGGCGATGCTGCTCGTGGCCTTCATGAACAGGATCGGTTCCGTGGGAATCGGGTTGCCGGTCTCCTGGGCATGGTCGTGATAGTTGAGGCCGATCGCGAGGAAGGTCCGGGTGCCGGCGACGCACGGGCCGATGCGCGGCGAGCCCTCGACCAGCGGCAGCGTGGCGGGGTCCACCGCCGCGATTCGCGCAAGGCCGTCCGTGGACACGGCACCCGCATCGATGTCGCCGACCACGGACGACAGGTCGCGCGGCTGGCCGTCGGCATCCAGCATCGCAGGCATCTCACGGCCCGTGGGACCGTATCGCAGCAGCTTCATCGGCTTCCTCCCGGCAGATTGCGGAAACCTGCATTGTAGGGCGTCGGCGCCGCGCGATCACACGCAGGTGCCGGCCGACCGGGTTCACCGGCGTCGCGAAGCGTGGATCGCCACGACCGGCTGCGCCGGTCTCGCGATGACAGCGCCGGGGAGATGCAGTTCGCTGCCGCACGGCACGGCCCGGGGAGAAGAGACGTACGCATCGCGAGGCGCTCGCAGCGCCTGGCCGCTTCGTCTCTCCTCCTCCCCCAGCCTACCTCGCCTCTGCGGCCAGGCACTTCCCTTTATATGACCGCGTCGAGTGAATGCGGCCCACTGCCCCGAGATTCCGCCGAACCCGAAGCGCGGTCATTGCGAGGGGGCGAAGCGACCGCGGCAATCCACGCTGTGCGGGCGGCCGACACCGGCGCGGATGCCCGACCCCGACCGCTACACCTGCCGTCCTAGCAGCGCGTCGTCAAACGGGTACTTCGACAGCTTGACGATTCCGTCCTCGGTGACGAGCACCTCTTCCTCGAGCTTCACGCCGTCGTGCGCGCCGACCTCGCCGATATAGCTCTCGACCGAGACCACCATGCCGGGCTCGAGGATGCCGTCCTTCGAGAACGCGTCGAAGTCCATGTGGTGCGCCACCAGCGGCGTCTCGCCGTGCATGCCGACGCCGTGGATGATCGACGGGTAGCGCCGGTCGATGAAGCGGTCCGGGATCTTCCAGGCCTGCTCCGCGATCTCGCGGTAGCTCTTGCCGGGCGCGAGGATGCCCATGTTGTGGTGCACCTGCTCGTACGCCATCTGGTACAGGCTCTGCTGATAGCCGGTTGGCGTGCCGGAACCCACATGGAAGGTACGCGAGAAGTCCGAGTAGTAGCCATGGCAGCCGATCGTGTCCGTATCGAGCGCGACCAGCTCGCCCGGGCGGATGACGCGGTCGCTGGCCTCGTTGAACCACGGATTCGTGCGCGGCCCCGAGTTCAGCAGGCGCGTCTCGATGAACTCGCCGCCCTGCTCGATCACGTTGCCGTAGAGCACGGCGAACAGGTGATTCTCGGTCACGCCCGGCCGGATCTCGGCCTCGACCTCCGACACGGCCGCCTCGCTCGCGGCCATCGACTGCGCCAGGCAGGCGATCTCCTCCGGCGTCTTGATGCGCCGGCAGAAGAGCGTGTCCTGCATGCAGTCGCGCACCTCGAGTCCCTGCGCCTCGAGCGCGCGCGCCAGGTTCATCGGGCAGCGATCGAGTCCGACGCGGAGATTGCCGTTGCCGTGCGCGCGCACGAGTTCGGCGATCTCCGTGCCGAACGGGTCCGAGGAGAGGTCGTCGCGCTGGTTGACCGCCGACCAGACCACCTTGGACGTCCGCGACTCGTCGATCGTCTCGAGCCAGGTGGAGACGTGCGCGCTGCCCGGATACTCGAACAGGATCACCGGGCCGTCCAGCGGCACATAGATGTAGCGCGTGGAGTTGCGCAGGAAGTACCCGAACATGTTGCGCGAGCCGGTGGCGTAGCGCTGGTTGTACGGGTCGAGCAGCACCACGGCGGCATATCCCTGTTCGGCCATCATGCCGCGCAGGCGCCCGAGGCGCCCGGCCCGGAGCTGCTTCGGGTCGAACGCGGTCGGGATCGCGTCGTGGTTGCCCGTCGGCGCCGACGGCACGACGGGGATGGACTCGGGCTCGTTGTCGGAGAGCTGGCCGGATTCGATCGTGTACATGAATGGGCGGTTCCGGTTCTCGTGCAAGGCGTGGAGATCAGTCGGCGAGGTGATCGCTGCGCTGCGTATCCTCGGTGAGCATGCGCTCATGCACCGGCGCCATGCGGCCGAAGATGCGCTGCGCGCGCTCGGGCCGGCCGACGAAGCCGGGCTCCTTCGCATAGGCGAAGATCACGCTGTGGCGCTCGCGCTCCCCCTGCACGGGCGTGACGCGGTGCAGCGAATAGCGCCCGAAGAAGATCTGCAGGTCGCCCAGTTCGAGCTCGAGCGACTCCAGGCGCGAACGGTCGCCGTCGAGGACGTCCCGCACCGCATCGAAATTCTCGCTCTCGGGGTTGCGGATGCCCGGCGCGTACTCGAAGCGTCCACCGGACTCGGGCCTGCGCGTGAGCATGGTCACGATGAACTCGTTGGTGTCGTAGTGCCAGGGGTGCTGGCAGCCCTCGCGCAGGACGTTGACCACGAGATCGGCCAGCGGGTCGGCGTACTCGTGGATCTCGTCCATGCCCACGGCCGCGGCAATGAAGCGCTGGAAGTCCGGGTCGCGGTAGACACGACGGATGATGGTGTCCTCGCCGATACAGTCGCCGGCGACAAAGCCGTTGGTGCGGTCGTCGAAGCGGTTCTTCGGGTGTTCGGGCGGCAGTTCCGGATCGCCGCTCGAGTTGTACGGATTCGTCTCGCCCCGGTTGTAGTGGGCCCGCGGCGACAGCTCGAGCGTCTCGCGCTCGAGACGCGCGATGGCGGCGTCCGGCACGAAGTTCTTCAACACGACGCAGCCGTCGGCGCGCAGCTGACGCCGGCAGTCCTCGATGAGCCGCTGCCCGGCGCCGCCGTCCAGGCGATGAATGGGAAACCGCTCCAGGTCCACGAAGCCCTGGAGACCACGCTCGCTGGCGAGAGATGCGGTGGCGGCCATTGCGTCCTCCTGTCGATCGCGTATGGGACATGGACAGGCTAGGTCGTTGTATTCGATAATTTAAATGAATTGTTAATATTGGATCGACGCGAAACTCTCATAGATCATGGATACCGCCCTGCTCCAGGCCTTCCTGGCGGTCGCCGAGTGCGAGGGCTTCAGCGCCGCCGCGCGCATCCTCAACCGTACGCAATCGGCGGTGAGCCTGCAGATCCGGCGCCTCGAGGACCGGGTGGGCGAGCCCCTGTTCGAGCGCACCAGCCGCAGCGTGGCATTGACCTCCGGCGGCCGGCGCCTGCTGCCCTACGCGCGGCGCATCCTGCGGCTCCAGGACGAGGCGCGCTCGGCCCTGGGCGACGACCACCGCGGCGAGCTGATCCGGCTCGGCATCTCCGAGGAGCACGCCAGCGCGCAGCTGCCACGCCTGCTGCCCGAGTTCGCCGCGACGCACCCGGAGGTCCGCCTCGAGATCGTCTGCGCGATCAGCAGCGCGCTGGTGCAGCAGTTCCAGGAGGGCGTGCTCGATGTGGCGCTGGCCGTCCGGCACGAGCCGACCCAGACCGGCCGTCTGCTGGGCCGCGAGCCGCTGGTCTGGGTGGTACGGGACGACCGGGCGCCCGGCGACTGGGACACGCTGCCGCTCGCGCTCAACCCGGAGGGCTGCATCTTCCGCGCGCACGCCTTTGCCGCGCTTGGCCGTGCCGGGCGCCGCTGGGACGTGCGCTACACCAGCCGCTCGCCGACCGGCGTGAACCTGGCCGTGCAGTCGGGCCTCGCCCTGACGGTGAAGACGCCGCGCAGCGTCCCGCCCGGCTGCCGCGCCGTGGACCCCGACGAGGGCCTCCCGGAACTCGGCCAGATCGAGATCGAGCTGCACCGGGCGCCCGGGCAGCTCAGCGACGCGTTCGAGTCGTTCTGCACCTCGCTGGAGCAGATCGTGAAGGCCCACCGCGGGCTCGAGGAGATCCCGGACACCGCCGTTCGCCCGTGACCGCCGGCCCCGCTCAGCGCCACATGTCGCGCATGCTGCGCTTCAGGTCCACGCGGGCCGTGCCCGCGGCGGCCGCACCGTCATCCGGCGCACCGCCCTCGGCCTGCCGCTCGAAGCAATCGAGGATCGGGGCCGGCAGGAAGCGGCTCGGGACGGCGGTGACGAAACCGTCGCCGTGGCGCCGCTGGTGCGTGCGAAAGAACCGGTGCGGCACGAGCAGGTGCAGCCGGTCGCGCGCCCGGGTCATGGCGACGTAGAGCAGCCGGCGCTCCTCCTCGATCTCCGCGTCGCTGCCGGTGGCCATGTCCGACGGAATGCAGCCATCGACGACGTTGAGGATGTACACGGCATCGTATTCCTGGCCCTTGGCCGAATGGATGGTCGAGATCACGAGATAGTCATCGTCTATGAGTGGCGCGCCGGCCTCGTCGCCGGCGGTCTCGGGCGGATCCAGCGCCACCTCGGCCAGGAAACGGCCGCGCCCGGGATACGTCTGCGCGATCTGCTCGAGCTGCTCCAGGTCGCGCTCGCGCACCGGCGCGTTGTCATGCATGCGCTGGAGATGCGGCGCGTACCACGCGCGGACCATCCGAGGCTGCCCGCTCCAGGCGGTCCGGCCCGGCCCGAGCGCATCCATCAGCACGGCCAGCGCCGCGACGTCGTCGTGCGCCGCGCGCGGTCCACCGAAGCGACGCAGGCCATCGCCGGGCCGGCCGTCGCGGTCGATCTCCGCGAGCGCCCGGCGCGCGTGGCGGGGGCCGATCCCGGGCAGGATCTGCAGCGCACGGAATGCGGCGACCGCGTCACGCGGATTCTCGGCCCAGCGCAGCAGGGCGATCACGTCCTTGACGTGCGCCGCCTCGAGGAAGCGCAGCCCTCCGTATTTCACGAACGGGATGGCGCGACGCGTGAGTTCGACCTCCAGCGTTCCGGAATGCCAGCCGGCGCGCACCAGCACCGCCTGGCGCTTCAGGTCGATGCCCTCCTCGCGCCGGGCGAGTACCTCGCGTACCACGTGTTGCGCCTGCGCCTGTTCATCTTCCAGCGTGATCAGCAGCGGCTTCTGCGCGCCGACGCGACGTGAATAGAGCTCCTTGGCGTAACGCCGTGACGCACAGCCGATCACGGCATTGGCCGCGGCCAGGATCGGTTGCGTCGAGCGGTAGTTCTCCTCGAGCCGCACGACGTGCGCCGCGGGGCTGAACCGGGCCGGGAAATTCAGGATGTTCTCGACGGTCGCGGCGCGGAATCCATAGATGGACTGCGCGTCGTCGCCCACGGCGACGAGGCCCGTACCGTCGGGCACGAGCCGGAGCAGGATGTCCTCCTGGATCGCGTTCGTGTCCTGGTATTCATCGACGAGGACGTGATCGAAACGGGCGCGCATGGACCCGGCGACCTCCGGTGCCCGCATGGCCTCGGCCCAGTACAGCAGCAGATCGTCGTAGTCGAGCAGGTCACGCGCCTGCTTGGCCTCCACGTAGGCGGCAAACAGTTGCCGCAGTTCGTCGTGAAAATCGAGATACTGCGGAAACTGTCGCTGCAGCACGTCCTCGAGCGCGGTGCGCGCATTGACGGTGTGGGAGTAGATCGCGAGGCAGGATGCCTTGCGCGGGAAGCGCCGGCCGGTGTTCGCGAAGTCCAGTTCGGTGCGGACGATGTCCACGAGGTCCTCGGCGTCCGGACGATCGAGCACGGTGAACTCCGGCGCGAGCCCGAGCTCGTGGGCGTGCAGGCGCAGCAGTCGCTGGCCGACCGCGTGGAAGGTGCCCGACCAGGGCAGCCCGGCGGCCGGCTCGGTATCCAGGGCCTCGGCGACGAGCGCCTGGGCCCGGCGCGTCATCTCGCGTGCGGCGCGGCGCGTGAACGTCAGCAACAGGACGCGCCGCGGGTCGGCGCCGTGGACGATGAGGCTCGCGACCCGCGCCGTGAGCGTGCGCGTCTTGCCGGAACCGGCACCAGCGACGACGAGCAACGGCCCCGGCCGGTGTCCCTGGCGCAGGTCGTCGATGCCGTGATCGACGGCGGCGCGCTGGGCCGGGTTGAGCGTGTCGAACGGGCCGGGGGTGGGGGAAGAGGCCTCGGACATGGTCCCGGCACGATAGGCCATGACCGCAACCCGTTCCAGTAGTCCGGCTCGCACCGACGCCGGGCGCATGTTTTTCGGCTATAGGTAGGCATCGGGTCGGCTGCGAAGGCGCCGGCCGCGTCCGTTCGACGGGAAGGGTCCCGCGCGGGCGCGGCGCACGCCCGCGGAGAGAATGACGATGGCCGGAAAGAGGATCATTGCTGTCGCGGGCGCGACCGGAGCCCAGGGCGGCGGTCTGGTGCGGGCGATCCAGGCGGCTGCCGACAGCGGGTTCAGCGCGCGCGCCCTGACCCGAAACCCCGACTCGCCGGCCGCGCGCGAGCTCGCCGCGCTGGGCGCCGAGGTCGTGGCCGCCGACCTGGACGACCCGACGAGCGTACGTCGCGCGTTCGAGGGCGCGCACGGTGCCTACTGCGTCACGTTCTTCTGGGCGCACATGTCACCGGAGACGGAACTGCGCCAGGCCGAGACGCTGGCCAACGCCGCATGCGACGCCGACGTTGCGCACGTCGTCTGGTCCACGCTGGAAGATACGCGGCGGTGGGTGCCCCTCGCCGATGCGCGCATGCCAACGCTCCAGGACCGCTACAAGGTGCCGCACTTCGATGCCAAGGGCGAAGCCAACGCATTCTTCCGCGACCTGGGAGTGCCCACCACGTTCCTGTACACGTCCTTCTACTGGAACAACCTGATCCACTTCGGCATGGGTCCGAAGCCCGGCCCCGACGGACGCCTGGCCATCACCATGCCCATGGGCGACCGTCCGCTCCCGGGGATCGCGTCCGAGGACATCGGCGGCTGCGCCCTCGGGGTCTTCCGCAAGGGCCGGGAACTGATCGGCCACGAGGTCGGGATCTCCGGAGAGCACCTGACCGGCCGGCAGATGGCCGAGACCCTGACACGCGTGCTCGGCCGGGAGATCGTCTACCACGACGTACCGCCGGAGACCTACCGCGGGTTCGGCTTCCCCGGTGCCGACGACCTCGGGAACATGTTCCAGTTCAACCGCGATTTCAGCGACGATTTCTGCGCCGCGCGCAGCGTCGCGTTCTCGCGCGAGCTCAACCCCGAACTGCAGACGTTCGAGGAGTGGCTGACGCGGAACCGCGAGCGGATTCCGATCGGGTAACGCCCGGGCACGGTCGTTCCACGCAGCGACGACCCATCCCGTAGACTATGGCCCGCAGCGCGCGCCGGCGCGCCATCCGGGACCGGTCGTCATGCCGCCAGCAGTACCAGCCACCGTCATGGCTCGCCCCCGTCCGCGCAACCACGCCCGCGCGCGGTTCGCATGACGGCCCTGCTGCTGCTCGCGGGCCTCGTCATGCTCATCGCGGGGGCCGAGGCGCTCGTCCGCGGCGCGTCGCGCCTGGCGACGCTGATCGGCATGCCGCCCCTGGTGATCGGGCTCACCGTGGTCGCCTTCGGCACGAGCGCGCCGGAGCTGGCGGTCAGCGTCAAGGCCGTGCTCGCCGGCCAGGGCGGCATCGCGCTCGGCAACGTCGTCGGAAGCAACATCTTCAACGTCCTGTTCATTCTCGGCGCATCCGCCCTGGTGTCCCCGCTCGTGGTGGCACAGCAACTGGTGCGACTCGAGGTGCCGCTGATGATCGGCCTGTCGCTCGCCGTGCTGCTGCTCGCGCTGGACGGCGCGATCGGCCGCACCGACGGGTTGCTTCTGGTCGCCGGACTGTGCGCGTACACCGCCTTCGTCGTGCACCAGGGCCGGGCCGAGACCGCCGCCGTGCGCGCCGAGTACGAGGCGGCATTCGGCTCGCCTCCCAGGAGCGCCCCCCATGGATGGGCCCGCGGCGTTGTCCAGGTCGCGGGCGGGCTGGGGCTGCTCGTGATCGGCTCGGGCTGGCTCGTCGACGCGGCCGTCGCGATGGCCCGGGCCCTGGGCGTGAGCGAGCTCGTCGTGGGCCTGACCATCGTCGCCGCCGGGACCTCGCTGCCGGAAGTGGTGACCTCGCTCGTGGCGACCGCGCGCGGCGAGCGCGACATCGCGGTCGGCAACGTCGTGGGCAGCAACCTGTTCAACCTCATGGGTGTACTCGGTGTCGCCGCCGTCGTCGCGCCGCGCGGCATCGCCGTGTCGCCGGGCGTCCTGCGGTTCGATCTGCCGGTCATGGGCATCGTGGCCCTGGCCTGCCTGCCGATCTTCTTCACGGGGGCCCGCATCGCGCGCTGGGAAGGCGCGCTGCTGCTGGGCTACTGGGCCGCGTACACGACCTACCTCGTACTCGCCGCGACGCATCACGACGCGCTGCCGGCCTACGGCACGGCCCTGGTCTGGTTCGCGCTTCCCCTCACCGGGGTCACGCTCGCAGTGATCAGCGCGCGGGAGATCCGGGCACGTCGGCGCACGCGGCCCGGGCGCGGCGGCGAACGTTGACCGGCATGGCGGGCCGGTGCTACGAAGGCACTCCGACGTTCGGCACCCCACCCGGCCCGGGAGCACGATGAGCACGATCACCGGTTTCGATTCCCTGCTGCGAACCGCCCGCGAGCAATCCGAGCCGCAGCGCCTGCTGTTCGTGTTCGTGAAGACCGCCCTGCCCGAAGACGCCTCGGCGGCCGAGGTCCGGCGGTACCACGAGGGCCGCGGCGGCGGCCTGATGCCGGTCATGTACGTGGACAAGTCACCCGACGAGATCGACGGCTTCGACACGCTGCGCGCGGAGTCCGGGCAGATGGACGCCGACTGGCACATGGTCGTGGTGGCGGCACTCGCCGGCCGCGCCGGCCAGGCACCGTCCGAGCCCGATGTGGCCGAGGCCTGCAACTCGATCATCCGGACCATCCACGCCGGCGGCGATTTGTCCCACCTGCTCGTGTTCGACCGCGCCGGGGACCCGATCCACTTCGTCTGACGCGCACCACTGGGCGGCGCGCGGCCTTTCTGCTTGAATGGCCGCAATCCCGCCATCGGACAGGCCGCGATGTTCCGCCCGATCCGGCTGTTCTTCCTGTTGCTCGTGCTCGCCTTCGTCAGCCTGAGCCTGTGGACGGAACGCGCGCGCATCGCGAGCTGGGAGAACCCGCTGTGGGTCGTCGTGTACCCGATCAGGACCGCCGGCAGCGGCCGCGTCGACCGTTACGTGTCACGCCTGCGCGAAGCGGATTTCCGTCCCATCGAGCGGTATCTCGATTCGCAGGCGCAACGCTACGGCCTGCCGCTGCGACACCCCGTGGAAATCAAGCTGGCCGCGCCGATCGATGACGCACCGCCCACGCAGCCGGCGCGGGGCGACTGGCTGGCGACGATCTGGTTCACACTCCGGCTGCGCTACTGGGCATGGCGCCATGATTCGTTCGATGGCCCCACGGACGTGCAGATCTTCGTCACCTACGACGACCCGGACCTGCGCCCGCGGCTGGCGCACTCCCTGGGCCTCGAGAAGGGACGAATCGGCCTCGTGAACGCGTACGGCGTCAATGGCTACGCCGGTCGCAACCACGTGGTGATCACGCACGAGCTGCTGCACACGGTGGGCGCGACGGACAAGTACGACCTCGCCACCGGCCAGCCGCTGTATCCCGACGGCTACGCCGATCCCGGGCGCGAGCCCCGCTACCCGCAGGCCCGCGCGGAAATCATGGGCGGCCAGATTCCGCTCGGGCCGGATGAATCGACCATGCCCGACTCGCTGCGCGAGACCGTGATCGGCCCGCGGACGGCGCGCGAGATCGGCTGGACCTGATTACGGCGGCCCCCGGCCGGCGCGCGGCGCGGTCGTCCGTCGGACCGTGGTCTATACTGATCGCTCGGGCGCCCGCCCCGGAGTCGCTCGGCGCAAAGCCGGCGCGGGCGCGTGTTCGGGGTGCTCGCCACCCCGGGGTGAAGTGACCATGTCATCCGCCATCAACCGGGGCCGTCGCCGCTTCTGCGGCGTATGCTCCTCGTCCGCGGCCGCGCTCGTGGCCGGCCTTCCGCGCAGCGTCGACTCGGCGACCGCCACCCCGATGATCCGCTACACGCGGACGCGGCTGGTCCGCCCCAAGAGCCTGCCGCTGCACACGACCGACCTCGAGATCGGTGTCAACTACATCTTCCTCTACCCGTTCCGCAGCACGCCCTGCTTCCTGCTCGATCTCGGCCGCCCGCTGACGGATTCGGTGGAGCTGACGACGCGCGAGGACATGACCTATGTGTGGCGCGGCGGGGTGGGCCCGAACCGTTCCATCGTTGCCTTCTCCGCCATCTGCTCGCACCGGATGAATCACCCGGCCCCGGAGGTCAGCTTCATCAGCTACCACGGCCCGGGCCACCACGAACCGACGGACCGCGGGGTCATCCACTGCTGCTCGGAAGACAGCATCTACGACCCCGCCCAGGGCGCCCGGGTGCTCTCCGGACCGGCCCCCGAGCCGCTCGCCGCGATCGACCTGGAGTGGGATGCACAAACCGATACGCTGTATGCGATCGGTGCCACGGGGGGCACGCTCTTCGATCGGTTCCTGACGAAGTTCGCGTTTCGCCTCGCCATGGACTACGGCTCGCGCAAGTACCGCCTGCCCGTTGCCGAGCGCAGCGTGGTGCGCACGCTCGAGACGTTCTCGCACAGCACGATCGTCTGCTGATCCGGCGCCCGTCTCCGCGGGGTCACGAATCGAACGATCGCCACACATGGATCGAGAGCGGGAACGCCATCGGCAACGGACTTCGCCCGAACCGGGAGATTCGCCCGGGCTCCCGATGACACGCGACTGGCGCGTGCCCGCAGCGACGCCCGCTCGTTACACCGCGTCGTCCTCGAACACGAGGTGGCTCAGCTCCCCGTTGACGTCGGCTCCGGCCTCGATCGACAGCGACCCGTAGCTGACGCGCCCTTCGATGACGGCGCTCGATGTCAGATCGAGGTGGCCCTCGGTGAGGATGTTGCCCTTGACGCGGCCGTCGATGCGGGCCCGATGCACATGGATGTTGCCCTGCACGCTGCCGGTACGGCTCACGATGACCGCCGCGTCGATGCTCACCGGCTCGATGTTGCCGCGAACCACGCCGTCCACGCGGACGCCGCCGGTCACGTGCAGGTCGCCGCGCGTCCGGTCCCGCTTGCCGAGGATGGTGGTGATGTCGCCGTCCGTGGCATGGCGGAACCCGTCGCGGCTGTCGGCCATCGGCTCGTCTCTCGGTGGGGGCGCGGGCTCACAGCGTAATGGCTGCCGGGCGCGAGGGAAAGCGCGTGCGCTCGCGCAGCCGGGACGCATGGACCATACTCTCCTGCGCACGTCCGCAATACGGCGACGGCCGCGCCGGCGCCACGCCGCGGCGATGCATCCGCAACGCCCATGGCGTGCCGGCGGGCCAGGGGGTGAATCCATGAACGCAGAGAACCTGGTCGTTCATTACCTGTCCGGCAAGGGACCGCTCTGGCGGCTGTTCTGGCTGTGGGGCGTCATCGGCAGCTGGATCCTTTTCGGGGTGTTCTACTGGGCCCTGTCGAACCTCGGCATCAACTGGGCGCTGTTCATCATCGCAACGGTGGTCATGGGGCCGTACACGGTCTGGATCCTGGCGTCGATCTGGCAGTGCGCGGGCAATGTCCGCAACGGCATGTGGGGTGATCTCGCACGCCTGGGCACGGTGGTCTGGGCGATCAACATCGGCGTCGCGGCCGGTCTGCTCCTCAAGGAGCTGATCCTGCGCTGAGCGACACGTCGGCGCAGCCCCGGCCCCGCGGTGCCCGGCGGCTTACGGAGATGGATGCAGATCAGCTGCGCGCGCTGCAGGCGCCCCTCAAGGCGCGCTATCGCGAAACACCGGAGGCGGCACGGATCACGCTGCGGGCGGAAGGTCGCACCGGCGAGGCGGTCACCTGCAGTGTCGCGACGGGACGCGCGCTGGTGGAGGCCGGCCTTCACCCCGCGACCGGGGGCACGGGGCTCACCGCCTGTTCGGGCGACATGCTGCTCGAGGCCCTCGTCGCCTGCGCCGGAGTCACGCTCAACGCGGTGGCCACCGCCGTCGGCGTGGCGCTGCGCGCGGGCATCGTGCGCGCGGAAGGCAACCTCGATTTCCGCGGCACGCTGGGCGTGGATCGTACGGTCGCGGTGGGGTTCCAGGCGATCCGGCTCGAGTTCGCACTCGACACCGACGCCAGCGACGAGGACCTCGACACCCTCATCGGGCTCACCGAGCGCCACTGCGTGGTTCTCCAGACGCTGCGCGTCCCGCCGACCGTGGCGGTCACCCGGGGGCCCGGGACGGGCCACTGATGGCTGTGCCGCCCCGCCCGCAAGCGGCCCCCTTGCACGCCTGTGTATGCTGCCGGTCCCGGCAGCGGACACTGGCAGGTGGGACGCGTCACGGTGAACAGGCTCGAGCAGACCCTCGAACGGATCGACGGCCGGGGCTACAAGGCGTACCGGGACATCGCCGGCCGGCACGCGCTGCCGCGCTTCACCCTCCACGTCGATCACGTCCAGGCTGATCCGTTCGCGCCCCCATCGCGCATGCGCGCGACGGTGCCCTGGGAGATCGCGGCGCTCCCCGACGCGGCGCACGCGAGCGCCGCACGCCGACGGGCAGCGCGCGATTTCCTGGCGCGCGCGTTCCGCGCGGCCGCGCAGGCGCATCGCTCGCTGCGCATCGACGCCGGCGGCCAGTCCGTGCTCGACCGCACGGCGTGCCTGTTCACAGACGAGGGGGTCGAGCTGCGATTCACCGTGCAGCTGCCCGCCGACGGCCGCCGCGTGCGCGGGGGCGACGCCCGCGAGATCCTGCTCCGGCACCTTCCGGCGGTCGTGCGACGCGCCGCCGAGGCGGCGGAGCTCGACGTCGATGCCCTCGAGCGGCACTGCGCCATGGTCGAGGACCAGGTGGCGCTGCGCGACGCGCTGTCCGCCCTCGGTGTCGTGGCCTTCGTCGCCGACGGGGCCCGGCTGCCGCGCCGCTCGGGCGTCGATGATCGGCCGCTGGACGACGCCATCGCGTTCCGCGCACCGGACTCGCTGCGGATCACGATCGATGCCCCGAACGCGGGCCCCGTGACCGGTATGGGCATCCCCCCGGGGATCACGCTCATCGTCGGCGGCGGCTTCCACGGCAAGTCCACCCTGCTCTCCGCGCTGCAGTTCGGCGTATACGATCACGTCCCGGACGACGGCCGCGAAGGCGTCGTCGCCCGTGCCGACGCCGTGAAGATTCGTGCCGAGGACGGCCGCGCCATCGCGGGAGTCGACCTGTCCCCGTTCATCGACAACCTGCCCTATGGAAAGTCGACCGTCGCCTTCCGCACGGACCTCGCCTCCGGCTCGACCAGCCAGGCCGCGGCCCTGGTCGAGGCGCTCGAGTGCGGTGCGACGGCACTGCTCGTCGACGAGGACACCTCGGCCACCAACTTCATGATCCGCGACGAGCGCATGCAGGCACTGATCTCCAGCGACCGCGAGCCGATCACGCCGTTCGTCGACCGCATCCGCGATCTGCGCGATGCCCTGGACGTATCGACGATCCTCGTCATGGGCGGTTCCGGCGACTATTTCGACTGCGCGGACACCGTGATCGCGATGCACGACTATCAACCGCACGACGTCACCGCCGCGGCCCTCGCGGCAACGCACGTGACCGGTCGCCGCGAGGAACACGGCGCCGCGCTGCAACGACCCGCCGTGCGCCGCCTCGATCCGGCCTCGCTGCACCCCGAGACCGGCCAGGGCCGGCACAAGGTCCGGGTCCGGGCCCGGGCCCGCGATGCGCTCGTGTTCGGCGAAGACGACGTGGACCTGCGCGCGGTGGAGCAGCTCGCGGATCCATCGCAGGTGCGCGCCATCGGCCTGCTGCTCGCACGGCTCGCCGGCGAACGCGGCGACGTGCCGGATCCGCCCGCCTGGATTGCCACGTCCCTGGAGACCGGCTGGGAACACCTCGCCGTACGTCGCGACGGGGACCTTGCGATGCCTCGCCTCGCCGACGTGATGGCGGCCCTGAACCGCGTGCGTGGCGTGCGCCTCGGCTGACCTGTCCGGCACCCGGTGCATGCGCACGACGGACCGCTATACTCGGCCTTTTCCCGCGGAACGACGCATGAACCAGGCCGATCCACGGTCCGCCATCGAGGCTGCCGCCGCACGCGGGCCGCTGGCGCGGTTTCCGCGGGATA
>Ga0209918_1000118_pt1 | contig 59750 bp, 48 predicted proteins | sample SalPonD_shore_MG_FD_185712 | JGI IMG/M metagenome (GOLD analysis project Ga0209918, IMG submission 185712) | Salt pond soil microbial communities from South San Francisco under conditions of wetland restoration - Salt Pond MetaG... | ecosystem: Environmental > Aquatic > Marine > Intertidal zone... | reverse complement strand
CGTGGTTCGCCACCACGATGCAGGGACCGTCCGGGATGTTGCTCAGGCCGCTCACGCGCGGCGTCAGGCCGGTGAGTTCGAAAAACAGGCGCGCCGCACGCCTTACGCCCCGCCGCCGCAGCGACTCGCCGGGGAGGAAGATGCTGGGGCCGCAGAGCAGCACGGAGAGGGTGGCGAATGCGCACACCGACCATATCCCGTAGACCCGTTCCGCGTTACGTCGCAGCGGGCCTGTCGGATCCTGCGGGCGTTCCGGTTCAGGCATGGAGGTACCGATGCCGGTCACAGGTTTTGTGATCTCCATCACGGTTGCGGGCGCCGTCAGCGGCGACACTACGCGCTACGAACGGCGCGGCCAATCACCTCCCGCGGGGGCGGGGTGGGTACTTTGTAACCCAGTTGCCCCTCCCGGACAACGCCGGCGGCGGGCGGGACAGCGCCGGAGGAACACTCGTGACGTGTCCGCCGACGAGTCTATAATGAAAACGCGTGCCATGCAGAAAGCCAGCGACGGGAGCCCGGCGCTTGCGAGCGAGGTGGGGCGGTCCGAATGCCGACCGAGGCGTGACGTGCCCGAGATCGATGTCATAGAGACCTTCCTGGACGCCCTGTGGATGGAGCGGGGCCTGGCCCAGAACACCCTGACGGCGTATCGGACCGATCTCAGCGGCCTTAGTCGCTGGCTGGCCGAGCGCGGTCTGGGCCTGCTGCAGGCGCGGCGGCAGCATCTCATGGACTTTATCGCCTGGCGGGTGCAGAAGGGCGCGCTGCCGCGCTCGACGGCCCGGCAGTTGTCCAGCATCCGGCGCCTCTATCGGTACCTGGTCCGGGAACAGCGCATCAACGAGGACCCCAGCGCCCGCATCGAGATGCCGAGCATCGGCCGGCCGCTGCCGAAGTCATTGACCGAGGGCGAGGTGGAGGCGCTGCTCTCGGTCCCCGACATCGACGACCCGCTGGGCATGCGCGACCGCACGATGCTGGAGGTACTGTACGCGACCGGACTGCGGGTGTCCGAACTGGTTCAGCTGACCATGGGCCAGCTGAACCCGCGCCAGGGGGTGCTCCTGATCCGCGGCAAGGGCGAACGTCAGCGCCTGGTGCCCGTCGGCGAGGAGGCCCTGGAGTGGCTGCGCAGGTACATGCCCAGCGCCCGCCGGGAGATCCTGCGCCGGCGCACCACTGACCGCCTGTTTCCCACCCGTCGCAGCGACTTCATGACCCGCCAGGCCTTCTGGCACATCATCAAGCGCTACGCCAGGCGCGCCGGCATCAGGAAGGACCTGTCGCCGCACACGCTGCGGCACGCCTTCGCCACGCACATGCTCAACCATGGCGCTGACCTGCGTGTGGTGCAGATGCTGCTGGGACACAGCGACCTTTCCACCACCCAGATCTATACCCACGTCGCCCGGGAGCGGCTCAAGGAGCTGCACGCCGCCCACCATCCGCGCGGCTGACACGCCCTCGCTTGCACCGGCACAATCGCATCCGCGGGGCTCGCGCTGACGCCGGTCGCGCCGCTCCGGCTCGCCCGCATGCCCCGGCGGGAAGCCGGCTCCCGTGCGGCCGGGCGGGTCAGTCCGACAGCTCGACCAGGCGCCCTTCCGGCGTAAGCAGCAGGGCCGCATGGACCCGCTGGCGGGGCCAGAGCCGGCTTACGGCGGCGGCATACAGGCGCAGCTGCGGAGCGTACGCCGCGAGCCATGCCGGGTCGCCTGCGCCGCGGTGTTCCCCGGTCTTGTAGTCGATCACCCAGACGTCGTCGCCGCAGAGCACCAGGCGGTCCACGATCCCGAACACCGTGCGGCCGGTGTCGCTGCAGGCGACCGGGACCTCGTTCCAGGCGGCCTCGAAGCGGGCCGGGTCGAACAGGTGGGCCAGGCCGGGGCGTGCCAGGAGCGCCCGTGCTTCCTCCAGCCAGTCCTCCAGCGGCGCCGCTCCCGGCGCGATACCGAGTTCCCCCGCCAGGGCCCCGGGCAGGGTCGCCGGATCCGGGGGTGGCTCCCGGGTGAGCCATTCCAGTAGCCGGTGGACGGCCACCCCGCGCAGGCGGGCATCCTCGTCGCCCCCGCCGGGGCCCGGCGCCCCGGCGACCTCGCTGGGATGGACTTCGGCCCCGCCGTCGGCGCGCGCGAGCGGCTGCGACAGGCCCCGTTCGGGCTCCGGCGCGGGCGGCGGGTCCCGCGGCGTTCCCGCGGCAGCCCCGGCCGGCATGCGTCCGTTCTCCAGCACCCGGCGCCCGTCCGCCTCCGGACGCGCGCCGGCGGCTTCCAGCGCGGTCGCGACACGCCGATACCAGGAGTCTTCGAGCTCGCCGCGGTAATCGGTACAGCCCGAGACGTAGAGCAGCTGCCGGGCCCGCGTCAGGGCGACATACAGGAGATTGGTCTCCTCGCGGGAATCGGCTTCTTCCGCCTCCGCGGCCAGCGCCGCGGTGGCCGGGTCCAGCTGTTGCGCCCGCGGTCGCAGGACGATGCGCTCGGGACGGACGGCGCCGGCCGGCCAGTCGACCAGCGGCTGCCAGGCGCCGTGGCTGGCGGCGGCCGGGCCGCTGTCGGCGAGGAACACCACGGGCGCTTCCAGGCCCTTGGCACCGTGGATGGTGAGGATCCGCACCCGCGGCTGGCTGGAAGTGGCCGGCGCCTGGTCCGGTGCGTCCCCGCCTCCGGCCGCGCGCTGGCGCAGCTCGGACAGGAAACGCCCCAGGCTGGGATAGCGGCCGCTGTCCAGCTCCAGGGCCAGCGCGACGAAGCGCTCCAGGTTGCCCTGCACGCGCGACTCCAGGTGCGCCGGGAATGCCGCGGCATAGCGCTGCGGCACCGCCCCCTCGTGGTAGATCCGATCGACGAGGTCGTGCACCGGCTGCGTTGCGGTCAGACTCCGCCAGCGCGGCAGGAGGGCTGCCGCCCGCGCGAGCGGGCTGCCGGACGGCTCGTCCGCCGCCGCTTCGCGCAGGCGGCTCATCCAGTCGCCGCCCCGTCCCGCCAGGGTCATCAGGTCCGCGTCGCCGGCGGCGAACAGCGGCGAGCGCAGCACCTGTGCCAGCGCCAGGTCGTCGAACGGAGTGATCAGCACCGTCAGCAGCTTGACCAGGTCGTCGATCTCGAGGCAGTCCAGCAGCGTGCCGCGCTCGGTGCCGACGTAAGGCAGGCCGTGATCGCGCAGGGCCTGCTCGATCTCCGCCGCGTGGCGGCGTGCGCGCAGCAGGATCAGTACGTCGTCGCAGGTGAGCGGCCGGGCGCTGTCCTCCTCGCCCACCAGCGTACCCGCCTCGAGCAGGGCGCGGATCTCGGCCGCGATGCGGCAGCCCTCCCGGTAGTGGCGCCGGTCGCGGGGTACGGGGCGTGGTGCCCGCAGCGGGTCGCGCAGGCGCCCGGCGGTGGCCTCCCCGGAGTCGCCGGAGCGCTCGGGAGCCGCCGCGGGAAGCAGTGTCACCCTCCCCCAGAGCGACTCGCGCAGCGTCTCGTGGCGCGGAAAGCCGTCCATCCCGGCGGGACCGGGCGCACCGAAGAGGGCGTTGGCCAGGTCCATGATCGCCGGAGCCGAGCGCCGGGAACGGCTCAGGCTCAGAGCCCGTGCGTCGAGGCGCCGCACCATCCAGGCTTCCGCCTCCTGCAACAGCCGCGGGTCGGCTCGCCGGAAGCGGTAGATCGACTGCTTGGGGTCGCCCACCAGGAACGCGCTGCGGCGCCGTTCCGGCGCCCACTGCATTTCCTCCAGCAGGGGCAGCAGCAGGGCCCACTGAGTGGGATTGGTGTCCTGGAACTCGTCCACCAGCACGTGCTCGATGCGCTGATCGAGCTTGTACTGGACCCACTGGGCCTGGCCGGCCCCGCTGAGCAGCCGGTAGGTGCGCCACTCCAGGTCGGCGAAGTCCAGCAGCCGCTGCTCCTGCTTCAGTGCCTGGTAGCGCCCGATCAGCGCGTCTCCCGCCCGGTACCAGGCCGCGTTCAGGGCCAGGTTGGCCTGCGCGCGCCTTCGGTCCTGCAGCGTCTCCACGGCGTCAGCGAGCTGCTCGTGCAGCGCCAGCAGCCGGTCCGCGCGCGCCTCGCCGACGGACTTCACCAGGGCACCGCGGGCGGGCGGACTGCGCCGGCCCCCGTCCCGCCTGTGCAGCACCGGGTCGAGGGTGTCGACCAGGCGCTGGGGCTCTTGCGCACGCGCCTCCTCCAGAGCGGCCGCGTACCCGCGCCAGGAAGCGGCGCTGTGGCCCGCCAGCAGGGCGATGTATTCGCTGATCTGCGCGCCGCGGTCGGCCAGGAAGTCAGCGCCGAGGTCACGGCCGGCGTCGACTCCGAAGAACGCGGGCAGGCGGGCCGCCGGGTCGGGCTCGGCGGCTTTCCAGGCCCACCAGTCGGCACGCCGGGCCAGCAGACCCGCGAGCGAGTCGCGCAGGTTCTGCATGCCGCCGCAGGCATCCAGCAGGCACTCGAGGTCCGCCGCGAGCCCGCCGTCGGGGTCGCGGCTGGCCTCGGCGATGACCTGGTCCATTGCCTCCCGGCGCAGCGGTCCGTCGCTTTCCAGCAGCTCGAACCCCGGGGGCACGTCCGCCTCCAGCGGGAAGCGCTGGAGCACATCCTGGCAGAAGGCGTGGAAGGTGGTGGCGCGGAAGTCGCGGGGACCCAGCAGCAGCGTCTCGTAGAGTCTCCGGGCCCTGCGCCGCCCGGCCGGTCCGGGGTCCTCGAGACCGACCTCGGCCAGGGCGGCGTCGAGCGCGGGGTCGTCCAGCTCCACCCATCCGGACAGCCGTTCCAGGACCCGGTCGACCATCTCCGCCGCGGCCTTGCGGGTGAAGGTCACGGCGAGGATCGCGTCGGGCGCCACGCCGTCGAGCAGCAGGCGCAGCACCCGGCTGACCAGCAGCCAGGTCTTGCCGCTGCCGGCCGAGGCCGCGACGCTCGCGCTGCGGCCCGGATCGGTCGCCGCGGCGGTGCTCCCGCGCGCGTCCCGGGTGGCGCTCACGGGGTGCCCTCCGCTTCGTGCGCCCACGCCTGGCGCCGGCAGATCCCGGCGAACTCGCAGTAGCGGCAGGTTTCCGGGTCGCCCCAGGCCGGCAGGGTGGCGCCGGAGGCGATCGACCCCAGGGCCCGCCGCAGGCGACGGTCGACGGCGGCGGTCAGCGCTGCCACCTCGTCGCCGCCCAGTGACGGGCGCTCGCTCACGGCACGGGCATCCATCTTCAGGTACGCCAGCCGGCGGCAGGGGCCGCCCTCCAGCGCCGGGGCGAGCATGGCGTAGCTGGGGAGCTGGACCGCCTCCCCGTCCGTCACCTCCCGGCCCCTCGGTACGCCGCCGGTTTTGTAGTCGATCACCGCCAGGCTCTCGCCGTCCCGGTCGATCCGGTCCAGCCGTCCACGCAGGCCGATACCGTCGGTGAGCGCCACCTCGACCCGCTGCTCCGCCAGCCAGGGACGCCATTGCTCCTGCTCGCGGATCTCCCAGTCCAGGTAGGCGGGGAGCAGCTCCAGCCAGCGGCGCAGCCAGGCGCGGTGCTCGAAGTTGTCTTCCAGGTCGCGGCGGAACTCCGCTTCAGCGATCTCGCGCAGCAGCGCCTCGGCCGCCTCCCGGCTGCCCGTGTCGACCGCGCGGCCGAAGGGGCCCGGAAGGCCGTCCACCCGGTGGTGGAACGCCTCCAGGCAGCGATGCACCTTCTCGCCGTAGTCGGCTTTCTCGAGCATCTCGCGGATCTCGTCCGGCGGCTTCAGTTGCAGCACGTCGGCGGCGTAAAAGCGGTAGGGGCAGTCGATCAGTCGCTGGTGCCCGGAGACGGACAGGCTGCGCGGCAGCATCGACGCCGCAGCCAGGGCCGGCCGGGGGAAGCCGGCCCGCGCGGGCGCGGCCGCGTCGGCAGCCGGGGACCGCACCTGGCTGCGGGGGTCTTGCAACAGGCGCGCGAGCGTGTCGTCGTGGAGCGAATCGCCCCAGGCCAGGGTATGGAAGCGCTCCAGCGCGATCACCCAGGGGCTGGCCAGCTGGGGCTCGCCGCCGTTTTCCCGGGCGTGGCTGATCAGGATTCGCGGCGCTGCGGCCAGCAGGCGCCGGAACCGGTGGAGGCGGCGGTCCAGAGCCTCTTCGGTCGTCTCGAGTCCGAGCTCGGCCCGCACGGCGTCGTTGAAGAACGGCGACCCGGTGGCCCGGCCGGGGAGCCGGCTGCGATCCGCGCCGGCGATAACCAGGCAATCGAAGCGCGCGAGGTGGCTGTCGTCGAGGTTCAGCAGGAACACGCGACCGGCACCGCCGGCGGGCCGGAACAGCTCGCGCTCGAGCTGGCGCCCGAGCCAGGCGCGAAACTCCTCCCAGCCCAGGGTGGAGGACTCGTCTGCCAGCGACTGCAGCAACCGCTCGAGCAGCGCCAGCAGCTCGCTGCCGGCGGAGTCGGCGGCCAGCGCGTCGTCCATGCCCAGGCGCGCGAGGCTCTCCAGCAGCGCCTGCAGCAGCTCGCGCGGCCGACAGGGCCGGCCCCGCCGGTCCTCGAGCGGCCGCGCCGCGTGCTCGAGCCGATCCAGGAGCCGCCCGATGGGGGCCGCCCAGCGCGCCGCCCAGTCCTCCGGAAGGCGCCCGCCGCGCCGGGCCAGCTGCTCGCGCATCCGGTCCAGGCCGCTGGCGATGTTCTCGTGACGCACGATGTCCTGCTCCAGCCGGTAGACGGTCTCCACCAGCGCGTCCCGCTCCTCCGGCGGCGCCGCCAGGCCCGACTTCAACAGGTCGAGCAGCGGCTCGTGGTGGAAGCCCGTCTCCACGGACTGCAGCCATCGTTCCAGGACGGCCGCGGCACGGGTGGTGGAAAGCGCCCAGCCGCCGCTGTCGGCAAGCGCGATGCCCGCGCGCTCGAGCAGGGCGCGCAGCCGCCGCGCCAGGCGCCGGTCGTCCGTGACCACACCGACGCGCCGCGGCGGCCCGGGCGTGAGCAGCCAGCGTCGTATCTGGAGATCCACGGCGCGCGCCTCGTGCTCCGGGTCGTCGGCGAGGAAACAGAGCAGCCGCCCGCGCAGCGGGCTGCGCCCATGGGCTCCGGCAAACGCACGCGCGCGCTCGGCAAGGGGCGCCGCCTCCGGGTCGGAGCCGGCGCTGTAGACCTGCTCCAGGGCCGCCTCGAAGGCACCGGGCGCCGCCGCCGGTGCCGGCGGCGCCTGCAGACGCGCGGCCAGCCGCCGCAGCGGGCGGTGGGGACGCCCGGCGGCGGCGGTTCCGTGCAGCACCAGGTGCGCGCGCCCGTCACGGACCAACGGCGCGACCGCGGCGCATTCCACCGGCGCCAGGGCGTCGAAGCCGGCAAGGATCAGGTGACGGTCGCCGGGCAGCTCTCGGCAGCGCTTCTGCAGGGCCCGAACGTGGGCCGCGGTCGGGTCGAGCGGGCCGCCCGCGTCGCCGGAGAGCCAGGCCCGCCAGAGGGTATGCACCAGCCGGGCCTCGTGCCCGAGGGGCTGGGGCCGCTCGCCGGCCACGCCGTACGCCTCCCCGACGGTGTCCAGGAACCTCTCCAGGGATCCCGGCGGTCGCGCGCCGGAGAGCGTCAGCTCGTCGAACAGTTGCAGCAGCGAGCCGGCGAGCTGCCAGGGATCGCCGCGGCCGTACAGGTCGCGGCGGGCCCGCAGCGCATCGACCATCAGGAACTCGCGCCGCACACGGGGCACGCTGGGGCGGTCGCAAGGATTGCGCGCGGCCCAGTCGCGCAGCGAGCCGATGCGCGGGCCGAGCAGCGCCTGGTGGCCTGAGGCGGCCGCCCGCTCCAGCAGCAGTCCGCGCAGCCGGGGAGCCGCGCGCATGGCCGGGAGCAGGATCTCTACGCGGTCGAGGTCGGGCAGGCGAGCGCCGGCCAGCGCCAGGACGAGGTCCGCCACGTGGGCCAGGGGATCCTGGTCGTAGGGTATCCAGGTGACGCCGGTCGAAAACATGGCGGGGCCTGCCACGGGCGGGGTCCCGTCGCTAGCGCTCCAGGTGCTTGAGCTTGCCGGGCACGTCCTCCCACTCCTTGGCATCCCCGGGCGCGGGTTTCATCTCGGTGATTACCGGCCACTGCTGGGCCAGGTCGGCGTTGAGCTCGAGAAAGTGCTGCTGATCGTCCGGCAGGTCGTCCTCGGACAGGATGGCATCGACGGGGCATTCGGGTTCGCACAGGGTGCAATCGATGCACTCTTCGGGATCGATCACGAGGAAATTGGGACCCTCGTGAAAGCAGTCCACCGGGCACACCTCCACGCAATCGGTGTACTTGCACTTGATGCAGTTCTCAGTGACGACGTAGGTCATGCTTTGCTCCGGTCGGGAACGCCGGGCGGTTCCGGGTGCCGCCGGCCGGGCACGCGGGTACCCGGCTGGTAAAGGCGCCGCAGACCGCGGGGATACCTTCGAGAAGACTGGTCAGCCATGATACTAAGCCGGTCAGCGATAATGCCAGATCCCGCGTCGCCGCCGGCGCCCCTATTCCTCGATCCGCCGGCGGAAGATCATGTCCTTGATCCGGGTGCGGAACTCGCCCTGGTCGAGGTCCTCGAAGTAGTGCTCGAGGGCGTAGGTAATCGTGGGGAACGCGAGCCGGTCCCAGGGGATCTGGCCGCGTCCGAACAGGTCCGTCTCCAGGGATTCCTCCCCGGGCGAAAAGTCGAGATCGAGCAGCCGGGCCCGGAAAATCAGGTAGACCTGGTCAATGTGCGGCAGGTTGACCATGGTGTGCAGGGCCTCGATGGCGACCCGTGCGTTGGCCTCCTCGAGCGTCTCCCGCGCCGCTCCCTCCAGCGTGGTCTCACCCTTCTCCAGGTATCCCGCGGGCAGGGTCCAGAAGCCCGAGCGCGGCTCGATCGCGCGTCGGCACAGCAGCACCCTGTCCTCCCACCGGGGGATGCAGCCCACCACCATGCGCGGGTTCCGGTAATGCACCGTGCCGCAGGCGTCACAGACGTAGCGCGGCAGCGTGTCGCCGGGAGGGACCCGGACGCTGACAGGGTGGCCGCAGTCGCTGCAGTACTTCATCGATTCGTTCCCGGCGGGCTCACCCGCGGGGGCCGTGAAGCCCCCGGCGGAGAAGGGGGTTCGATTGGTGCCGGAGGAGAGACTCGAACTCTCACGGGCCAAGCCCACGGCATTTTGAGTGCCGCGCGTCTACCGGTTCCGCCACTCCGGCTGGCAGTCGCCTGCTGCGCAGTATCATACGCCATGCCCCGGGGCGCTCAAATACAGGCCAGCGCGCATGCTAGTATCCCGCGCCATGCGGCGGTCGGAATTCGATTATGATCTGCCCGGGGAGCTGATTGCCCAGGTCCCGCCCGCGCAGCGTGGCGCGGGTCGCCTGCTGTGCCTGGACGGCGCCAGCGGCGCGCTCCGTGAGCGTCGGGTGCGCGACCTGCCGGAGCTGCTGCGGCCGGGAGACCTGCTGGTGTTCAACGATACCCGCGTGATCCCGGCGCGCCTGTACGGACGCAAGGACAGTGGCGGCCGGCTCGAGCTGCTGGTCGAGCGCGTGCTGGGCCCGCACCGGCTGTTGGCGCAGGTACGCGCGAGCAAGCCGGTGCGCGAGGGCCAGCGACTGCGGTTCGAGGGCGATATCGAGGCGGAGGTATTGGGACCGCGGGACGGGTTCCGGGAGTTGCGGGTGGCCGGCAACGTGCCGGTCGACGAGCTGCTGGAGCGCCATGGACACGTGCCCCTGCCCCCCTACATCCATCGGCCGGATACTCGCGAGGACCGCGAGCGCTACCAGAGCGTGTTCGCCCGCGTGCCCGGTGCCGTCGCCGCACCCACGGCGAGTTTGCACTTCGACGAGGCGCTGGTGGCGGCGCTCGAGCGGCGGGGCCTGGGTCGGGCCTTCGTCACCCTGCACGTGGGCGCCGGGACGTTCCAGCCGATGCGCGTGGAGGAGGTCGAGCGGCACCGGATGCACGCCGAGCGGCTGGAGGTCGGTGCCGAACTGTGCCGGCGCATCCGGCGGACCCGGGCCGCCGGCGGCCGGGTGGTGGCGATCGGCACCACCGTGGTACGGGCGCTGGAAAGTGCGGCCGCGCACGGCGGCCTGGGCCCGTTCCGCGGCGAGACGCGGCTGTTCATCCGCCCGGGATTCCGGTTTCGCGTGGTGGACGTGATGCTGACCAATTTCCATCTGCCACAGTCGACGCTGCTGATGCTCGTGTGTGCCTTTGGCGGCCGGGACGCGGTGCTGCGTGCCTACCGCCACGCGGTCAGCGAACGCTACCGCTTCTTCAGCTACGGTGACGCCATGCTGGTGACACCGGCGGCCGGCGTCCGCGAGAACGGCCGGGAGGGGCCGGATGCGATTTGAGCTTCTGGCTCGGGATGGGGCAGCGCGGCGCGGCCGTCTGCAGCTGGTGCACGGCACCCTGGAGACGCCGGCGTTCATGCCGGTGGGAACCTACGGCACGGTCAAGGGCATGACCCCGGAAGAGCTGCGCGCGCTGGGCACCGGGATCGTGCTGGGCAACACCTTCCACCTGATGCTGCGGCCCGGGACGGAAGTGATCGCGGCGCACGGCGGGCTGCATCGCTTCATGGGCTGGCACGGGCCCATCCTGACGGACTCGGGCGGTTTCCAGGTGTTCAGCCTGGCCGGGAGCCGCAGGCTGAGGGAGGAGGGAGTGCATTTCCGTTCGCCGGTGGACGGCAGCGAGGTGTTCCTCGGCCCGGAGCGGTCGATCGAGGTCCAGCACGTGCTCGGCTCGGATATCGCGATGGTGTTCGACGAGTGCACGCCCTATCCGGCGACCCGGGATCAGGCGGCCGCCTCCATGCAGCTTTCGCTGCGCTGGGCCCGGCGCAGCCGGGAGGCCCACGGGGACAGCCGCAACGCGCTGTTCGGCATCGTCCAGGGCGGCATGTACCCCGACCTTCGCCGAGAATCCCAGGACGGCCTTGCGCAGCTCGGCTTCGACGGTTACGCGCTCGGTGGCCTCTCGGTAGGCGAGCCGCCCGCGGTGCGCCTCGCGGTGATCAACGCCAGCGTGCCGCGCATGCCGGCGGACCGGCCCCGTTACCTGATGGGGCTGGGGACCCCGGAAGACCTCGTCGAGGCGGTGGCCCGCGGCCTGGACATGTTCGACTGCGTGATGCCCACGCGCAACGCCCGCAACGGGCATCTGTTCGTCGCCAGCGGCGCGGTCCGCATCCGCAACCAACGCTATCGCATGGACACCGGGCCGCTGGATCCGGAATGCAGCTGCTACACCTGCCGTCATTACAGCCGCGCCTACCTGCGGCATCTGGAGCGTTGCGGGGAGATCCTGTACGCTCGCCTCGCCACATTGCACAACCTGCATCACTACCAGGCGCTGATGGCGGACATGCGTGCCGCGATCGCCGATGGCGCGTTCAGGGCTTTCCGGAAAAGCTTCTACGCGGCGAAGGGGAAACAGGTTCCGGATATGGCATAATGGCGCGAAATTTTTCGCCCGCCTGCGCGTGCGCGGCGGGCGTTTCCTATTCGCCAAGCTCGTCGAGTCGACCGGGAAGGAGCCTTCATGAGCTTTTTGATTCAGAACGCGTGGGCGGCCGGGTCCGCGGGCGGCGGGGAGCCGAGCACCCTGATGAGCCTGCTCCCGCTGGTGGTACTGTTCATCCTGTTCTACTTCCTGCTGATCCGGCCCCAGGTCAAGCGGGCGAAGGAACACCGCAAGATGGTGGAATCGCTCAGCAAGGGCGACGAGGTGGCCACCAACGGCGGCCTGCTGGGGCGCATCACCGAAATCGGCGAGAACTATGTCGAGCTGGAGATCGCCGACCAGGTCGTGGTCAAGGTCCAGCGTCAGTCGGTGTCGAACCTGCTCCCCAAGGGGACCATCAAGAAAGCCTGATCCAGCGGCCGCCAGGCCCCGTTACAGCGGAACCAGAATGATCAACCAGTATCCGTGGTGGAAGTATGCGCTGATCATCGTGGTGGTGGTGATCGGCGCGATCTACGCGCTGCCGAACCTCTACGGCGACGATCCCGCGGTGCAGATTTCCAAATCCAATTCCGCGCAGGTCGGGCAGCAGGCCGTGCAGAAGGTCCGCGAGACGCTGAAGAAGCAGGGCATCCGCTACAAGAGCATCACCCAGGGCAAGGGTCGCGTGCTGGTCCGCTTGTACGACACCGACGCCCAGCTCCAGGCCAAGGACGATCTCAACGTCTCCCTCGGCATGCCGTACGTGGTGGCGCTGAACCTGGCCCCGCGCACTCCGGCCTGGCTGCGCGCCATCGGCGCCAGGCCCATGTCCCTGGGGCTGGATCTGCGCGGCGGTGTGCACTTCCTGATGCAGGTGGATATGCAGGCGGCCCTCAAGCAGGCGGCCGACAACTACCGCAACGAAATCCGGCGCCTGCTGCGCCAGAAGGGGCTGCGCTACACCTCGGTGGAGGTCAAGGGCGAGGCGGTCCAGGTCAGCATGCGCAATGCCGGCGACGTCTCGGCGGCCAGCAGCGCGATCAGCGGCGAGTACCAGGGCCTGCAGGTGCAGCAGGCGCCGGGGAGCAGGCACGAGCTGATCGCGCAGATGACGCAGAAGAAGCGCAACTCGCTCGAGGAGTTCGCGATCAAGCAGAACCTGACCACGCTGCGCAACCGGGTCAACGAGCTGGGCGTGTCGTCGCCGGTGATCCAGCAGGAGGGCAAGGACCGGATCGTGGTGGAGCTGCCCGGGGTGCAGGACACCGCCCGGGCCAAGGATATCCTGGGCGCCACGGCCACTCTCCAGTTCCACCTGGTGGACGAAAGCGGCAACCCGCAGGCGGCGGAACAGAGCGGCCAGGTGCCGCTCGGCGACGAGCTCTACAAGACCAAGAGCGGGCGCCCGGTGCTGCTCAAGCGCGATGTGATCGTCACCGGCAACGAGCTCACCGACGCGCACTCGGGGATCGACAACCAGAGCGGCACGCCGGCGGTATTCGTGAGCCTCGACGGCAAGGGCGCGAGCCGCATGGGCAAGGTCACGCGCAACAACGTCGGCCACGCCATGGCGGTGCTGTTCATCGAGCGCAAGACCGAGACCGAGCACCGCAACGGCAAGGCCGTACAGGTCCATCACACGAGTAAGCGGGTGATCAGCATCGCGACCATCCGCGGCGCCTTCAGCAAGCGCTTCATGATCACCGGCCTGGCCAGCCAGGAGGCCCACAATCTCGCGCTGCTGCTGCGGGCCGGGGCCCTGGCGGCGCCGGTCGACATCGTCCAGGAACGCACCGTCGGGCCCAGCATGGGCAGGCAGAACATCCACCAGGGTTTCATGGCCACGGTCATCGGCTTCCTCCTGGTGGTGGCCTTTATGGCCGTCTACTACGGGGTATTCGGCCTGATCGCGGACGTCGCGCTGTTCCTGAACCTGGTGCTGCTGGTGGCGCTGCTGTCGATGCTGCAGGCGACGCTCACCCTGCCCGGCATCGCCGGCATCGTGCTCACCGTGGGCATGGCGGTGGATGCCAACGTGCTCATCTTCGAGCGAATACGTGAAGAGCTGTTCAACGGCAATACGCCACAGGCCAGCATCCACGCCGGCTACGAGAAGGCCCTGTCGTCCATCGCCGACGGCAACATCACCACCCTGATCGCCGCCGTGGTCCTGTTCAGCTTCGGCAGCGGGCCGGTCAAGGGCTTCGCCGTGACCCTGTCGATCGGCATCCTGGCGTCGATGTTCACCGCCATCATGGTCACGCGCGCGATCGTCAACCAGCTCTACGGCGGACGCACGGTGAAGAAGCTTTCGGTATGAACCGCCAGCGGACGGACGCGAGAGACGCATGAAATTCTTCCCACACAGGCCGAACATTGACTTCATGGGCAGGCGCCGCCTGTGGCTTGCCATCTCCGGCTTGATGATCGCCGCGGCCGTCGTCGGCCTGTTCGCCCGCGGCCTGAACTTCGGCATCGACTTCACCGGCGGCATCCTGGTCGAGGTCGGCTACCCTTCCGCGGCCAAGCTCGATCCGATCCGTTCGGACCTGAACAAGGCCGGCTTCGGCGACGCCGTGGTCCAGTACTACGGCAATACCCAGGACATCCTGATCCGGCTGGCCCCGCGCCACGGCGCCACTTCCGACAAGATCGGCAATGAGGTGACCTCGGCACTGCGGCAGAGCAACAAGAATGTGCAGCTCCGGCGGGTGGAGTTTGTGGGACCGCAGGTGGGCAGCCAACTGGTGGAGCAGGGCGCCCTCGCCGTCCTGTACACCATCATCGGCATCCTGATCTACGTCGCGGTGCGCTTCGAGTGGCGCTTCTCGGTCGGCGCGGTGCTCGCCCTGATCCACGACGTGACCATTACCATGGGGTTCTTCGCCTGGTCGCAGCTCAATTTCGACCTCACCGCGCTGGCGGCGGTCCTGACCATCCTGGGCTACTCGCTCAACGACACCATCGTGGTCTACGACCGGATCCGGGAGAACTTCCGCAACCTGCGACGGGCCGGCCCTTACGAGGTGGTGAACGCCTCCACCAACCAGACCCTGTCGCGCACGGTCATGACTTCCCTGATGACCCTGGTGGTCGTGGTGGTGCTGGCAATCGACGGCGGCCAGACCATCCGGCCGTTCTCGCTGGCCCTGATCGTGGGGATCGTGGTGGGAACCTACTCGTCCATCTACATCGCCAGCACCTTCGCGCTGATGCTGGGTGCCACGCGCCAGAACCTGGTCAAGCAGCCCAAGGAGACGACCCAGGACGGGCAGCCCTAGGGGGCTGCCGAAGGACGCTGTTTTTCGGCCGCCCCCGCGCGCCACAGGGAAGCCGCCTTTGTTGGTTGCGAGGCTGAAAAAGGCGATGGACGGGCTTTCCCGGCAACGCCCTAGGCCTTCCGCGCGCGTCAGCCGTTGCCGGTGCCGCGCAGGGCCGGGGTGAGGAAGGGACCGATCTCCCGCACCAGCGCCGCGAACAAGCGGGGGTTCCCGCACACGATGTTGCCGCTGCCCATGAACCGCGGCTCGCCCTCGAGATCGCCGTTGACGCCGCCGGCCTCCTGCACCAGCAGTGCGCCGGCCGCGATGTCCCAGGGCTGGAGCCCGATTTCCCAGAAGCCGTCCAGCCGTCCGGCGGCCACGTAAGCCAGGTCGAGGGCGGCGGATCCGGCGCGCCGGATGCCCGCGGTCTTCTGCGTGACCTGCCGGAGCATACCGAAGTAGGCATCCACGTGGGTCATGTCGCGGAACGGAATGCCGGTGCCGATGACCGCGTCGGTCAGGGATCTGCGCGGACCGACGCGGATGCGCCGGCCGTCGAGCTGGGCGCCGGTGCCGCGGCTGGTGGTGAACAGCTCCTGGCGGATGGGGTCGTAGACCACGCCGTGCTCCAGGCGCCCCCGCTGCCGGACAGCGATGGATACCGCGTAGTGGGGGATCCCGTGGATGAAGTTGGTGGTGCCGTCGAGGGGATCGATGATCCAAACGGTTTCGGCATCACCCTCGGCGCCGCTCTCCTCGGCGAGGAACGCATGGCCGGGGTAGGCCCTGCGCACGACCTCCTTGATCGCGTCCTCGGCCAGGCGGTCGACTCCGGTGACGAAATCGTTGCGCCGTTTGGCGGTGACGGTCACCTCGTCGAGGCGCTGGCTGTAGCGCGCGATGATGTCGCCGGCGCGCCGCGCCGCGCGTACCGCGATGTTGAGGTGCGCATGCATGGCTGTGGTTTCGGCTTGCGGCGGCCGTCCGAATCGGATGCGGGGGCCCGCAAAGATACCAGAGGTCGGCCGCCGGCACCACTTGCGAGCCGCCCGCGCCCCCCTGAATATGGGCACTCGAAGCCGACCGGAGAGCCGATGTCCGACGACATACGCATAGTGCTGGTGGAGCCCTCGCACCCCGGAAACATCGGGGCGGCGGCGCGCGCGATGAAGACCATGGGCCTTGCGGACCTGTGCCTGGTGCGCCCCGGGCGCTTCCCGGACCCGGAAGCATCGGTGCGTGCCACCGGTGCGGACGACGTGCTGGAACGCGCGTTACTGTACGATTCGCTGGACCGGGCAGTGGCGGACCGCAACCTGGTGATGGCGACCACGGCCCGGTCGCGCCGGGTGGACGCCGGGGAGCGTGACGCCCGCGCGGGCGCACGTGAGGCGGTTCGCTGCCCGGGGCGGGTGGCGCTGGTGTTCGGCCGCGAACGCACCGGCCTGACCAACGAGGAGCTGGACCGCTGTCACCTGACCCTGACCATCCCCACCGACCCGGGCTACAGCTCGCTCAATCTCGGGGCGGCGGTGCAGGTGCTGTGCTACGAGGTGATGATGGCGCGCCGTGAGCTCGGTCCGGTGCCGACCCCGGCAGGGTCCGTGCCGGGTGGCGAGCCGGCGCGCGCGGCCGACCTGGCCCACTTCTACGATCACCTGCAAGAGGTGCTGGTGGAGACCGGCTTCCTGGATCCCCGCCGGCCCGGCCAGGTCATGCGCCGGCTGCGCCGGCTGTTCGGTCGCGCCCGCCCGAGCCGGCGTGAGGTGCAGATACTGCGCGGCTTCCTGAGCGCCGTCCAGGGGGGCCGGTCACGCCCGCGACGCGCGGCCGGCGCGCGGGCCGACAAAGACGAGGTATAATCCCGACGGCTTTGCTCGGGATTATCCCGGCGCCACGGTCGCGGGAGTGCACGAAGGATGCTGAAGGGACTGAGACAGGACATTCGCTGCGTGTTCGAGCGGGATCCGGCCGCTCGCACCACGTTCGAGGTGCTGACCACCTACCCGGGGCTGCACGCGCTAATGCTGCACCGGCTCAGCCACCGGCTGTGGCGCACGGGTCTGAAGTGGCCCGCGCGCTACCTGTCGTTCCTGGGCCGCTGGCTCACCGGCATCGAGATCCACCCCGGCGCACAGATCGGACGCTGCTTCTTCATCGACCACGGGATGGGTGTGGTGATCGGCGAGACGGCCTCGATCGGCGACGGCTGCACCATCTATCATGGCGTGACGCTGGGTGGCACGAGCTGGGAGAAGGGCAAGCGTCATCCGACGCTCGGCGACAACGTGATCGTCGGCGCCGGGGCCAAGATTCTCGGGCCGATCACGGTGGGCGACGGTGCCCGGGTGGGTTCCAACGCGGTGGTGCTCAAGGACGTGACCCCGGGCGCGACGGTGACGGGCGTGCCGGGACGCGTGATTCAGCGCGGCCGTGCGGCACCCAGCGCGGAACGCCAGGCCATTGCCCGGCGCATGGGTTTCGATGCCTACGGCCTTACCCGGGAGATGCCCGACCCGGTGGCGACCGCCATCAACGGCATGCTGGATCACATACACGTCATGGACCGCCGGGTGCAGGAGCTTACCGAGGTGGTCCGCGGGCTCACCGGCCGTAGCGAGGGTTTGCCCGGGATCGAGCCCTGCGAGGTGGAAGCGATGGAACCGGCCACGACAGCCGGCGACGCGGAGCTGTCCCCGGGCGCGACTCCGTCCCCGGACGAGCCCCGCGCCGGAACCCGGGAGGGCGGGTGAGTTCCGGGCCGGTCCGGCCCCGGCAGCGAGCAGTGCGGGAGCGATCATGAAGCTGACGACCCGAGGCCGCTACGCCGTCACGGCGATGCTGGACCTGGCCCTGCACCAGGGTGAGGGTCCGGTGTGCCTGAGCGACGTCGCGCGCCGGCAATCGATTTCCCTGTCCTACCTGGAACAGCTGTTCCGGGCCCTGCGGCGCGAGGGGCTGGTGCGGAGTACCCGGGGACCCTGCGGGGGATACCGACTGGCCCGCGAGGGCGGCGCCATCAGCGTCGCGCGAATCATCGCGGCGGTCGACGAGCCGATCGACCCGACCCGCTGCGGCGGTGCCCGCAACTGCCAGGACGCGCAGAGCTGCCTCACGCATGAGCTGTGGGCCGAACTGGGCGAACACATCCGCTCTTTTCTGGAGCGAACGACGCTGGCCGACCTGACGCAGAAGGAAGGGGTGCTGGCGGTGGCGCGGCGTCAGCACGGTGCCGGGGACGGCACACCCTGCGTGCGGATCGCGGTGTCCGGCACCGGCTGACTGGCCGCGGACGGAGGCTGTCCCGGAAGCGATGAGCGACCTGCGCTTTCCCGTCTACCTGGACTACGCCGCGACGACGCCGCTGGATCATCGCGTGGCGGCGGTAATGCGCGAGTGGCTCGGCGAGGGCGCCGGTTTCGGCAACCCGGCGTCGGACCACGCCTGGGGCCGCGCGGCGGCCGCGGCGGTGGAGCACGCCCGGGAACAGGTCGCCGCGCTGATCGGCGCCGAGCCGCGCGAGATCGTGTGGACCTCGGGGGCCACCGAGGCCGACAACCTGGCGATCCAGGGTGCGGTCCGCTTCCACGCGCCGGAGGGCGGGCACGTTGTCACCGCCCGCACCGAGCACCGGGCCGTGCTGGACACCTGTCGCGCGCTGGAACGGGAAGGCTTCCGGGTAACCTACCTGGTGCCGGACCGCGGCAGCGTAATCCCGGCGGAGCAGGTCCGCCGGGCGCTGGCGCCGGATACGGTGCTGGTCTCGCTGATGCACGTGAACAACGAGACCGGTGCGGTGCAGGAGATCGCGGCGATCGGCGAGGTCTGCCGGGAGGCCGGTGTGCGGCTGCACGTCGATGCCGCCCAGAGCGCCGGGAAGCTGCCGCTGGACGTGCGACGGCTCGCGGTCGACTACCTGTCGCTGTCGGCGCACAAGGTTTATGGCCCGAAGGGCGCGGGCGCGCTGTACGTCCGGCAGCGGCCGCGCGCCGGCCTGGCGCCCCTGATCCACGGGGGCGGGCACGAGCGCGGGATGCGCTCCGGGACGCTCGCCACCCACCAGATCGTCGGCATGGGGGAAGCGTTCCGCATCGCGGCCCGGGAAATGGAGCGCGACCGCCATCACAGCGAGGCACTGATGCGGCGGCTGCGGGAAGGGCTCGGGCGCATCGAGGCGGTGACCGTCAACGCGGAGGGCGCCGAGCGGGTACCATGGATCCTGAGCTGCACTTTCCCGGGGGTCGGCGGCGGAAGCCTGCTGGCGGAGCTCTCGCAGCGCGTCGCGGTCGCCAGCGGAGCCGCCTGCAGCAGCGCGACGCGCGAGCCATCGTACGTCCTGCGGGCGCTGGGACTCACCGACCACGAGGCGGAAAGCTCGCTGCGCTACTCGCTGGGGCGGTTCTCGCGCCGGGCGGACGTCGAGACAGCGGTGGCGGAGACGGCACGGGTAGTGGCGCGCCTGCGCGCCCTTTCCCCGCTGTGGGAGGAGCGTGAGCATGCATCCCGGGTACAATGATAGAATATGGCAACACTTTGAAAAGCCGGTAAATGTCGGCGGGCTCGATCCCGCCGTGGGGCGGGTTGGGACCGGGTACGCCGGGGACGCCGCGCACGGCGAGCTGGTGCGCATGCAGGTGCGCGTCAACCGCGCCGGGGCGGTCGAGACCACCCGGTTCAAGGCCCAGGGGCCGGTCGCGCTGATCGCCTGCGGGTCGCTGGCCGCGCAACAGCTGGTCGCCGGTCACGGCCCGGAGCCGGATGCGGCATGGCTCGGCGAAACCCTCGCGCTCGCCCCGGCCGACCGCGGCGCCGCGCTACTGGTCGAGGACGCCTGGCGCGAGGCGCTGGCCGAGGCCCGGGGGCGCGCCGGGGAAGTCTGCGACGTGACCGGCACGGAACACCCCGGAACAGGAGAGTGAAAGACATGGCAATCAGTCTGAGCGAGGCAGCTGCCGACCAGGTTCGTAACCACATCCGGAAGCGCGGCCGGGGCGTCGGGCTACGCCTCGGGGTGAAGAAGACCGGTTGCTCCGGTCTGGCCTACGTGCTCGATTACGCGGACGAAGTCGGCAGCGAGGACGTGGTGTTCGAGGACCACGGGGTCAAGGTGGTGGTCGCTCGCTCCAACCTCGACGTGCTGGACGGAACCGAGCTCGATTTCGCGCGCGAAGGCTTGAGCGAGGCTTTCAAATTCCGCAATCCGAACGTCAGGGAGGAGTGCGGCTGCGGTGAGAGTTTCAACGTCTGAGGCGGCGCGCGCGGGCCGATTGCTGCCCGCCGGGCGCGACGGTACACTTTTCCCTTTTCCGATCGATTCGTCGGCGGGCCCGCGCGCGCGGGCCCGAAGTATTCAGAGCGCTGTTGGAGCCGTGGAATGCCAGTGGAACGCACCCTCTCGATCGTAAAGCCCGATGCCGTGGCGAAGAACCTCATCGGCGAGATCTACAGCCGTTTCGAGAAGGGAGGGCTGCACGTGGTCGCCGCCAGAATGATGCACCTGACGCGGGGGCAGGCCGAGGCGTTCTACGCCATTCACCGCGAGCGCCCGTTCTTCAACGACCTGGTCGCATTCATGACCTCCGGCCCGGTGATGATGCAGGTGCTTCAGGGGGATGACGCGATTGCGCGGAACCGGGAGCTGATGGGGGCGACCAACCCGAAGGAGGCCGCCGCGGGGACGATCCGGGCCGATTTCGCCGAGTCGATCGAGGCCAACGCCGTGCACGGCTCCGATGCCCCCGAAACGGCCGTCCGGGAGATCGCGTTTTTCTTTGCGGAGATCGACATCTGTCCCCGGGGATAGGTCCCGGAGCGGGAGCGCGCAATGAGCCGTGTTGAGCCAGTCAATCTGCTGGGCCTGGACCGGGAGGGGCTGGTCGAATTCTTCCGTGAGCTGGGCGAGAAGCCGTTCCGGGCGCGGCAGGTCATGCAATGGATCCACCAGCACGGGGTCGCGGACTTCGACGCCATGTCCAACCTGGGCAAGGCCCTCCGGGCGCGCCTGCTCGAGGCCGCCGAAGTGCGGCCGCCGCAGGTGCTGGCCGAGCGCGAGGCAGTGGACGGCACCCGCAAGTGGCTGCTGCGCATGGACGGTGGCAATGCCATCGAGACGGTGTTCATCCCGGAGACCGGCCGCGGCACCCTGTGTGTCTCGTCCCAGGTCGGCTGCAGCCTGGACTGTGCCTTCTGCGCGACCGGCGCCCAGGGTTTCAACCGCAACCTGTCCACCGCCGAGATCCTCGGGCAGGTCTGGGCTGCGAACCGGGCCCTGGGGTCCCGGCCGCACGGCGAGCGCCGGATCAGCAACATCGTGCTCATGGGGATGGGCGAGCCCCTGCACAATTTCCGGGCTGTGGTCCCGGCCATGCGGGTGATGCTGGATGACCTGGGCTACGGCCTGTCCCGCCGGCGGGTGACCCTGAGCACCTCCGGGGTGGTGCCCAAGATCGATCAGCTGCGCGAGGCCTGCCACGTGGCGCTGGCGGTCTCGCTGCATGCGCCCGACGACGACTTGCGTGACCGGCTGGTGCCGATCAACCGCAAATATCCTCTTACGGAGCTGCTCGCGGCCTGCCGGCGCTACGCCCACGGCCGCGCCGGCAAGACCAGCATCACCTTCGAGTACGTGATGCTGGACGGGGTCAACGACGCGCCCGGACATGCCCGGGAGCTGGTGCGGCGTCTCCAGGGCCTTCCGGCCAAGGTCAACCTGATCCCGTTCAACCCGTTTCCCGGTTCGACGTTCCGGCGCTCGTCGGACACGGCGATCCAGCGGTTCAGCGAGATCCTGCACCACAAGGGCGTCCGTACCACGGTGCGCCGGCCCCGCGGGGACGACATCGAAGCCGCATGCGGCCAACTGGCCGGCCGGTTCGAGGATCGCACACGCCGACGCGGCCACCACCTCCCGGAGGTGCTGCACGCATGAACCGCCGGGCTGCTGCGCGCCTTGGTGCCGTCCTGCTTGTGCTGGCACTTGCCGGATGCGCCACGCAGAGCAACACGCCGTTTCCGGAATCGGTCAAGCAGGCGGCGCGCCTGAACACCCAGCTCGGCATCGGTTACATGCAGCAGGAACAGTACGAGCTGGCCAAGGACAAGCTGATGCGCGCGCTGAGCCAGGCGGATCTGCCGGAGACCCACGTCGCCCTGGCGGAGCTGTATCGCCGCATGGACCGCGACAAGCTGGCGGAGGAGCAGTTTCGCAAGGCGCTGGATCTGGCCCCGGACCGGCCCGAGACGCACAACAACTACGGGGTGTTCCTCTGCGACCAGGGGCGTTACCAGGAGGCCGTGTCACAGTTCATGCAGGCAGTGAACAATCCCGATTACTCGACGCCGGCCTACGCGTACACTAACGCGGGGCTGTGCGTGCGGCGCCAGGGTGACAGCAGGCAGGCGGAGAAGTATTTCCGCCAGGCGCTGCAGGTGAATCCGCGTTTCGGACAGGCGCTTTACCAGATGGCGGCCCTGAGCTACCGCGAGGGTAAATACATGAAAGCGCGTGCTTTTCTGGAGAGACATGCCCAGGTGGCCGCGCCCACGCCCGACAGCCTGTGGCTGGCCGTTCGCACAGAGCGCAAGCTGGGGGACAAGCAGGCCGCGGCAAAATACGCGCAGAAGCTGCGCAAGCAGTTCCCGGACTCGAATCAGGCAGGCAAGCTGAGCGGGCCCGAGTGAGCGCTCCCCGGCACGGGGACAGGGTGATGAGCGAAGATACCCGCGAGGACATAGCCGAAACGCCTCGGATCGAGCTCACGGAGAGCCCGGGACAGCGGCTGCGCCGGACCCGCGAGGCGGCCGGCCTGGAAGTGGCGCGGGTGGCCACGGAGCTGCGCCTGGAGACTCGCACCATCGAGGCCCTCGAGCAGGACCGCTTTGACCGGTTGCCGCCGGCGATCTTCGTGCGCGGATACCTGCGCGCCTATGGGGAGCTGCTCGAGCTCCCGGTGGACGAGCTGCTGGAGGCCCACGCTCGGCTGCAGCCGGAAGAGGACCCGCCGCTGGTTGCCGCCCAGCCGGTCGAGCGCGGGCCGGGCAACGGGCGGATGGGCCTGCGCCTGATCGTGCTGGTGCTGTTGCTGCTCGTCGTCGTCGGGGGCGTGGTCTGGTGGCTCAACAGCTCGTCGGGGCTGGCCGGGTTGAGCCCGGGCGGCTCCCGGGGCCACTCCGGGCAGCCCCGACACGCCGACAGGGGAGGGCCGGCCCCGGGATCGGCGAAGGCGGCAGCTGCCCGGAAGATGGCTGGGCAGCACCTGACCACACCCGTTGTTGCGGAGGTCAGTGACGCGTCGGGCTCCGCACCGGGGGCGCCGGCTTCCGGCGAGGCGAGCCACCACGCCGGCACGCAAGCGGGCACCACGCCGGCCGGGTCGCAGTCCGCAGCGGCAAGGCCGAAGGCGCAGGGCGGGACGCAGTCCGCGGCGGCAACGCCGGAGGTGCAGGGCGGGTCGCAGTCCGCGGCGGGAAGGCCGAAGGCCCAGGGCGGGTCGCAGCCCGCAGCGGCAAGGTCGAAGACGCAGGGCGGGACGCAGTCTGCAGGGGCAAGGTCCACGACGCAGGCCGGGCCGCAGCCGGGAATGGCAGGGCCCACGACACAGGGCGGGCCGCAGCCGGGAATGGCAGGGCCCGCCACGCGCGCCGGGACGCAGCCCGGAACGACGCCGGGCGCGACGCGGGCCGAGACACGGACGAGCGCGGCACAATCCGGCGGGCCGGGCGCGTCGAGCGAACGAAACGCAGGCAACGCGAGCGCTAATGCGATCCCGCCCGCGCGACGGGTTCAGCTCGCGCTGACTTTCCGGCAGAAGTCCTGGGTCGAGGTACATGACGCCCGCCAGAAGCGGCTGCTCTACACGCTGGTTCCGGCGGGACACCAGCGCACCCTGGTGGCCGAGGCGCCGGTACGCGTGTTTCTCGGTAACGCGCCGGGGGTCAGGGTGTCGGTGAACGGGCAGCCTTACCCGACTGCCTCCTACACCCGCCCGAACAATACCGCGCGCTTCGTTCTGAAGGCGCATTAGGGTCGCTACTGGCCACTCCGCCGGGCAGGTGCCGGGTCCTTCGGACGCGGGCATGCGGCGGGCTCGGCCGGGGAGCGTCCGGTCCCGGATTCCACCCTGCCGCGCCGGCATGGCCGCGCAGCGGGCCCCGCGGGCCGCAACAGCGACAACCGAGGACGGGATCGAGAAGTGTCCCAACGCATTCAGGCCATCCGTGGCATGAACGACATACTGCCGGACCGGACGCCGGTGTGGCAGTTCATCGAGCAGACCGTGCGAGACAGCGTGCAGGCGTACGGGTACCGGGAGATCCGGATGCCGCTGCTGGAGAAGACGGAGCTGTTCCGGCGCTCCATCGGCGAGGTGACCGACATCGTCGAGAAGGAGATGTACACTTTCGCGGACCGCAACGGCGACAGCCTCACCCTGCGTCCCGAGGGCACGGCCGGCTGCGTGCGGGCCGGTATCGAGAACGGCATCCTGCACAACCAGCAGCAGCGTTTGTGGTACGCCGGCCCGATGTTCCGCCACGAGCGGCCGCAGAAAGGGCGCTACCGCCAGTTCCACCAGATCGGCGTCGAGGCCTTCGGGATGGACGGCCCCGAAGTGGATGCCGAGCAGATCCTGATGTCGGCGAGGATCTGGCGCGGCCTGGGGATCGGCGATGGGCTGACGCTGGAGCTGAACTCGCTCGGCACGCCCGCAGCGCGGGCACGTTTCCGCGAGGACCTGGTTGCCTACCTGCGCCGGCACGACGAGCGCCTGGACGATGACAGCCGGCGCCGTCTGGAGAGCAATCCGCTACGCATCCTGGACAGCAAGAACCCGGACGTGCAGCGAGTTCTGGCGGGGGCCCCCGCGCTGCCGGATTACCTGGACGCCGAATCGCGCGAGCACTTTGATGCGCTGTGCGCGGCGTTGGAACAGGCCGGCATTCGCTATCGCCTGAACCCGCACCTGGTGCGCGGGCTGGACTACTACACCCGGACGGTGTTCGAGTGGGTCACCGAGCGACTGGGTGCCCAGAACGCGGTCTGCTCCGGCGGCCGCTACGACGGCCTGGTGGAGCAGCTGGGGGGACGCCCGGTGCCGGCGGTGGGCTTTGCCATGGGGCTGGAGCGGCTGGTGGCGCTGCTGGAGCAGGATCCGGCGGCGCGGGCCCCTTCCGGCCCCGAGGTCTATCTGGCGCACACGGGGACGGTGGCGGCGCGCGAGGCGGCACGCCTGGGCGAGACGCTGCGCGACGCCATCCCCGGGCTGCGACTGGTGGTCAACTGCGGCGGCGGCAGCTTCAAGGCGCAGCTGCGGCGCGCGGATCGCAGCGGCGCGACGCTGGCCCTGGTGCTGGGCGACGAGGAAGTGGCGCGCAGCGAGGTCCAGATCAAGCCGCTGCGCGAGGACCGCCCGCAGGAGGCCGTGCGCCTGGACGGGCTCGCGGCGGCGGTGCGCAAGGCGCTGTCCGCTGCGGCGGCACAGGATTCCAACTGAGCTGGGGAAGACGCGTGGCCGAGTACGAAACCGAGGAAGAACGGGCGGAAGCAGTCAAGGCCTGGCTGCGCCGCAACGGCGGGCCGATCCTGGCCGGCATCATCCTGGGCGTGGCGCTGCTGTTCGGCTGGCGCTGGTACCAGGGTCATCGCCAGCACCAGGCCGCGGAAGCATCCGTGCGCTACGAGCAGCTGCAGAACGACCTGCAGAACAACAAGCTCGGCCAGGCGCGACATCTCGGTGAAACGCTGACCTCCAACTACGGCGGCACGCCCTACGCCTCTCTGGGAGCCCTGGCCATGGCCAAGGCCGACGTCGACAGCGGCAATCTCACCGGCGCCGAGACCGAGCTGCGCTGGGTGCTCGACAATGGCAGCCCGAAGACGCTGATCCCGCTGGCGAACATGCGCCTGGCGCGGGTCCTGATGGCGGAAAAGAAGTACGCGCCAGCGCTTAAGCTGGTTGCGAAGGCGCCATCCAAGGCCTACCGGCCGCTGTTCGCGGAGATCCGCGGCGATATCCAGGCGGCTGCGGGGCACGACCGGCGCGCTCGCAAGGACTACGAACAGGCCCTGCAGGGAGGCAACGACGATCCGCTCCTGCAGATGAAACTGAACGACCTCGGCGGGGCCGGCTCGTGATGCGCAAGTGCTTGTGGATTCTGACGGGGCTCGCGGGCCTGGTTCTCCTGGCCGGCTGCAGCGGGGAGAAGGTGACGCCGCCGATGCCGCTGACGAAGATCAGCAAGCCCATCCGGATCAAGTCGGTGTGGCGTCATGATCTCGGCGGCGGCGCCGGGAAGCTCGACCTCAACCTGGTGGTCGCCGCCGACCACGGCAACGTGTTCGCCTCGAGCGCGAAGGGCGAGGTATACGCGTTCAACGGCAAGACCGGGAAGCGGGTGTGGGAGACCCGCACCGGGCACCACGTGGATGCCGGTCCCGGGGTCGGCGGCGGCCTCGTGCTGATGGGAGCCGCGGACGGCACGGTCCTGGCGCTGGACGAGAAGGATGGCAAGAAGCGCTGGTCGGCCCACCTGGGCAGCTCGGTCCTGGCGGTGCCGGAGGCAGCGGAGGGGGTCGTGGTGGTACGCACCGTGGACGGACACGTGTACGGCCTGGACGCCTCCGACGGCAGCCAGCTATGGGCCTACGCCAGCAATGAACCGTCGCTGACCCTGCGCGGCCAGAGCGCGCCCCTGATCGCGGGCGACCAGGTCGTGGTCGGTTTTGACAACGGCAAGCTGGCGGCGCTGAGCCTGTACGACGGCACGGTACAATGGGAGCGCGTGGTTGCCTCGCCCAACGGCAGCTCCGAGATCGAGCGCCTGGTTGACATCGATGCCGATCCGGTTCGGGCCGGCGGCCACGTGTATGCCGTCGCCTACCACGGGCGCGCGGTGGAGGTCGCGCTCGACAGCGGATCGATCCTCTGGTCGACCTCCATGTCCGCCACGGCCGGCATCGCCGTGGGTCCGAACAACCTGTACGTGACCACGGCGGACTCGGCCGTGGTCGCGCTGGATCGGACCACCGGGGCGTCGGTCTGGTCGCAGAAGGCGATGCTGCGTCGCTCCCTGAGCGGCCCGGTCGTGGTCGGCGACTATGTCGTGGTGGGCGACTACCAGGGATACGCGCAGTGGCTCTCGCGCAAGGACGGCGCCATTCTCGGACGGGTCCAGGTCGACTCGGACGGCATCCAGGCGTCGCCCGTGGTGGTCGGCAAACGCGTATACGTGTACGGCCGTGGCGGGGAGCTGGCCTGCCTCGAGAAGGCCGGACAGTAGGCGCCGCGGTCGCCGGGGTGAACCTCCCATGCTTCCGGTGATCGCACTGATCGGCCGTCCCAACGTCGGCAAGTCAACCCTGTTCAACTACCTCACCCGCAGCCGTGACGCTCTGGTGGCCGACTACCCGGGCCTCACGCGGGACCGGCAGTACGGCTTCGGCAGGATCGGCGCGCGCCCCTACGTGGTGATTGACACCGGCGGCATCGGGATCGGCGACCAGGGAGTCGCCGCCGCGATGCGCCGCCAGACCATGCTGGCCCTGGAGGAGGCGGACTGCGTGCTGCTGCTGGTGGATGCGCGCAGTCGAGTCACGGCCGCGGACGAGGAGATCGCGGCCGCGGTGCGGCGCGGCGGCAAGCCGGTCCGCCTGGTGGTCAACAAGGCGGAAGGGTTGGACGAGGGGATGACCGCGGCCGAGTACTTCGGCCTGGGGATGGGCCGGCCGTGGTTAATCTCAGCCGCCCATGGGCAGGGCGTCGCGCCGCTGATGGGGGACGTGCTGGATGCCGTCCCCCCGGATGCCACGCAGGAGCCGGGGGACGAGGACGACCGGCGCGTCCGGATGGCGGTGGTGGGACGACCGAACGTGGGCAAGTCGACCCTGGTCAACCGCATCCTCGGCGAGGAGCGCGTGGTGACGTTCGAGGTCGCCGGGACCACGCGGGACGCGGTGGAAATCCCCTTCGAGCGCGACGGGCGGGCCTGGACCCTGATCGATACGGCCGGCATCCGGCGCCGTGCCCGGGTCCGCGAGACGATCGAGAAGTTCAGCGTAATCAAAACCCTGCAGGCCATCGAGCGGGCCCACGTGGTGCTGCTGCTGGTGGATGCGCGCGAGGGCGTGAGCGAGCAGGACGCGTCCATCGCGGGGCTCGCACTGGATCGCGGGCGCGGGATGGTCCTGGCGGTGAACAAGTGGGACGGCCTGCCGCCCGAGCAGCGTGAGGCGGTCCGCCGCCAGCTCGACGTCAAGCTGGCTTTCCTGGACTTCGTGCCGGTGCACTACATCTCCGCCCTGCATGGCAGCGGGGTCGGTGAGCTGTTCGGCGCGGTCGCGGCGGTGCACGCCGCGGCCACGCGCGAGTTGCCCACCCCGCGCCTCACACGGGTGCTGGAGGACGCCGTCGCCGCCCACCAGCCGCCGCTGGTACGCGGACGCCGCATCAAGCTGCGCTACGCGCATCAGGGCGGGCGCAATCCTCCGCTGATCGTGATCCATGGCAACCAGACGTCGCGCGTGCCCGCGGCTTACCGTCGCTACCTGGCAAATGCCTTTCGCAAGGCTTTCGAGCTTGCGGGGACGCCCGTGCGGATCGAGTTCCGCACCGGCGAGAATCCCTACGCCGGCCGCACCTCCGGCAAGCCGACGCGGCGCCAGATGGTGCGGCGCCGGCGGGTGATCCGGCACGACCGCGGCAAGAGCTGACCCATGCCCGCCCGGCGGGGCTCGTGCGGAACGGCCCCGGGTTGACCATGGTGCCGTTCAGGGCGACCCCTTGGTGGGAGTGGGGTGAAGGTGGCGAGTCCGGTGGCGCCGACCCGTGCGGGGTGCCGCGCGGCACCGCGAGGTCCAGGCCCGGCGCGGCTCATGGGTCCTCCCCGCCGTCGCTGCGGCCCTCGCGCACCTCGCACAGCAGCTCCCCGCGGGCCAGGCGCACGGAGATCGCGTCGCCCGCCGCGGCCATGTCCGCCCGGCGCAGCACGGTACCCTCAGGGAGCCGGCGCGCAATGGCGTAGCCGCGCTCCAGGGTGGCCAGGGGACTGACCGTATGCAGTGCCCGCGATGCCTGCCGCAGCCGCTGCCGCTGCGATTCCAGGCGCGCCTGCTGCGCCCGGCCAAGCCGCGCGGCGAGATGCTCGAGCTGTTGCCGCAGACCTTCCAGGCGATGTCCGGGGGTGCGCGCCCGCAGCCGGGCCTGCAGCGTTTGCAGCTGTCCGCGCCGGGTTTCCACCGCCAGAACAGCCGCCCGGCGAAGGCGCTGTTCGAGCTCGTCGAGGCGCTGCATGCGCTCGCGGATACGGTTTCCGGGATGGTACTGGTCCAGCCGTCGCATCGCGGCACGCAGGCTCTCGCGGCCGCGTTGCAGCCGCAGCTGCTGGGCCCGCTGCAGTCGCTGTGCGAGCCGCTGCAAGCCCTGGGCGAGCTCAGCGGCGTCCGGCGTGACCAGCTCGGCGGCCGCCGAGGGCGTTGGGGCCCGCTGGTCGGCGACGAAGTCGGCGATGCTGAAATCGACTTCGTGGCCGACCCCGCTCACGACGGGGATGGGACAGGCCGCGATGGCCCGGGCCACGGCCTCGTCGTTGAACGCCCACAGGTCCTCGAGCGAGCCGCCGCCACGAGTCACGATCAGCACGTCGCATTCGCCGCGCTCGCCGGCCAGCCGTATCGCCCCCAGGATCTGGCCCGGTGCCTGCCCGCCCTGCACCTGCGCCGGGTAGATAATCACCTCCGCCGGCGGATAGCGTCGCCGCAGCACGTGCAGGATGTCGCGGATCGCCGCGCCCGAAGGCGAGGTTACCACGCCGATACGGCGCGGAAAGGCGGGCAGCGGACGCTTGCGCTCGCGCGCGAACAGGCCTTCGGCCTCCAGCTTGCCCTTCAGAGCCTCGAACTGCTGCCTCAGCGCGCCTTCGCCCGAGGGCTCCATGTGTTCGACGATCAGCTGGTAGTCGCCGCGCGGTTCATACAGGCTCACGCGCGCCCGCACCAGCACCTTGAGCCCTTCCTCCGGACGGAATCGCAGCAGCATGTTGCGCTGGCGGAACATGGCGCAGCGCACCGCGGAGCGCCGGTCCTTGAGCGAGAAGTACCAGTGCCCGGAGGACGGCCGCGCGAAGTTGGACAGCTCACCCTCCACCCAGAGGGCAGGAAAGCCGTGATCGAGCAGCTCGCGGACCTCGCGGTTGAGCTGCGACACGGAATACACCAGCCGGCGCCCGACGGGCGCCGCGGAAGCCTGGCCGGGATGCGGAGTCGCCATAACGGGCATGATACTCGCCGCGTCGGGGCGGGAGCCACCTGCCGACGGCCTGGCCCGCGGTGGCGTTTACCGGCATCAGGCGGAGGTCTATAATTGGCCGACCAAGTCAGGGAAGCCCGGGTGGCCCAGGGCTTTCGAAACTGCCGGCTCGATCGCGGGAATCCACATGCGAATGACCGAGGAAGCGCTCACTTTCGACGACGTCCTCCTTCTGCCTGCCTACTCCGAAGTTCTGCCCCGCGAAGTCGATCTGGGCACCCCGCTCACCCGTGACATCCGGGTCGCCATCCCCCTGGTGGGCGCCGCGATGGACACCGTCACCGAGGCACGTCTGGCGATCGCCCTGGCCCAGGAGGGCGGCATCGGCATCGTGCACAAGAACATGTCCATCGAGCAGCAGGCGCAGGAGGTCGCGACGGTCAAGAAGTACGAGAGCGGCGTCATCAAGAATCCGATCCAGGTCTCCCCGGAGACCACCATCCGGGAAGTGCTGGAGATTACGCGCTCGCGCAAGATCTCCGGCGTGCCGGTGGTCGAGGGCGAGGACCTGGTGGGCATCGTCACCAGCCGCGACCTGCGCTTCGTGACCGCGCTCGACCGGCCGGTGTCCACGATCATGACCCCGAAGGAACGGCTGGTGACGGTCGAGGAGGGCGCCGATACCTCAGACGTCATCGCGCTGCTGCACGAGAACCGCATCGAAAAGGTCCTGGTAGTGAACAAGGGCTTCAAGCTGCGGGGCATGATTACGGTCAAGGACATCCAGAAGGCGACCGACTACCCGCACGCCAGCAAGGACGAGCACGGCAGTCTGCGGGTGGGCGCGGCGATCGGCACCGGGAGCGATTCCGAGGATCGCGCCGAGGCGCTGGTCGCGGCCGGCGTCGACGTGCTCGTGGTGGATACCGCGCACGGGCACTCGCGCGGGGTGATGGAGCGCATCCGGTGGATCAAGAAGTGTTTTCCGGACGTGCAGGTGGTGGGCGGCAACGTCGCCACCGCCGACGGCGCAACCGCGCTCGCCGAAGCCGGGGTGGACGCGGTCAAGGTGGGGATCGGGCCCGGATCGATCTGCACCACGCGGGTGGTCGCCGGGGTGGGGGTCCCGCAGATCAGCGCGGTGCTGAACGTGGCGGACGCCCTGAAGGGGACCGGCGTGCCCCTGATCTCGGACGGCGGAATCCGCTTCTCGGGCGATCTCGCCAAGGCGGTCGCCGCCGGGGCGCACACGATCATGATCGGCAGCCTGTTCGCCGGCACCGAGGAGGCGCCGGGCGAGGTCGAGCTGTACCAGGGACGCTCCTACAAGTCCTATCGCGGGATGGGCTCCATGGGGGCGATGGCGCGCGGCTCCAGCGATCGCTACTTCCAGGAGGATGTGCAGGAGCTGGCGAAGCTGGTGCCGGAAGGCATCGAGGGGCGCGTACCGTACAAGGGCACCGTGGTGACGATCGTCCATCAGCTGATCGGCGGCCTGCGGGCGAGCATGGGCTATACCGGCTGCCGTACCATCGACGAGATGCGCACGCGGCCCCGCTTCGTGCGGATCACCGGCGCCGGGGTACGCGAGAGCCACGTGCACGACGTCAGCATCACCAAGGAAGCACCCAACTATCGGGTGGATCCGAACTGAACAGTCCCGCCCGGCCAGACCTGCCGCCAGCCGCGCCATGACGGACATCCAGGCCCACCGCATCCTGATTCTGGATTTCGGCTCCCAGTACACCCAGCTGATCGCCCGCCGGGTGCGGGAGACCGGCGTCTACTGCGAGATCCGTGATGAGGACGTCTCCGATAGCGCGGTCCGGGAATTCGCGCCCCGCGGCATCATTCTCTCCGGCGGGCCGGCCTCGGTGACCGAACCCGAGCCGCCGGCCGTGGCTGACGCCGTTTTCGGACTCGGCGTGCCGGTGCTGGGCATCTGCTACGGCATGCAGACCATGGCCAAGCAGCTCGGCGGCGAGGTGCAGCCCTCCGTCCTTCGCGAGTTCGGCTACGCCCAGGTCCGGGCCCGCGGCCATTCGCGCCTGCTGCGGGACATCGAGGACCACGCCAGTCCGGAGGGCTACGGTCTGCTGGACGTGTGGATGAGCCACGGCGACCGGGTCACCCGTCTGCCACCGGGCTTCCGGGCAATCGCCACGACCGACGCCAGCCCCCTGGCCGGCATGGCCGACGAGGACCGCGGGTTCTACGCGCTACAGTTCCATCCGGAGGTTACCCACACCCGCCAGGGGCAGCGGATCCTGGAGCGTTTCGTGCTGGAGATCTGCGGCTGTGAGCCGCTCTGGACCGCCAGCAACATCATCGAGGACCACGTCGGACGTATCCGCGAGGAGGTCGGGGACGGTCGCGTGGTACTGGCGTTGTCCGGGGGTGTGGACTCCTCGGTGGTCGCCGCCCTGCTGCATCGGGCCATCGGCGACCAACTGACCTGCGTGTTCGTGGACAACGGCCTGATGCGCCAGGGCGAGCCCGACCACGTGATGGCCGCCTTCGGCCGTCACATGGGGGTGAAGGTGGTGCGGGTCGACGCCGAGGACCGGTTCCTGGAGGCCCTCGCCGGCGTCGCCGATCCGGAGCGCAAGCGCAAGGTCATCGGCAACCTGTTCATCGAGATTTTCGACGAGCAGGCAGCCCTGGTGTCGGGGGTGGAATACCTGGCGCAGGGCACCATCTACCCGGACGTGATCGAGTCCGCGGCCGGCAGGACCGGCAAGGCGCAGGTTATCAAGTCGCACCACAACGTCGGTGGCCTGCCGGAGAACATGCGGCTCAAGCTCATCGAGCCGCTGCGGGACCTGTTCAAGGACGAGGTCCGCCGGATCGGCATAGAGCTCGGCCTGCCGCACGACATGGTCTATCGTCATCCGTTCCCCGGGCCGGGCCTGGGCGTGCGCATCCTGGGCGAGGTGCGCAAGGAGTTCGCCGACAGCCTCCGCCGCGCCGATGCCGTGTTCATCGAGGAGTTGCGCCGATCCGGGTGGTATGATCGCGTCAGCCAGGCCTTCGCCGTGTTCCTGCCGGTCAGGTCGGTGGGCGTGATGGGCGATTCGCGGCGCTACGACTATGTCATCGCGCTGCGGGCAGTGGAGACCGTCGACTTTATGACCGCGCACTGGGCGCACCTGCCCTACGATCTCCTGGACACGGTTTCGCGGCGGATCATCAACGAGATCCCCGGCATTTCGCGGGTCACCTATGACGTCTCGGGCAAACCGCCCGCCACGATCGAATGGGAATAGGGCCCGACAGCCCGGCGGGCGACGCAGGCGAGGACCGTCGCTGGATGCGGCGCGCGCTGGAGCTCGCGCGCCGGGCGGGGGAGGAGGGAGAGGTCCCGGTCGGAGCGGTGCTTGTGCGGGCCGGGGTGGCGGTCGCGGAGGTGTGGAACGAGCCGGTGTCGCGGCACGATCCCACCGCTCACGCGGAGATCCTCGCGCTGCGGCTGGCGGGCGAGCGCCTCGGCAATTACCGGCTGGTGGGGGCGGACCTGTACGTGACGCTGGAGCCCTGCCTGATGTGCGCCGGGGCCATGCTTCACGCCCGCATCCGGCGTCTGGTGTATGGCGCGGCGGATCCCCGGGCCGGGGCTGCGGGCAGCGTCTTCGACGTGCTTTGCGACGAGCGGCTGAACCACCGGGTGAGCTGTACTGGCGGGGTCCTCGCCGAGGCGAGCGGGGACCTTCTCAGAGGCTTCTTCCGGCGTCGGCGGGGAGGGGCGGGATCGTCTCCCTGATCTTGGCCAGCAGTTCCCGCGCGGGAGACTGGTTCGGCATGCTCTCGGTCATCCACACCAGAACATCGTAGTAGCCGCGGATGTCAGCCACGTAGGCCACAGCCTCCCAGCCGCGCGCATAGCCGGACCGGGTCTGCTTGTACCAGTGTGGCTTGCTGAGCTTGAGCAGATACTTGCGCACCGTCATCCAGCTGTCGGCGTTCCCCCCGTATTTCCTGGCCAGCGCCCGCGCGTCCCGGACGTGTCGCAGGCCGACGTTGTAGGCGGCCAGTGCCATCCAGGTGCGGTCGGGCTCGGGGATGCCCGAAGGGAGCCGCTCTTCGATCTGTTTGAGGTAGCGCGCGCCGCCGTCAATGCTCTGGTCGGCGTCGCGCCGGTTGTCGACGCCGACGTCATCGGCGGTACCCCGGGTGAGCATCATCAGTCCGCGCACGCCGGTGTACGAGATCGCGTGCGGGTTCCAGTGGGACTCCTGGTAGCCCATGGCCGCCAGCAGTCGCCAATCGATGCCCGTATCGGCGGCGGCCTCCCGGAACTGTGGCAGGTACTTGGGCAGGCGGGTGAGGGTGTCCTGTGCGAACATGCGCGCGCCGACGGGATTGAGCTCCTGCGCGTGGGCGAAGTATCGGGCGTGCAGGCGTGCCAGCTCGCCGCTGGACCGGACCTTCCGGAAGAACCGGCTCGCGGCCTGGCGCAGGCTGCCGTCAGAGCTTTCGCGGAACCCCCATGCAAGTCCCCGCTTGTCGCCCAGGTCGAAGGCGACCCGGATGCCGGGATAGTAACGTCGGGCGAGCAGGACCTCGTTCGAGTTGGCCACCGTGTAGGCGACCTTGCCCTTGGAAACCGCGTGCAGAAGTCCGTCAATCCCCAGCACTTCGCTCTGGTTCCAGCGCAGCTTCGGGTGGGCCTTCTGCAGACGACGCAGCAGGCTGGCCTGGCTGGTACCGGCGATGACCTTCACGCTGCCCTTGCCGAGCTTGGACAGCGAGGGAGGCGGCGCCTCACCGCTGTGATAGACGAGCTGCGGAGTGGTGTGACCGAACACCGGCCCGAAGCGCAGCTTTCCCTGCCAGGCGGGGCCGACGGTGAGTCCCGCGGCGATCATCTGGGCACGACCGTCCGCCAGCAGCGGAAGGCCCTTGCGGAACCGGTTGGGAATAATGACGTCGAGCTTGACCCCGAGATAGTCCGCGAAACGTCGGGCAAGGTCGTACTCGAATCCGGCCGGCCCGTGCGCGCCCCGATAGTAGACGGTCGGGCTGTAGCGCATCACCACGCGAAGCCGCCCCAGCTGTTTCACCTGGGACAGTACGTTCGGCACCTGCGAGCAGGTGGTCAGCATCAGTGCCATGCTGATCCCCGCAACCGCCCGCACTGACCGCACGCCCGGCTTGCGCAGCACAGTCAGGTCGACGTACATGGCGGCCCTTTGGTCAACAGCGGATTCCTCCTGAACCCTGGCAAAACTCCGCCCCCCGGTCAGTCCCTGATTCCGCTACGGGGCGGACAAATCCAGCTAAATAAATTATTATAGCATTCCAATCCGGAGAGGTACCGAAGCGGTCATAACGGCGCCGACTCGAAATCGGATGGGGGCTTAGCGGCCCCACGTGGGTTCGAATCCCACCCTCTCCGCCAGCGTCTACCCGAAGGCCCCGCGCGCGGGGCTTTTTTCCGCCTGGGGAGGAACCACGCCCCCGGAGAGGGTGGGTGAGAACCCACGTCATGGGTTCGAGCCGAGCGGCGCGTGAGCGCCGTGAGACAACGCCGGAGCGGAGCGACGGCGGCCCCGGAGGGGCGAGGGCCGGCAGGCCCGAGTCATCCCACCCTCTCCGCCAGCGTCCACCCGAAGGCCCCGCGCGCGGGGCTTTTCCCCGCCTGGGGAGGAACCACGCCCCCGGAGAGGGAGAGCTATAATCTCGTTCGCTGGTGGCCCCGCGTTTTGGAACAGGCCGAAGGGGTCTCTGGCGGAGCTGCCTGCCTCGTACCGTGGAAATTTAGCGGCAAAGGGAGATTCAAGCAGCCGTGAGCTGGTCGCTCGGCCGGGGCTCCTCGACCAGTTCGGGGTTCATCCAGTCAGACCATCCAAAGTAATTCAGCCAAAGCAATTCAGATCGAACAGGTCGCGCTAGGAGCGCGGGCCGCGGGTAGGAAGGCACCGCGGGAGACGCGCTAAGCCAGGGAAGCAAGCCGGCCATCTCGATGCTCCAGCCACTCGACCAGGTCAGCCAGTGGCATGGGGCGGGCGATGAAATAGCCCTGCGCCATGTCGCAGCCGAGCTCCCGCAGCAGGTCAAGCGCTTCCTCCGACTCTACGCCCTCGGCGACCACAGCCAGCCCGAGGCTGTGCGCCACCTCGATCGTGGCCCGGACCAGGGCGGCGTTGCGCTCGTTGCGGCCGATGTCACCGACGAAGCTCTTGTCGATCTTGATGGCGCTCACCGGCAGCTGCTGAAGGTAGGCCATCGACGAGTAGCCGGTGCCGAAATCGTCCAGGTGGATGGGCACGCCAAGATCAGTGAGTTGTTCGAGCATGCGCAAATTGCGCAGCCGGTCCTGCATCACCGCGGTCTCCGTGAGCTCAAGCTCCAGCCAGGGATGCCGCTGTCCGGATCCGGCCAGCAGGCCGGCGACCTCGCCGAGCAGCCCTTCCTGGTGCAGCACCCGAGCGGAGAGATTGACTGCTATGGGCACCCCGAATCCGTGCGCGGCCAGCCGCATATGGTCCTTGCGCGCCTGGTGCAGCCCGAATGCCGTGACCGGCTGGATCAGCCGGGTTTGCTCTGTCAGGGGGATGAACTGGTCCGGCGGGACGTTGCCCCACTGCGGGTGATGCCAGCGCAGGAGCGCTTCGGCGCCGCAGATCTGCCCGGTTTCAAGGTCGACCTTGGGCTGGTAGTGCAGCTGCAGCTGGCGCTCGTCGATGGCCGACATCAGGGCCGCCAGGACCTCCAGGCGGCGGCCCGCCTCGTGCTCGGGCTCGCCGCGGTGCACCTGGTAGCGCGCCACGCCGGCCGCGGCCTGGTCCGCCGCGGCCCGCGCCCGCACCAGCAGGGTCTCGATGTCCGTGCCGTGATCCGGGTAGACCGCCAGGCCGATGCTGGAATCGAGCTGGACGTCAATCTCGCCGGCGCGCAGCGGCTGGTCGGCGAGCTCGTGCACCGCCGCCGCAAGCTCGCCCGGTCCCCGGGTCGCGTCCAGCTCGCGCATCAGTGCGATCTCCGCCCCGCCCCAGCGGCCCACGAGCACGGGCGCCGGCCGCATCCGCCAGAGCCGCTCGCCCAGCTCCCGCAGCACCCGGTCGCCGGTGGCCGGGCCGAAGGCGAGGTTCACCGAGTCGAACCGGTGCAGACGCAGGATGGCGACCGCGAGCCGGCGACCGGCCGGCCCGCGGCGGCGCTCCCACCGTCCGAAGCGGCGCAGGAAGCGTGGCCGGCTGGCCAGGCCCGTCACAGGGTCGGTGGCCGACAGGCGGCGCAGCTCGCGACGGACCTCGAGATGGCGACGGCGCAAGCGCATCTGCGTCAGCGCGTAGCCGATGTCCATCGCCATCTCCTCCAGCACCGCTATCTCGTCCTCGCCGAAGGCGTCCGCCTGGCGCGTGTGGATCAGCAACACCCCGCCGACACGCTCCTGGACGCGCAGGGGCAGGGAGAGGATCGAGTGGACGCCCGCCTCGGCAAGCATATCGCGCCACGGGTCGAGATCGGGGTTGCTATCGACCTCGCGAAGGATGACCGGTCTGCCGGTGCGGATCGCCGCACCCGCTGAGCCGTGGCCCTCCGGGCTTTCGTCCCAGCGCAGGGTGAGGCCGCCTGCACGCTCGTCGAGCCGGGGATCGCTGCTGTGATGCGCTTTGATGCGGATTGACCCGTCGTCCCCGGCGAGACCGATCCAGGCGGCCAGGTAACGCCCGTTGTGGACCGGGATCTCGCACATAGTTCGCAGAAACGAGTCCTCTCGCGCGGCACGCACGAGCGCCCGGTTGCTCGCGCTCAGGGCGCGCAGGGCGCGGTTGGTGCGCTCGATCTGGCGCTGGCGCACTTCCAGGTTCTCCGCCATGCGATCGAATGCGGCGCCGAGTTCTCCGATCTCGTCCCGCCGCCGCCAGTCGACGCGCTGGCGAAGGTCACCCGTCCCAAGCCGCGCCGCGGCCCGGGACAGTTCATGGATCGGGCGCAGCACGGACCGCTCTTCGCCGAGCCAGACCAGGCCGAAGACCAGCAGCGCGACCGCCGCCCCGCCAGCTGAGGACTCGATCAGTCGGTGCTCGATCGGTGCGTATACCTGTCGCGATGGTAGACCAACCAAGGCCGTGAGTGAATCGCGCAGCCCGGCGACGTGGACCGGGGCGTGCGCGTAAAGCCACGCGCGGCCATGCCGGTCGGTCAACCGGACCAGCCCGTGGTAGCCGGATACATGACCGGCAGACAGGATCGCCTTCAGGGGCGCACGTCCGCCCACGTAGCTGCGCGGATTCGGGTAGCGGGCCAGCAGGTGTCCGCCGGATCCGACCAGCGCCACGAACGCGTCGCCGTGCAGCGACGGGTCGCGCGTCAGCAGGCTGAGCTGATCCAGACTGATCGCCACATACGCAACGCCGACGATCTTTCCCGAGGCCGCGTGGACGGGATAGCCCATGTTGAGGCTGGGCGCATTCGTGACCCGGCCGACTTGGTAAGTTCCGACGGCGAGACTGTTGTGGGCGATCGCATTGCGAAAGTAGCGGCGGTCGCCGAGTTCTGTAATCCCCACCGGCGGCGGCAGGCTGCTACAGGCCAGGGTGCCGTCCCGGCGGATATAGCCGGCGTTGAGATAGTCGGCGTTGCGCTCGAGGAAATGCCGGAACGGCGCGCAATCGGCGTGCCCCGCACGACTGAACCGGAGGCTGTCGGCCAGCGCCCGGACCCTGTGTCCCGCCTGGCCCAGCGCCCGGCCCTCAGCGCTCGCTACTTGGCCCACCATGTGCGTGGTCCCCCGCAGCATCTCCTCGCGGCGGGCGTGGTACTCGGACGCAGCCATGGTGACCAGCGCCGCCATGCCCGGCACGATCGCCAGCGCGAGCAGCAGCACCAGCTTTTTCCTCAAGCCCTGCGCATGCGTACCGCTCATGGCGGAGCCTGCTTTCCCTTCGCGAGACGCCTCCATCCAGACACACCGTATAGGGTCCGATCCTATGGAATTGGTTCACACACTAGCAAAGACATCGAAACAGTGTTCCGGAAAACGACGAAGCCGGGCGATCGCTCGATGAGCGGATCGATGCCAGCTCAAACAGGCAGTTCCAAGCCCTTGGAACGAAACACACCATGCAGCTAGCTAGCCCTCGGCGTGGTGGCAGGCCGAGCGCCGTGCGTGGTGGCCCGCGGGGACGGTGCCAGACCGAGAACCAGGCTGGTGGATGTCCCGGGATTAGTCTGCTGGCTTCGGATCGGAATGGGTGGTAGCCCCTCAGCCGGGAAGTCTACCCGGTCGAGAATCTGCGTGCTACTTATTGGCAGCATTGCGGGTGCCGATTACCGCTCGAGTCGCTCGCGTATCCAGCGATCAATTACGGGCGGCTGCCGGTCAATCCACGCTATCCGTGTCCACCAACCTGCCGGAGAACGTATAGCGCAATGAACGACCATCGGGATACAAAAGAGAGATGGTCTGTCCGTCCTGGCCGAACTCGCAGTCGGCTGGCCAGCCGGATTCCGGTTTCCAGGAGGCAACCGCGGCAGCCCGTTCCAGATCGAATATCGTAAGAGCACCACCGCCGTGTTCGTCGGGCGAGCTGCACGACTGGCAGGCGGCAAAGCGCCCGTCCCGAGAGAGCCCATTGCTGAGCAGGGCGGTCCTGAAGTCATGGCTCAGGACGGTCTGTCCGTCGCGGCGAAAGCCATAGAAAGCTGCCCGAAGACCCTGTGCCAACGGCGCTTGGTCGTGGAGCACGAAGGTGCCCGTGTTCGCAACCTTTCCTTGGGCAGGCTGCCCCATGCGACCCTCGACAACAAGGTCGCCGTCATCGAGCAGGAAGTAGTGGGCGTCGGCCGGAGCGGCGGTGCCATCCCCCATGACCGAGCCATTGGCCGCTTGCCACCCCAAGATATAGCGACCGTTTGGAGAGGATACACAGGTAGCAAGGAATCCCTTGGCCAAATCGCGCCGGGAGGGGTGCTCTGCCTTGCCGAACAGTGACGAGATCAGTTGTTTCAATGGTTCCCCGCGAAGTGCGATCAGTATCCGCCGAGGCGAACGGGATACCCTGGGACATCGAGTGCTTGTACGCTCGCGAGTATAGAGTCTTGGCGGGAGGAGGGGATTCCACCAGCCAGCGGAAATACGACTCCGCCAGTCGGTGGCGGAGCCAATCGCGATGCACCCTGGTTGCGCTGGACACGACTCCTTGGAGCACCCTCTCCGCCAGCGTTTACCCGACGGCCCCGTGCGGGGCTTTCAATCTTTCCCCGTCCCGGCAAGACGCTGGACGGGCGTCACATCGCCCGGGGCAGCGGCCGGCGGGCGCGGACTGGAAGAACGCGGTTGCGGGAATTCGCCGCTATCGGCCGGAGGTTCCGGAGGATCCGCTGCCGGGCGCCTGGTTGAGGTTCCAGTTGCCGATGGTGGCGTTGATGCCATTGCCGCCCGGCTGGTTGTCGGCGCCGTAGGTCCAGATGTCGATCGGACCGTGCTGGCCCGGATTCAGGTACCGGTAGGGATGTCCCCACGGATCCTTCGGCAGGCGGTCGATGTAGCCGCCGGCCTTCCAGTTGGGTGCGGGGGGATTTCCGTCCGGCTTCTTGACCAGGGCCTGCAGGCCCTGCTGCGTGGACGGGTAGTGATAATTGTCGAGCTTGTACATGTTCAGCGCGCTCTGCAGGGAGCGGATGTCCTGCTTCGCCTTGACGATGCGCGCCGCGTCGGGGCGATTCATCACCCGCGGAACGATGATCGCTGCGAGGATGCCCATGATGGCCACCACCACCATGATCTCTATGAGCGTGAATGCCCTGATCCGACGTGGGGCATTCCGGCAGGTCCGGCGATGCGGGTCGTCCACGGCAATGGCCCGGTTGCTTGGCGGTACTTCCTTGTCCTGAGATCACCGAATTCGTGTCAGGTTCCCGAGGCCGTGATCCGTCGGCTTGACGGGTCCGGGACGCGACGGGTCGTCGCCGTCCCGGTGACGCCGGACCGCTCCAGGATGTGCCGGGCCACATCCGCGGGGCCCAGGTCTCCCGCCTCGATCGCGAGCCCGCCGGGCCCATAGGGCCCCCAGTCCTCGGCAGGGGTCGTAGTGAAGATCGCCCGGACCGGCGCACCGGCGGCGCAGCCAAGATGCATCACGCCGCAGTCGAGGCAGATGAACTGGGTAAGCGCCCCCAGGACCGCTCCAAGCCGGCGGATGTCCGTGGAGTAATACGCGGGGAACCGATCACCCAGCATGGATCGGCCGGAGGCCGGCAGAATCTCCACCACGTGGTGACGCCGTCGCAGGGGCTCAAGGGAAGTCATGAACGCGTCCCACCACTCCCGAGGCAGAGCCTTGTGCCCGGTAGCGTTGGCGAATACACCGACGGCCCCGCTGCGTCCGGCGGAATTGTCGGCTGCCACGAGGGCCTCGAGGCGTTGCCGTCCCCATTCCCGCTCGGTCGCGTCCAGTCGAATATCCGGTGGCGGAAACCCGCCTTCCGTGATCGCGCCTGTCGCCATGCGAAGCAGGTGCACCGGGAGCATACCCTTGTGCCGGACGTGGTCCGGCACCGGCATGCCGTGGGTCAGTCCGGCGGATTTCTTCTCGCTCACGTAGCCGAGCTTGTAGCGTGCCCGGGCCACTCCGAGCACAAGGCGAGCTGACTGGGACTGGGGGTCGCTGTCAATGGCGAGGTCGTATTCGGTGGCCCTGAGCTGTCTCAGGCGCTCGAGATGGACGGGCAGATGGCGGATTCGGCCCGAGGGCACCGTCAGGATGCGCCTGACGCAGGGGTAATGGCCGTAGACTTCCCGCACCACCGGGCTGCGCGAAACGACGTCGATCTCGGCACCCGGGTAGACCGCCTCCAGCTCCTGGAGGAGCGGTGTGAGCAGCAGGGTATTGCCGAGGCTGTGACTGGTGCGCACCACCAGGATGTGGTGGATCCCGGTGGCGGGCAGGGGTGTGCCGGCGATATCCGCCTCCCGTCCGAGCGCCAGCCGGGTGAGACGCTGCGCAAGGCGTCGGCGGAGGTTGTCGCGGGGTGGCGGATCAGCAGCCGGCATGGCCGTTCAGTCTACGGTGTCGGTCCCGAAAATTGAAGCCGACCCCGGCGGGGCCGGAAACCTCTGCCGTGCCCAGTGGCCAACCGGGAATGTCGTGCCGCGTAATCAAGGGGTCACAAGCGCAGCGCAGCATGTGCGTGTCGGTCCGCCGGGGAGCGGGGACCGCGCAGGGCCGCACTTGCGGGTCACTGCCAACCCCTGGCCGCACCTGGTGGTTCGCGAACCGTGCCGTCGCGGTCTAAGCTTGGAGGACGGCCAGGGACGGGAAACAGGGCGCAGGGATACCCGCAAGGGCAGTGGATGCCCCCGGCGGCACGGGTAGCAGGGCCGCGTCCGCGAGTGCGGCGGCCCACCGGGTCCGCGATTGCAGCCGGTAAGAGGGGGCCAACATGGTCAGAATCCGCATTCACTCCTGTGACGAGTCAGAGCCTTTTGCCCGGTTCCTGCCCCGGGAAGGCGTAGTGGTGTCGATGCCTCGGTGCTGCGACAGCCGGCACGTATGGAACCTGGTGCGCCTGGATCGGCCGGTGCGCTACGAGGGGCTGGAGTTCTCGCACTGCCTGGTGGCATCGCGATGGCTGGACCGCCCGATCAACAAGGTCCAGCCGGCGTCGGTCTTCCTGCTGCTGGTGCCGGCGGAAAGCTCCGCGGTGCCTGACGGCTTTTCTCGCAGTCAGTACCCGCGGGTCCCGCGCGGTGCCGCACAGGTGATCCCGGCCGAGGCCGTGCCACCGGCGTATCGTGCACCGGCCGCTGGCGGCGCGGCGGGCGCGGCTCCGGGGTAACCGACGGCCGGGATCACGCGAACGGCACGGTCGCCCCGATTTGCGCCCCCAGCGCGTAGTCCACCCCCGACGCCTCCAGGTCGCCCAGGACGGCCGCGTTGCCCACGGCGGGGGCGATCGTCCACTTGCCCGTGATCCGGGCGATCTCGGCGATCGCCCGGATCACGCGCCCGGCGACGGGGTCCGCGGTCGTCTCGCGTACCAGGCCCGGATCGATCCTCACGAAGTCGACCGGCAGGTGTCGGAGCTGGACGAAAGAGCTCGCGGCATTACCGAAATGGTCCAGCGCGATCCGGCAGCGCAGCTTCTTGAGCGCCGCAATGAAGCGCATTGCCCGGCTGAAGTCCGCGCTCACCGCGGTCTCGGCGACCTGGAAACAAATCCGGGACGGGCAAACCGCGCTGCGGGTGAGCAGGTCCAGCGCCTGCTGCAGGAACTCTTCATCCCGGAGCGACTGGCCCGAGAGGTCGAGGGCGACGACGCCCGGGTCGCCGGCAGCGCCTGCCGCCAGCCCCGTCAGCACGCGCTGGAGGACCCAGCGGTCGATCCGGGGCAGGAGATGATAACGCTCGGCCGCGGGCAGAAAGGCAGCGGCCGGGACGGCGGTGCCGTTGCCGTCCCGCATATGCAGCAGCACTTCCCGGTAGTCGGGTGCGTCGGCGCTCCGCAAGCGCATGGCATCCCGGGCACAAAGGCCCAGCCGGTCATCCCGCAGCGCGTCGTCGAGTTGCATCAGCCAGCGGCCACTGCCCGTGGGCCCGCCCGCATCCCGGTCGTCCGGGCGCCAGGCCCGGACCCGGTTCCCGCCCTGCCCCTTGGCCAGGTAGCAGGCGCGGTCTGCCGCGTCAAGGGCGCCCGTGACGGTGGCCCGCGGCCCAGCGATCGGGACCACGCCGATGCTGGCGCCGATCTCGAAGATCCGGTCGCCCCGGCGGAAGGGCTCACGACGCAATGAGCGCAGCACCTTGTCGGCGATCTGCTCGGCCTTTTCCGGCGGGCAGCCGGCCAACAGTACGCCGAACTCGTCGCCGCCCAGCCGTGCCAGGGTGTCGCTGTCACGGATGCCGCGACGCAGGCGTGCGCTGACGCGCTCAAGCAGGGCGTCGCCGGCCATGTGCCCGCAGGTGTCGTTGACCCTCTTGAAATCGTCCAGGTCCACATACAACAGGGCATGTACGGCTGCGCCCCGGCACGCGGAATCGACCAGCTCCCGCAGACGGCGTTCGAATTCGTATCGGTTGACCAGGCCGGTAAGCGCGTCGTGGGTGGCCTGGTAGGAGAGCTGCCGCTGCACGCGGTGCAGGGCGGTGACGTCGCGGAACACAATCACCCGGCCGGACGGGGCGTCGCCGCGTCCGCGCAGGCTGCTGCTGGTCTGCTCGATGGACAGTTGGCCGCCGCCCTCGACCCCCAGCACCGCGGCCCCGGCCGCTCGCAGGGGCCCGTCAGCCGCCGGCGGGCCGCCGTCGCGCGCCGGGCGCAGCCGGTAGACCCGGTGCAGGGGCTGCCCGCGCGCGCGGTCGCGGTCCCAGCCGGTGAGCCGCTCGGCGGCAGGGTTGAGGTATTCGATGCGGTCTTGCGCGTCGGTCGTGATGATACCTTCCCCGATGGACGCCAGGGTGACCAGCGCCCGCTCCTTCTCCGCCATCAGGGCGTCGCGGACGCGCTTGAGCTCGCTGATGTCGCGCACCGTGCCCTCGACGCCCGCGATGTTGCCCGCGGGGTCCCGGTAGTAGTGGGCATTGGTCGATACCCACGTGGTGCCGCCGCCGGCGGGCCGCATCTCGGCCTCATAGCTGGTGACCGCGCCGCCGCCTTCCTCGAGCGCGCGGAGGAAACGGGCGCGTTCCCCGGGGTCCACGTAGTAATCGGCGAGAAAAGTCCCGATCACGGCGTCGGGTGAGTACCCCCACAACCGCTGACAGGACGGCGACGCCCAGACGATCCGGCCGTCGGTGTCGGTCCGGTAGATCGCCTCCTGGATGTTGTCCAGGATCGGACACAGGCTCGCCTCGGACCCGGCCGGCGGTCGCCCGCCGCGTCCGCGGTCCGCGGCAGCGCGGATTGTTGCTCTGGTGCGGTCCTCCACGACGAACAGCTTTCTTCTGCAGGCCATTGTTGTTGTAATCGTGAAGATAACGCATCGCGGCGCCCCGCGCGAGGCGCAACCGCCGCCGCCCGATGATCGGCACTCGGCAGGGGACCGGATGGCGCTTGCGACCGGGCCAGCAGCGGTCCGGTCCGACCAAGCGGCGGCAACAGCAAAGGAGGTCCCGTGATTCCCGCAACAGAGGCGCTCGAGCGACTGCGCGAGGGCAACCGCCGCTTCGTCGACGGGCGGCACGGCCTGGAAGCGGGGATCACCCGGACCCGCCGCGAAGCGCTGGTCGCTGGCCAGGAGCCGTTCGCCGTGGTCCTGGGCTGTTCGGACTCGCGGGTCCCGGTGGAGATCGTGTTCGACCAGGGGCTCGGAGACCTGTTCGTGATCCGGGTGGCCGGCAACGTGGCGGCCGCTCCGGAGGCGGGTAGCGTGGAGTTCGCGGCCGGGAAGCTCGGCGCGCGGCTGGTCGTCGTGCTCGGACACACGCACTGCGGCGCCGTGACCGCCACTGTCGACGCGTTGCAGCATGCGGATGCCAGCGCCTCCCCCAACTTGCGCTCCATCGTGGACCGGATCCGGCCCGCGATGGAGCCACTGCTCGGGATGGAGCCGCACGCGGACCGTGAAGCGCTGATCCGCGAGGGAGTGCGCGCCAACGTACGGGTCGCCGCCAGCCAGCTGCGCCATGGCTCCCCAACGCTGGAGCGTCTGATAGAGGAGGAAGGCTTGCTGGTGGTCGGCGCCGAGTACTCCCTGGAAAGCGGAGAAGTCGAGTTCTTCGACGGCGTACCGGAACGCGCCTGAGCGCGCCACCGGTGCACCCGCCGCCTGCGCCAGGGCCTGTGGCGTGCCGCCTCCGCCCTTCGTTCATGACCCGTATTCCCCTCTGGAACAACGCGCCCCAGCGGGTTAGAGTTGGTCTATAGAACGAAAGGGCCGCAAGAGATGGCCCGGGGGGAGACAAGGCATGACCAAACGCACGATTCGGACCACCTTCCACCGTGTCGGACTTGCCCTTTCGGGCGTGGTGTTGCTCGCCGAGGTCGGATTCGTCGGCTGGATGGTATACAACGCCGGGGCCGACATCCTCGCCGAGCTTGCCGAGCCGTCGATCCTGACCCGGATCGTGATTGTCCTGTTCGTGGCGTTCGCCGGACTCGCATGGGGCATCGCCCGGATCGCCGACCTGCTGGGCTGGGCCGCGGCGGCTCTGGGACAGGCCGATCGCGAGCAGTCGCCCGGGGCGCCGTGGGAGGATCGATCCTATCGCCAGTTCCGCAAGCACCTGGCACCGGCCGAGGCCCGCCTGGCCCTGCGGCTGAGGCGCTGGGTTCACCCGCTCGGCTGGCTGGCCGCGACGGCGGTGGCCTGGCTGGTCACGGTCGCGAGCGTGCGGCTCGGTCACGCCGGCGACGTCGGGGTGCTGGTCGAGTTCCCGCTGCTGTTCGCGCTCGTACTGGCGGGCGCCTGCTGTCTGCCCCGCCAGCTGGCTGGAAAAGGCCACTCCCGGCGCCCGCCGGGTACGCGGCACGTGCCGCTCCGGACCTGACGGGCGCGAGGGCCGTGCGCAGGACGCCGAGCTGGCTTGGCTACCAATGGAACTGCGCGCGCACGCCGGCAAGCCAGGCGTTGTCGAGCCGGTGCGTGGCGCCGGGATCCACGAGGTACTGGATGTCCGGCTGCAGCGTGAGGTAATCGCCCAGCACGAATTGCCAGGTGACCTCACAGACAGTCTCGGCGCCGGCCGCATCCGGCGTGACCCGCCGCCACGCGCGCGTCGTATAGGCGCGCGCCAGCGCCAGCCCGAAGACGTCGTCCGGCCTGCCGCGAGCCAGGCCGGTGGCGGTCACGCCGATCCCGAGATAGCGACCGATGACGTTGGTCGTGCGACGCGCGCTCCCCAGTTGCAGGAACCCGTTCCAGGCGGGACCACGGCCGGAATCCAGCGGCGCCTGGGCGATCAGATATACGCTGTGATCGCGGTTGCGCGGCTCGCCCGCCGGACCGGGGTAATCGCTGGTCTGATACCACCCGCCCACGGCCGCTTTCCAGCGGCCGTTTCGACCGCCGCGAAAGCCGGTTTCCCCGGCGTAGAAGAGCCCGTGTCCGGGGTCGAAGTGGATGTGCGTGCCGCCCGGATTATCGGGATCGCCCGGCCGGCCATCGTAGACTCCCGCCAGCGCGTATGCCCCGCGGGGGGAGCGCCAGCGCAGCACTGCCCCCACCGTGGTCGTCGGATACTGGGAAACGTGGGACTGGGCGGTGGTGGCCGGGATCCCGAACGAGCTGTTCAGGAACAGGGACGCGGCCTCCAGGGTGTTGAACAGCGCGTTGTAATCCTGCAGCCCGAGGCGCGTGCTGATGCCGGCGCCGCCGAAACGGTGCTGGTACCAGGCGGAATAGACCTTCAACGTGTTGTACGCCTCGACGTTGTCCAGTCCCTGGAGATCTCCCGCCTGGCTGGATATGGAGCCGCCGAAGGTCCCCAGCACGCGCAGCCGGAGACGGTCCGCCCGGCTGCCGCCCCAGGCCCGGCCGTCAACGGTCGTCCCCAGGAACAGGTTCCCGGGGCCGGCGCCGCCGCGATGCCGCCCGCCCTGCAGGTCCCGGAAATAGTCCTGGGTCAGGGTCGCCCCTGCCTGCACGCCCGGGCCGAGCGCGTGCGCGTCCGCGAGGGGCGGCGAAAGCCCGATCGCCGCCAGCAGCATGAGCGTCCCTGGAACGCGTCCCCTCATTTGCTGTTTCCCAAGGCCAGCGCGCAGCGGCGCGCGCTCCGGTCCGCCGGACAGTCGGGCGCGCCCCGGGGATTGCGGACGGTACTCAGTAACCACCCTTGTTGCCCACACCCGCCCGGGCAAAGACCCCGCCGTGCCGGATCGGGCGTTCGCCACTGCGGTAAGCCGGTATCCTTGCTGGTGGGCCGGAAAACGCCCGGTAGGGCGGCAGCAGGAGCGTGATGCTGACGCGGTGGCTGCCGGGCCCGTCGAGCTTTTACCTTGGCCCCGTAGTGTGGACCATCCGGCGCGGTCGTGGCCACCATCGCGCCGAAGCCGGTCCCGTCGCCTCCCTGGTCCCCGCGCAACGAAGTTCGCGCGCGGGGCGTTGTCGTCGAAGCCCGCGCCGTCGGCGGGCAAGGGCTGGAACAGGGGGGCGATCCTCGGCGCGGTGAGGGCGGAGAACATGGCCGCGTGGGCCCACCCGGTGTGGCCGGTGTCGATGGCCCCGGTCCGGCCGCGCATGAATCCCCGTCTGCCGGTTGGCGCGCCGGAAGAGGGAGGCGATAATGCCCGCGGGCAGCAGTGGAGAACCTCATGACGAACAAGCGTGGATTGCTGGTTGCGCTGGCGCTGCTGATGGCGGGCGCCTGCGGTATCTCCGCATACGCGGGCTGGCCGGGCGGCAAGGCGAAGGATCCCTCCGCGTCGGCGAGCGGCGTGGACAAGCCGGTCCCGAAGAGCCTGTTGCAGCAGCTGCGCAAGGCAAGCGAAGCCGGTCTCGATTACGATCAGGCGCCACAGTCGAATTACTTCAAGCTGATCAGCGGACCGCGGGTGGCGTCCGGGAGCAAGGTCGGGGTGTTCTATCTGGGCGCCGATTTCTGCCCCTTTTGCGCCGGCCAGCGCTGGCCGCTGCTGCTGACGCTGATGCGCTTCGGCCATTTCCGCGGGGTCAAGTACATGCGGTCGTCCACGGACGATGTCTACCCCGATACGGTGACCTTTACCTTCTACCAGTCGCACTACCGCAGCGATTACATCGAGTTCATCCCGGTCGAGTTCCGGGACCGCAAGGGCAAGCCGCTGCAGAGCCCGACCACGCAGCAGCGCAAGATCTACTCCAAGTTCGACGCCCCCCCGTACACGCGGTCCACCGGCGGCATTCCCTTCGTCTACATCGACGGGCAGTACCTGCTGACCCGGCCGCTGCTGATGCCGGGTGAGATCCAGCACATGGACTGGAAGCAGGTGGCGGCGGCACTGGAAAAGCGTGACAGTGCCCAGTTCCGCAAGCTGATGCCGCGGGTGAACCTGTTCACCGCGGTGCTGTGCCGGGTGGACGGCGGCAAGCCGGACAAGGTCTGCTCCGCTTCCGGGGTCGCGGCGGCCAACGGCAAGCTGGCCACCATGCAGATGACCGGGGACTAGCGGTTATTGCCGGGCGGTGAGGCGGCGTACGCTGCGCCGGTCCGCCAGGGTGAGCAGCCCCAGCGCGGCGATCACCACCGCGATCCCGGCGGCTTCCCAGCGCCCGGGCCGATCGCCCAGCTGGATCCAGGCCGAAAGGACGCCCACCACCGGAATCACGAGGGCGGACAGCCCACTGGAGCCGGCGGGAAGCCGCTGCAGTATGAACAGCCACAGGAGCCAGGCGACGCTCGTGCCCAGGAAGACGTTGTAGGCCAAGGCCACGTCGAAGGCCGGCGCCCAGCGGATCGGCGGCGCCGGAACGAGTATCGCGGCGACCGCCAGGGCTGCCGATCCGAGCACCAGCTGCCAGGCGTTGACGGCGACCAGCTGCCAGGTGTCATCGACCCGTATCTTCTTCGCGATCACGACGGCAACGGCCCAGTCCAGCCCGGCACCCGTCGCGAGGAGCGTGCTCGTCAGGTCAGGCGGGTGGTTCCATGGCTGCAGGATGCAGATCAGTCCGACGAAGCCCAGCGCACCCGCGGTGAGCTTGAGTCCCGAGAGCGTCTCCCCCAGCAGTGGCACGGCCAGGATCAGCACCCAGAACGGCATCGTGTAGACCAGGACGGCGGTCATTCCGGCGTGTCCCAGGTACAGGGCAAAGCTGGTGAGCGAGACGAAGCCGATCGTCTGGAACAGTCCCAGCCAGGCCACGCGCGCCGGCATCGGCGGGCGCAGGGGCTTGTGCCTCATCCGCAGCAACAGCAGCATGAAAATCGCCGCTCCACCGGCCCGCAACGCCGCGAACTTGAACGGCGGCGCGTATGCCAGGGCGATTTTCATCACCACCCAGTTGTATCCCCAGATCAATGCGAGGACGAAGAGTGCCGCGTAGGCGGCGCGATGACGCGTCACGGGAAGCTGCTCCGGCATTGGAACGGCCATTTTGCCATAACGGCCGGGCAGCTTTGTGCGCGCGCAATGCCGCCATCGCCGCTCACGACGGCGCCGGCCCGGGCCCGGCAGTTCCCAGCGCGGCCCGCAGACTGTTGATGTCGCCGATGATGCTCCCCACCAACTCATCGATGGCGCGCGGGTTGGGGCCACCGACCGGGGCTGTCCCGATCCCTGTCCGCTGCAGCTGCAGCCAGGCGTGCTCGAGAGAATCGTCGGCGGGCGGGTATCGTCCATCGCGGAGCGCGTCCTCGATGCTCCGCAGGGCCCGGTCGAAAGCTTCGGTGAGCTCGCCGAGCGGCGGTATCCTGCCCGGCGTCTCGTGCAGGTAGATCGACAGCCGGCTTATGTGCCGGCCCAGGCGCTCGAGGTGCGTGACCATTGCCATGGCGTCCCGCGGTTGCCACCGCACCCGCCGCGGCTCCATCAGCATGCGTTCCAGCGACGCGCGGGCGTTGCTCGCGGTGAGCTCGACCCGGGCGCGCAGCCCCGCCAGAGGCCAGTCCGGCTCCAGTCCGCGGACGGTCGCTGCCAGCAGGGCCGCGAGGTACTCCCGATTGGCCTGGACCCCGTCCGCAACCTGGTCCGGAAGCCAGCGGTATTCCCAGCTCGGCCACAGCGCATAACCCGCGACCAGGGCCAGCACCGCGCCGGCCAGCGTGTCCCCGATGCGGTTGACGATCTCGGCCCAGGGCTGGTGGGTCATCAGGGTCAGCAGCAGGATGATCAGCGGCGTGAGAAAGACCACCGCGAGCCAGTACCGCTGGCGGAACAGCAGCAGGGTGAGGAACAGGCAGGCCAGGATCGCGGCATCGAGCATCACGCTGCCGTGGAACAGGAAGATCAGGAGCCCCGCGAGCAGCGCGCCCAGAAGGGTACCCCCGGTGCGCTGCAGGGCCCTGCTGAGAGTGGCGCCGAGCTGCGGCTGCAGGACGATCAACACGGTGAGCGGAATCCAGATGCCGTGCGGAACGTGCAGCAGCAGGTAGATGGCCGTGCCCGCCGCGGTGGCGAACGCGACCCGCAGGGCGTGACGGAACACCAGTGAGCGGAAGCTCAGGTTGGCGCGTACCAGTGCCGGGTCCAGATCGGGAAACGCCGGACCGTTCAGCGGCGGCAGCAGACCCCGCGGCCCGGCCCGGATTCCGGACAGACGGTCGGCGACCCTGCGGGCGGTCTCGAGCTGGCGGGTGATCACGTTGACGAACGTGCCGATCTCCTCGAGCGGCGCCGAGTCCGGCAGGCCGCGGCTGCTGCGCTGCCATTCGTCGAGGCGCCGGTAGACGGGCGCCATGTCGGGCGCGGGGGCCCGATCGAGCAGGGCGGTGCCGATCGCCGCGCAGAGGATTTCGAAGGCCTGCAGGAGCGAGCGGAGCGCTTGCGTCGTCCCGGGTGACAGGCGAGCGGTGTCGGGGTGACTGAGGGCGCCGCCCAGGCCGGCGGCGACGGCGTCGATGCGTGAGGCGGCGCGCAGCAGCACGATCAGGTCGGAAAGAAACGGGGGCGGGGTCCCGGAAGCGCCGAGCGCCGTGCCCAGGCTCTGGCCCGCCTGGTCCAGCGCGCCTTTGACGCGCTGACGGCGGGCCACGAGCTCGGCCTCGCGCGCGGGGTCGTCCTCGCCGCCCCGCGCCCGCAGGGTGTTCAGGGTCACGCCCAACTGGCGGAAACACTCCCCGATCTCGTAGCGGACCCGGCGGTACGGACGCAGCCGCCATACCGCCAGGGCGACGAGGATCGTCCACAGCGCTCCCGCGAGGTAGTAACCGGCGAAGTACAGGCTGTGCAGGAGGTCCGCGGGGATCTCCAGGCCGACCACGAAGACGATGCCGGCGATCAGGCCGATGCTCGTGCCAGCCGCTCCGAACAGGCGCGCCATGCCACCCGCCAGGGCGACGGCAAACATCAGCACCACGGCCAGCCACCACAGCTGGCGGGCCTGCATGCCGGCCACCAGGATCAACGGCACGATCAGAGCGATGGCCAGCATTACCGCCAGTCGTTGCCGGTACGGCCCGCCGGAATCGGCGATGGAAAGGTTGAGCACGGCGATCGTCGCGAACAGCGCACCCGCCGGCTGCCCCGCCTGGCGCAACAGCAGGAAGGCGGCGGCTGCTGCCGCCGTCCCCCGCAGCGCGGCGGAGAATGCGATGCGCCAGGTGCCGGATGTCAGGGGGTTCGCCATGGGCTCCGGTCCGACGAAGCTTCGGGAGGTATCCGGGGTCCGGCGATGATACACGCTCCCGGTGCGCCGGGGGCGTCAGGCCCGGCGCGCGGCAGCGGTCATCAGGCTCCACGGCCAGGATGCGCGATATCGTTCGAGACGCACGCCGGCGAAGCCGGCCCGCTGCAGGAGCGCGCGGAGCCGGTCCGCCCGGTAGAGGTGCAGCGGCGCCGGCCGCCGCAGCCGCAGCCAGGCGGCATAGAGGCGGCAGGCGATGGCGTCACCGGACCAGTCGGTGATTACCACCCGGCCGCCCGGCCGGAGCACGCGCGAGATCTCCCGGAGGGCGCCGGCAGCCGCCTCGGCCGGGAGATGGTGGAGCACGCTGGTGCATACCACGGCGTCGAACACCGAGCCGGTGAACGGCAGCCGCTGGGCGCGCGCCGCGCACACGCTTACCCTGGCGGGCAGACGCGCGCGGGCCAGCTCACGCATCTCCGGCACCGGCTCCACGCCGGTCAGCCGGGCACGCGGATACGCCAGCGCGAGCCGGTCCAGCAACACCCCGGTGCCGCAGCCGACATCCAGCAGGTCTGCGTCCCCGGTCAGGGGCAGGCAGGCGACGGTGCGCTCGACGGTGACCCCGAGGTAGTGCGCCCAGCGACGGTCGTATTCGCGGGCGAGCGTCCGGTATTCCCGACGCACGGCCGAATCGTGGTCCCGGCTTCCGGTCAAGCTGTTCCTCCTGCTCACGCGGCCCGGAGAATGTTACTCGACCGGACCGACCCGAGGCGACCGGACGGGGGACACGGCGGCCGCAACTGCGCTGCGGCGTGCGAGCCGATCTTGGCGTTCGCCTGTCGCCAGCCGCCGTGCCTGGCGTGTCTGCCCACTGCTACCGGCCGGGCACCCGTGTCACGGCAACGAACCGGCCGCGGACCATCCACGATTCCGGCGACCTCCAGGGCAGCTCGGGCCAGCGCAACCCGGGCCGGTGCCGGGGCCAGGGAGGGGCGGCCGCCCGCGGGACCCCGTGTTGCATTGCCCGGCCCGAACGCCTCGCCGCCGCTTCCCGCGCGGCCCCTGTACGGGTGGCGAGTCCGGTACAACTTGAGACCGCGCGCACGGGGCTGTTATAGATCCCACTAGGCACGCACTCCCGGATCTTGCGTTCCGACCGTCGCTCGTTGACCACCGGAGGGCGGCTGTTGCTCGTCTCCCGTGGCCGGGCAGGCGCGTCGGCGCACGGGAACAGGAGACAGCATGACCGAGCGAATCCGAGCCTACCTGAACGAGCACACCAACCCCCCGGTGTTCCTGATCTCCGGGGCGGTGATGATCACGCTGGTGGTGCTGGCGGTCCTGGCCCCCACTGCATTCGGCCGCATCGCCCACGAGGTGGAGAACTTCATCACCACCTACTTTGGCTGGTTCTACATTCTCAGCGCGACGTTCTTTCTGGTGTTCGTGCTGATCCTGATGGTCAGCCGCTGGGGCAGTCTCCGGCTCGGCCCGGACGATTCCCGGCCCGAGTACGACACCTGGTCCTGGGTGTGCATGATGTTCACCGCCGGCATGGGCATCGGGCTGGTCTACTACGGCGTCTCCGAGCCGATCGCGCACTTCAAGCACCCGCCGGTGGGCCCCGGCGGAACGGCGCACGCGGCCGAGGTGGCGATGAACTACACGTTCTTCCACTGGGGGCTGCACCCGTGGGCGATCTACATCGTGCTGGGCCTGGCGCTCGGTTACTTCTCCTTCCGCAAAGGACTGCCCCTCAAGCCGGCGGCGGCGTTCTATCCGCTCATCGGAGACCAGATCTACGGCCCGGTCGGCCACTCGATCGACATCCTCGCGGTGTTCGGCACCCTGTTCGGGCTGGCGACCTCGATCGGTTTCGGCGCCACCCAGATCGCCGCCGGGCTCAATGACCTGTTCGGCATCCCGGACAACCTGATGGTCCAGCTGCTGGTCATCGGCGTGGTCGAAGGGGTCGCCATCATCAGCGTCATGCTGGGCATCGACGCCGGCATCCGCCGGCTGTCCGTGATCAACATGTGGCTGGCGATCGCGCTGTGTCTGTTCGTGTTCGCCGTGGGGCCGACCCTGTACCTGCTGAACACGCTGATGACCGACACAGGCTACTACCTGCAGCACCTGACCCAGACCAGCCTGACGATCTTCACGCACGGCAAGGGAGAGCGGTTCCAGGCGAACTGGACGCTGTTCTACTGGGGCTGGTGGATATCCTGGTCACCTTTCGTCGGGATGTTCATCGCGCGGATATCCTACGGGTACACGATCCGCAAGTTCATCGCCGGGACGCTGCTGATCCCGACGGGCGCGTCCGTGGTCTGGTTCGTGGTGTTCGGGCAGAGCGCGTTGCATGACCTGCTGGCCGGCGGCAATCACGCTCTCTACACCGCCAGCGCGCCGCATGCCGTGTTCGTGCTGCTGGAGCAGCTGCCGGTCTCGGGCATCGTCGCCGCGCTGGCCTCGGTCGTGACCATCATCGTGGTCACCCTGTTCTTCGCCACGTCTTCCGACTCCGGCTCGCTGGTGGTGGACATCCTGACCAATGGCGGGGATCCGCACCCCATCTGGCAGCAGCGCCTGTTCTGGGCCACGATGGAGGGCGTGGTCGCCATGGTGCTGCTGGTGGCGGGCACGCTCTCCCGCGGGAACGCCCTCGACGCCCTGCAGACCAGTGCGGTGACCTCGGGGCTCCCGTTTTGCGCCGTGCTCCTGATCATGTGCTACACCCTGGTCCGGTCGCTCGGACAGGAGCGGGTGCCGGTGCACGGCACCACGGAGGAAGACCGCGGCCGCTCGCGATTCCGTCGATCCAGTCAGAGGAGAGGGCAGTCATGAGCAAGCGCCAGCGCAACCCGTTCCGGGGGTTCGTCGACGTGATGAGCGAGCTCAACCGGGTCCAGCACAACTGGATGCAGCACGCCGAGGAGGAGGGCGGCGGGGCCCGCACTCATGCCACCGCCTGGGTGCCGCCCGCCGACATCTTTGCCCGCGGCAACGACCTGGTCATCCGCTGCGAGCTGGCCGGCATGCGTTACCGGGATCTGGAGGTCAGCGTCAGCAACGGCGTCCTGACCATCTCGGGCGAGCGCCATAGCGAGCTGGACGATTCGAAGGTCAGCTACTACACGCGTGAGCGCCACTACGGCACCTTCCGCCGCACGATGATCCTCCCCGAGGGGATCGACTCCCGGGAGATCGCCGCGCAGTTCGAGAATGGCCTGCTGGAGGTCACCGTCAGGGGCGGCGCGGGCCAGCGCAGCGCGCGCATCGACATCCAGCTGCCCGAGGACGAGGGCAACGGCTAGGGTCGAACCCGGGCCGGGCCGCACAGGCTGTCTCGCCTGTCTCAGCGGCCGGCTCCACGGCCTGCCCGCGCGGGGCCGCCGTCCTTGACGACGGTCAATACGGGATCCGGCGGTGGCGCTACGGTAGTGGCATCCCCGCAAACGCCGCCCCGGGGCGCTGCCGGCGGCCGGGCGGATCCGGCACGGGCACGGCGGCCCGGAAGGTCTGGTGGCATGAAGAAGATCGCAGTCGAGGAGGCCCGGCCCGCGGGAGACGAGGAGCCGCTGCAACCGCTGCCGGAGGATGCCCTGATCCTGATCCCGGTGCGGGGCGTCGTGCTGTTCCCCGGCGGCATGCTTCCGGTAACGGTTGGGCGTGCCCGCTCGGTGGCTGCCGCACGCGAGGCCGCCCGTTCCGGCCGGCCCGTGGGACTGCTGCTGCAGCGTGACTCCCGGGTGGACGTGCCGCGGCCGGAGGACCTCTACGGCGTCGGCACCGCCGCCAGCGTGTTGCGGCAGGTGACCGGGGCCGATCACACGCATCACCTCGTGTGCCAGGGGGAATCGCGCTTCCGGGTGCTGGAATTCCTGTCGGACTATCCGTTCATGGCCGCGCGGGTCGAGCAGCTCGCCGAGCCCGAGGCCGGGGATGACCGTGCCATCGAGGCGCGCCTGCTGAACCTGCGTGAGCTTGCGGCGGAGGCGCTTGAGCTTTTGCCGCGCGCGCCGGACGAGCTGATCAACGCCGTCGACCGGGCCACCAACCCGGGCGCGCTGGCCGACCTGATCGCGGCCAATCTCGAGATCAAGGTCGAGGAGAAACAGGAGGTGCTTGAGCTGCTGGACCTGGACGCGCGGCTGGACCGGGTGTCCCAGCTGTTGTCGCGCCGGCTCGAGGTGCTCCGGCTTTCGCAGCAGATCAGCGAGCAGACCCGGGAGAAGATGGACGAGCGCCAGCGGGAGGCTTTGCTGCGGGAGCAGCTGCGCACCATCCAGCGCGAGCTCGGGGAGGCCGACGGCAAGGCGGGCGAGATCGAGGAGCTCGAGCGGGCGATCGAGGAGGCCGGCATGCCCGAGGAGGTGGAGCAGCAGGCGCGCAAGGAGCTGCGGCGGCTGCAACGCATCCCGGAGAACGCCGGCGAGTTCTCGATGGTGCGCAGCTATCTGGAGTGGCTGACCGAGCTGCCCTGGTCGGTCAGCACCGAGGAGTCGATCGACATCGCGGAGGCGCGCGGGATTCTCGACGAGGACCACTACGACCTCGACAAGGTCAAACGGAGAATCCTCGAGTACCTGGCGGTGCGCAAGCTCAATCCCGCCGGCAAGAGCCCGATTCTGTGCTTCGTGGGCCCGCCGGGCGTGGGCAAGACCTCGCTGGGCCAGAGCATTGCGCGCGCCACGGGACGGCGGTTCGTCCGCGTCAGCCTCGGGGGCGTTCACGACGAGGCGGAGATCCGCGGGCACCGCCGCACCTACATCGGCGCGCTGCCCGGCAACGTGATCGAGGCCATCCGCAAGGCGGGCAGCCGCAATCCGGTGCTGATGCTGGACGAGGTGGACAAGCTCGGCGCCGGTATCCAGGGGGATCCGGCCTCGGCCCTGCTCGAGGTGCTGGATCCCGAGCAGAACGCGACCTTCCGCGACAATTATCTGGCCGTGCCCTTCGACCTCAGCCGGGTGCTGTTCGTGTGCACCGCCAACGTGCTGGACCAGGTTCCGGGTCCGCTGCGTGATCGGATGGAGGTCATCGAGCTTCCGGGCTATACCGCCGAGGACAAGGTGGAGATCGCGCGCCGCTACCTGGTCGACCGGCAGCTGCGGGACAGCGGCCTGAGTCCTCCGGACTGCAGCCTGACGGACGCCGCCGTGGCCGCGATCGTGAGTGACTACACTCGCGAGGCCGGCTGTCGCGGCCTGGAGCGGACCCTCGGTTCGGTGTGCCGCAACGTGGCCATGCGGATCGCCGAGGGCACCGCGCGGGAGGTGGTGGTGGACGCCCCCGACCTGGCGGCGATCCTGGGGCCGCCGCGTTTCGAAGCCGAGGTCGCGATGCGCACCAGCGTGCCCGGGGTCGCCACCGGACTGGCGTGGACGCCCACCGGCGGCGACATTCTGTTCATCGAGGCGAGCCGGGCCGCGGGCAGCGGTAAGCTGATTTTGACCGGGCAGCTCGGCGAGGTGATGAAGGAGAGCGCGCAGACCGCACTGACCCTGGTCAAGGCACAGGCACAGGCGCTCGGGGTCGAAGAAAGCCTGTTCGACCGCAGCGACATCCATGTGCATGTCCCCGCGGGCGCGATCCCCAAGGACGGTCCCAGCGCCGGGGTGGCGATGTTCGTGGCCCTGGTTTCCCTGCTGACGGACCGCACCGTGGACAGCGACACCGCGATGACGGGCGAGGTCACATTGCGCGGGCTGGTGCTACCGGTCGGGGGGATCCGGGAGAAGACTCTGGCCGCGCTGCGCGCCGGGATCCGCACCGTGGTCCTGCCCGCCCGCAACCGCAAGGAGTTCGAGGAGATCCCGGCAGACGTCCGGGGCAGGCTGCGCTTCGTTTGGGCGGAGCGGGTCGACGAGGTGCTGGAGGCAGCGCTGATGCCCGCCGGAGCCGTGGCGGGCTGAGGCTCCCGGTGGCGCGCACCGAACCTGGTTGCTAAGGCTCGAGCACGATCAAGGGCACGTACATCTCGCGCTCGCTGATGCCCCCGTGGACCCCGATCATGGGGTGAGGCCGCTCGCCGGGCACCTGGTCCAGGACGGTGCCGCGTGCCCGCGCCACCAGGCACCAGTCCCCGATCCGGCTCTCCAGCTCCGGATGGCGTGGTCCCGGACCCAGGTACTCCCGCTCCAGCAGCTCGGCCCGCGACAGGGGCACGATACGGTCGCCGGCGGCGTCCGCGAGCGTCTCGGTGAAGGTCTCCTGCGCGCCGGGCCGGACGTAGCAGAAGGCGGCCCGGCGCTCACCGCAAAGAGGTGCCGCGAGGCACGCGCGCAGCCGGTCGTGGTGGGCGATCTCGATCGCCTGGTCCGGGTCGGCGTCGACGAAGCCGTGGTCCGCGGTCACCACAACGGTGACCGGGCGGCCGCGCAGCTGCCGCAGCATCGCCTGGATGCCGGAATCGATCTCGCGGAAGTGCCGTGCGGTCTCGGGCGCACCGATCCCGTACCGGTGCGCCAGCGCGTCCAGCCGCGGCCAGTAGGCGTACACGTAGCGCCGCGGGTGGGGTCCGGCCACCAGCGCCGCGGTGGTCGAGAACAGCTCCTGCATGTCCCGGTAGGAGTGGACCGAGGTGTTCCCGGCGAACACCGTATTGAACTCGGAGTGGGCGATGTTCCCGGGCATCACCATGTGCGCTTCGGTCGTGATCCGGTCCGGGAAGGGCCGGGCATGGTACAGACCGGACAGCTCCACCCCGCTGCGCGCCAGGGTCTCGCCGCCATAGCGTGCACGCGAGAGCAGCGGGACGATCACGCAGCCGAGCTCGCGCGCGTACATGAACCAGCCGGTGACGCCGTGGCGCGCCGGCGGCTCGCCGGTGAGGAAGGTGGTCACCGCGGTGGCGGTGGTGGACGGGAATACCGATGTCATGCGTGCGTGGCGATTGGCCCGCAGCAGACTGCTGTCCTGCTCGTCCAGCCACAGGTCGCCCAGTCCGTCGATCACCAGCAGGACCACGTGGCGTTGTTGCTCGAGAGATGATCCCGGCAGCGCCCGCAGCGGCTGGTAGCCGGTGTCCCCGCCGAGTGCCCGGGCCAGGGAGGCCATCAGGTTGGCGATGCTGCCGCCGGCGTAGTCGGGGCGTACGGTTGCGGTTTCGATGCTCATGGCGCCCCCCGATTGCAGCACAGCTGGCGGTGCCATGCCAGCGTGTCGGAACCGGGCCCGTTTTCCGGTAAACTGCACGGGCACCCGGTGAGGACCGGGACGTGGGTAACGGCATTGGCGTGGCACCAGCAGCAGTCGGTGAGATGGCGGACAAACACCTTTACAAGATCGCGTTCTTCAACCAGGGCAAGGTCTACGAGATTTATGCCCGGAACGTCAGTCAGGAACACCTCTACGGTTTCATCGCCGTGGAAGGGCTGGTTTTTGGCGAGCAGAGCGGGGTGGTGGTCGACCCCACCGAAGAGCGTCTCAAGAGCGAGTTCGACGGCGTCGAGCGCGTGCATATCCCGATGCACGCGATCATCCGTATCGACGAGGTCGCCCGCCGCGGAACCAGCCGGATCACCACGGTCGAGGGCGAGAACGTGATGCGCTTCCCGGGCAATCCTTACAGTACCGGACGCGATTCGGGCAAGCGCTGACACACCGGCGGGTGGTCGCCCGCGCGGCTCGAGAGGGGGCAGGATTGCTGCGCTTTGCCAGCCTGGGGAGCGGGAGTCGGGGCAATGCGGCGTTGGTGGAGGCCGGCCGGACCCGGATT
>Ga0209918_1000117_pt1 | contig 59836 bp, 95 predicted proteins | sample SalPonD_shore_MG_FD_185712 | JGI IMG/M metagenome (GOLD analysis project Ga0209918, IMG submission 185712) | Salt pond soil microbial communities from South San Francisco under conditions of wetland restoration - Salt Pond MetaG... | ecosystem: Environmental > Aquatic > Marine > Intertidal zone... | reverse complement strand
GCGGGGGCCACACTTGAAAAGGATTCCGGCCGCTTGCATCAATTTTTCTCCACGGCTTTGAGCCAAGTCGCAGGGACCGTACTTTCCAGGTGATCCGTCCAATAGACATGGATCATACCATTGTGAGCGCTCAGTACAACACCTGTATGTCCGTTCTTCAAATCTTCCATATACTCCGGTGTGCGAAGACGTCCCATCGGCGCATTCAGAACAACGCAGTCATCCACTTCAAAGTACAGATCGTCCATTAGTCGTACTCCCCAACAATCGGCTCGGGGAAGCAGCGACAATTCGGAAACATCCCAGCGTGATAGTGCTTGCCGGGTTCTACCTCAGGAGGATCGTCCCAGGCGCAGACCTTGCCTTCCATGTTCTTGTGCGATTCACGTACCGTTGAATCGCGCGACGTGCGCCATATATAATGCGTGCTGCCAATATGCGTCGCCCGCGCCATAGTCAACCCGGATGCGGTGCGGGCGACTTCGGTGCGGGCGATGAGCTTAGCGCGTGATTCGGTTACATCACCGGTCTGAAGAATTTCGTTTGTGATATCGGCAGCGCGACGTCCCGACGTTAATGCTTCAGCAGTCAGGAGATGCACACGCTTCGCAGCGTTCGTTGGTAGGCTCGTAATCAAATGAACCTGTTCCTCAAGCATCTTGTTTAGGAATACTCCTACCGGAGCATCCTGAAGTTCCTCGCGTAGTCCTCTGCCGATTTCATCGCCAAGTCGGATCCAAGCTGCTTCGTCCTTCCGAGCGATGTCCCAAAGCATCCGTCCTGCGACAGCACGAGCCCACGGCGTGATGACCTGAGAATATTGATGCAGCGCACGTTGAAGCTCGTGCGACTGTCCGAATCCTGTCTCCGGAATCATACCCTTGACCAAGTGGTCTACCTGCCGCGTGACTTGCCTTAATGAACGTAGATATTGTCGCTCATATTTCTTGGCGATTGCAAACCGTTCCTTCGCCTTGCGGCGGAGGGTTTTGGCGCTGACATCGCGGACCGAAGTTTTCAGAATGACGTCAGACATCGGAGATTTTCCCAGAGAATTTCTTCATTTGTGTCGGCTCCGGTTATCGCTGCTCTACGAAGGAAGTCGCGACGGCAAAACCCACGCCGAACCCCAGAGCTCCGCACGGAGTGCGTTGATATAAGTCGAGGAAAGATCGTGCACGAATTACTCCTGAACATCGTCCCGAGACTTGTCTCGTATCGCAGCGGGAGGACTGCCTGCATCGGGCGCATTTCCTTTTTGATCAGACTCCACGCCTTCAGCGGCTGTCGGCTCTTCGTGCGGACTGGTCGGCGGGTTCAGATCTAAAGGATTATTTCCTTCGCCGCCAAGACTCTCCGGCAGAGGCGGCCCTGCCTGCTCGGCATCCTTGATCATGTCTTCCGTGATATTGGAGAAGATGCCGGTTATCTGCGACGACTGCTTCAGTTCCTTGAGCGCCGTGGCCGAGTCAATCAGTCCGGATTCTTCAACCTGACTGACTGCTTGAGTAACAGTGTTCGCGATGTTCGCCTTTTCATCGTCCGCAAGCTGCCATAGCGAATTGAACTCAATCGTAAATCCTTCTGGAAGATCGATGTCCAACCCAGCCGCGATGCAGCGATAGATCCGAGTTACGTCGACTCGTAGTTCTTTTTCCTGCTGCTGTTTGATCGTATCGTAGTAGTTTCTCAGATCGGTGTCGCCAGTACTGAATCCAGCAGGTGATTGACCGAACATGCGAACCAACGGAATCTGAAGAGCGCCAGAAAGCTGCTGACCAAACTCTGCGAGCGCGTCGGACAATCCACCGAAAGCGCCGTGTGCTTCAGCTGTCATTTCATCTTCTTTATCAAGAAGCGTGATACCTTCGATTCCTTGGAATCGGCGCATCATATCTACGTAGGCTGTCAACCCGTTCAGTGCATCTCCGCCTGCCGCTACGAGTTCTCGAAGACCCTCCACCTTCAGCGTGCGGAGATATGACTTGTACACGAGTTGCGCTGCTCCGGTCGTCGCTGAATCAAACGCCACCATCCGATCGTAGAGACGCTCCAACACAGAAAGACCCCAGAGATTCTCCATGAGTCGCTGCCAGTACGGCAGTCGCAGTCCCTCCAATCGGAGACATCTGGAATGGTGAATCTTCATGTTGCGAAGCGCCGGGCCGAACTCATTGACGCGATAGAACTTCGGCAAGCCGAGCTCAGGGCCGTAGTCGGTAACGAGATTCTCAAGACTCGGCTCAACCATCCAACGATCCAAGACGAGCAGCCCGCCGAACTGATTCTTGCGAACCGTTTCAAGACGAAGCGGCGTTTCCAGGTCCTGACCGTCGATGAGCATCACTGCGATGGAACCGCCATACAGCCTAGCCCATTTGATCGAATCGTTGATCTGATTCCAGATCCCCAGTCGCGTCGCTTCTTCGTGGATTGCATCAGAATCCTCAGGAGCCAGTTCTCCCTTCAAGGTGATTCCGGCGCGAGTCATGTCATCCGCAACCACGTCGACCGCCATGCCGCCAACCCACGAACCTCGGTGAATCCACTCAAGGAGCGTGCGATTCCTCGTGATTGGATTGAATCCATACGAGCTCCCCGTCATAGGGTTGTCGGAGCCAATGCCGAGATTCATCCCGAAGTTCACGAAGGAATCTGCAGTCGGAGCCGCCACGGACGACTTTCCCCCTTGCTGAGCGTCTCGGACCTTTTTCTCTTCTCGGGCTGCTTTCTGCGCCGCGCTACGAACGCTGACTCGCCGAGTCTTCTGCTGTCGCTTCTTCGTTGCCATGAAATTACTCCGACTAAAGTTTAGCCCAGACGCCCGTTCCGCCGCGTCGTTTAATGTATTTATCCAGAGCGTAGCGCACGGAATCCCATCCGTGATTGTATGCGTCTACGATGATGGGAAGGATTTCCTCAGTGACTTTGTCTATCTTATAGGAATACAGCCGCGCTTCTTCGGCGATGTGTCTGCATCTCGGATGAATGACGATACGCTTGAATCCGTTGATATGCGCGACGCCATCTTCAACGTTGCCTTTCCATTTATCGGCGGGCGAAATGCTAAAGCCCTGACGTTTCAGATACGAAATCGTTTCGGGGCGAGCGTTATCCGCTTTGATCGGCCATTTCCGAGCGGTCTCTATCGTATCAAAGAGCTGCGGAATCTCGTCGATTTCTACACCATAGCCAAATGCTTCCTGATCAATGTATAGAATATCATCTTCTACGAAACACCGAATGAGGACTGTCGGATCGTTAGCGAAGCCCCAATCCGCACCGTGATAGAAGCGAGCTTTAGCTGGAGTTTCAAACGCTTCAATTCTCCAGCGTTTGATGACACCCGCCTTCGTATTGGTGCGGACCTTGCCCTCCCAGATGTGATCATAATCCATCTGAGCTTGCTGTCGTTCGTGCTCGTCCTTCGCTTCTTCAATCAGACTCAACGAGTACTGACGTTCTTTTTCTAATTCTTCAGGGAACCAAGGATTATCTTGCCAGCCAATTTCTACGACCTTCGCATCCGGCGGAGGATGCAGCACGAAACGTTTATAAGTAGGATCTGTCGCCTCATGGGGATTGAAGCTAACCCAGATTTCAGAACCAGCTTCTCGGATCGTAGGAATGAGAACTTTCCATGAATCGTCCGAGACTTTCTCGGCTTCCTCTACCCAGCAAATATCAATCCCTTCCATGGATTTGATCTTCGTGACATTGTTGCGAACGCCCGCGAAGATGAATTCTGTACCGTTGATTCCTTCGATCGTTGTCTTCTGAATTTTGTAGAATGAATCAAAGCCAAGTAATTCTATCTGAGATGACAGAACCTTGTGTACGGATTCTTGAATTGAAGTCTGAAGTTCGCGAGTGCAGAGTACGCGGATAGGGCGAGTCACTCCGATAACTAGGAGCGCGCGAGCGAAGTTCCACGACTTCGTTCCTCCGCGTCCTCCATGAGCGACCTTGTAGCGATGCGGTTCAAATAGAAACTTGAGCTTCTTCGGAATCTCAACATCTACGATTCGTTCCGAAAGAGTTCCGAGTGGCACGCTCATTCTACGAAGCTCACCTTGGCGTGCGTAACGACTGGCTCGTCTTCGCTCCCTTTCATCGTCGTACTCTGAAGCTTCGGAGCATAGAACGGAGCAGCGGCCTTGGCGGCGTGCAATCGTTCTTGGAATGTCGGGCGATGACCGTTGATGACTTGGCCTCGTGAGATCGCAAGAAGAAGTTCGTGAGGCAGCATCTTGGAAACGTCCTGCTTCTTCGACTTTTTCGGTTCGATCAGATCAGTCTTCTCGGACTTCGTCTTTGACGATGTCTTCCGACCTCTGGAAGATGTTTCTCGGCTACGCGGCACGGAGCCCCCTGCTACTGATTGACCAACGATGGTGAATATACTACCTAAAACCAGTAGGCGGGGACAATACGCGGGTGCGGGGCACAAGGCCCTGGGGACGCAATATCGGAGTAACTTCGTTCGGGTAGCATAGATCGTGCTTGGGTGAGTCGACGCTCGAATGGGTGGGGGAGGACGACAGCGAAATAACTCACGTTACTCGGGTACAACGTGAGTTAAAACTCACGTTCGAGCCAAACGGAAATTCGGAGGTTTATTCGAGTATTTATAGGGAATATCTATTTTTTAACTCACTTTACTCACTTTAGGAAAGAAATTAGAACTTCGATGGGGAGGGCCCTGGCTGGGGATATATAAATGCGTTCGCGTCGAACGTGAGTAAAGTGAGTAAAGCGAGTTAAAATTTTAATTATCCCAGAGAATACTCGATCTAAGTGCAGAATTTCCTAATGCCAAAAAACGTGAGTTAAACGTGTGTTATAGGCCTTCGAACCTGAGTTATCCGACCTTTTTCACCCATCCGCGAAATAGCTCCGATCTATCTCGCACCCCACCAGGGCCAACGTGAGTTAAAATCGGACCATTCCGAGAGTTTTCGCGCAACGCGTCGCAGCTCCCCCGTACTCAGATCAAAGTGCTCCGAAATCAAGCGTAAAAATTTTGTTTGGTCACGTTTTGATCCAGATCAAACAGTGACCGCTGGCTAAAAATTGGTAGTTGCAGGGGTGCACCGTTTCACAGTATATTTGCCGCTAGTGTACCCGCCTGGGGCACTAGACAACGTTGTTGGCCGCGCCACGTCGTATATCTCCGACTCCGGTCTTGGCTCTCCCCCCTTGTCGAACCTTAGAGGAGGAGAGACGTGGCGCGGCATTTTTTACGAATTATAAGATGGAGAATCCGTCGTGAAAGAAGTCCTTGAGGATCTCGCTCGCTCTGGACTCAGCGCCAACGATGCGAAGAAACTGAAGCTGAAGCTTCTATCCGCTGAGCAAACCGGCAAGTTGACCGGGGGACGACATAAGGTCCTATCTTACAAAATTCCATATCCTGATCCATCAGGAAAGCTTACCGATTTTTACCGACTCCGTTTCTTGGAGCCGGTCAAGCAGCCTTTTAGTAAGAAGCTAATACGCTATCAACAGCCGAGCGGCACCGCACCGAGGCTCTACTTTCCTCCGCTCATGGATTGGGAAGGCATCGGCGAAGATACCGAAGAACGCATTGTTATCACCGAAGGTGAGAAAAAAGCTGCGACGACTTGCAAGTCCGGCGTCCCTTGCATAGGACTGGGCGGCGTGTGGTCGTTTCGCAGTAAGAAGCATCGTCAGAATTTGATCGAAGACTTCGACCTTATTAAATGGGAAGAACGTCCAGTTTGGTTGGTGTTCGACAGTGACATGAACACGAATCAAAATATTCTACAAGCCATTCGCAAGCTCGCCGATGAACTGACAGCTCTCGGCGCTCAGGTCTTCATTGGTTCAGTACCTGCGCCGCCTGTACCGGCGGGCGAAGTAGCGAAAGCAGGCTTAGACGATTATATCGTAGACGGGGGAGACGTCGACGATATCAATGTAGTAGCCTACGAAGAAAGCGCGATGCTCTGGGCGCTCAACGACGAGGTTGCCTATATTGAAGAACACGGCGCGTTCTACGAATTCAGTACTCGGAAGATGTGGAACGAAACCAAGTTGGTCAACGCGGTCTTGGCTACGCGGCAGCACGTAGCTTTCACCGCTTCGGGGGATATGAAAAAAGTCAGTACGGCGAAAGAATGGATATCATGGCCGCTGCGGCGCACGCACCGAGGACTGAAGTACGCACCGGGGGAACCGCAGATTACCGAAGACAACTACCTGAACACCTGGACAGGTTGGGGCGTGGAACCGAAGCGTGGGAACATCAAACCTTGGAACGACCTGTTGGACTTCATCTTCAGCGAAGACAAGAAGTTTAAAAAATGGTTTATTCAATGGCTGGCTTATCCGATCCAACACCCTGGTACGAAGTTGAATTCCTGTGTACTACTGCACAGCAACGCGCACGGTACGGGCAAATCATTCATCGGCTATATCATGGGCCGTGTCTATGGCGAAAGTAACTTCGTCAAAATCGGTCAAGAGCACCTGCACGCTTCGCACAACGGCTGGATGGCCGGGAAGCAGTTCATCATGGGCGAAGAGGTGACCGCATCAGACAAACGAAGAGAAGCGGCGAAACTGCGAGACCTCATTACTCAGGAATCAGTCCTGATCAACGAAAAATTCCAACCGCATTATAATCTACGCGACTGCACTAATTGGTTCTTCACCAGTAACTACGCAGACGCCTTGTTCATAGAGACCAACGACCGACGAGTGGCCGTGCATGAAATAACTGCGAAACCGAAGCCGATGAGCTTCTACGATCGCATTGACCATTGGATCAATCACGAAGACGGCGCGTCCCACCTCCTCTACCATCTCATGAACGAAGTCAGCCTAGAAGGGTTCAACCCCAAGGCGCACGCCATGATGACTTCGGCGAAGATGGATATGATCGACCTTTCTCGTTCGGACCTGGACAATTTCGCCCATCAATTATACAGCGATCCTGACAGCACCTTGACGGTGAACGGCGTGCCGATAGAGCGGGCCATGTTTACCAGCAAGGAGCTCATTTTTCTATACGACCCTGACGGTATGAAACGTACGACCGAAAAGGCTTTGGGTGGGGCGCTGCGTCGGGCGGGGTTTCCTGCTCAGCGACAAGGCTACATGGGCAATGGACAACGCGTGAGGCTGTGGGCCATTCGCGACCCCCATAAATGGAATCGCAAAGAAACGAGGTTGTGGGCCAAGGAGTACGAACGAAGTCGCAGCCCTTTGGACAAAGCCAACGCCGAAAAGAAGACTGAGAAGTTCAAGGTCATCAAAGGAGGTAAGGGGAAGTGAACAAGATTTACATCTACACCGGAGCACAAGGTAGCGGCGCTACTGCGGAAGCGATGAAAGAAGCGCGACGTAAGGGTGATCTGATCATAGTTGATCTGATACAACTAATAACCCCAAATCCTGGATTGCTTCGCGCCTTCGACGAAAAGAACCTGGACGCAGTCGTCGTAGAAGGCGTACCTATTTCTAATTATGAAACCGAGCGGGTTCGGAACTGGTTATTGGGGATTGGAGAAAACGTGCCGAAGTTCGGCGAGTACAGTCGCCCAGACTATTACTTCTGCACGCACCTGCGAAGCGGTGTGAGCAATATGCTGTTCGGCGCGGGCTTACCGGCGCAGGTTCTTTTCTTTCATGACGGGGGAACTCGGAGATGAGCGTGGAAACATTGTGCATGATTGACGAATGTCTACGCTACCCAGAGAATATGTCAAATTGGGAGCGTGACTGCTTAAAGGCGTACAAGCGCCAGATAGAGGATGGAGACGAGTTGTACACTCGCCAGGTAGAAATGATCAACGATGTCTGGGAGCGAGTTGTCGCTCCGCGAAACTAAAGAGGAGAGCCAAGTGGATAATATTCAATTCAGCATTGATCTGGAAACATTGGGTCTGTCGTTCAACGCGCCTGTGATTGCCATCGGCGTTGCGGCCTTCAACATCGACGACGGCACTATCTTCGACAAGTTCTACCTGAACGTGGATTGGCACAGCAACGTAGAACTCGGTCGGGCGCTACAGCCGGGAACGATGCAGTGGTGGCTGAAGCAAAGCGAAGAAGCGCGGTTGGCGTTGATTAATAAGAACGCCGACGGTATACCGCTGCCGGACGCACTGACGAACATGCACACTTGGATGCTTGGGATCGAAGAAAAGAAGCGTGTCAAGCCGTGGGGTAACGGTGCGACATTCGATATCTCAATCCTGGAGCACGCCTTCCAGGGATGTAAGCTGCTGCCGCCGTGGGAGTTCTGGAATATCCGAGACATGCGTACGATCGTAGATGTTGCTGCCGTTGACAAAAACGACTTGAAGCGCGAAGGTACGCACCACAACGCCCTGGATGACGCGGTGTTTCAGGCGGAAGTGATTAGTCGTGCATGGCGCAAGCTGCGGGGGACGTGGAAATGCTAGGGCCGAACAGTTTCGTGATTGCAGTCAACATCATCGTCGTGGCGGTTGTCATCATGATGATTGCCTATTACAAGCGCGTACAGCGGGCGAAGATGTTGAATCGTTGTCGTCAGGATTTGCTGAATACGATCGACTACTTACGGGACGCTGACAAACGTGGCGATACCCAAGGTGTGGATAAATTCAAGAAAGAGATCCTGGCAATCACCGACATCATGAGGAGACTCTGAGATGGAATGGGAACGTCGTTATATCATCTTTAAGGTCAAGGACATCGAAGCGGCGGGATTGACCAACGAAGAATGGGAAGCCCTGGTCAGTGTGACTAAAAAAGTAACGCAAGCTCGTCTGTCGCGTGGAGTGCCGGGGCAGTTTCAGGCCCTGGTCGTTGAAAGCGACTGGCCAGAATTTCTGTTCGTTAAACGAGCGATCGAAACTCGAACTGATCTCGAGGAGAAGAAAAATGGCTAAAACCAAACTGTGGTGGATGCTGATGGCTCTTTCACAAACTGCGAAGAATACTGAAGATAAGGAATTCATTTCGCATCTGTTTGAGAATATAATGACGGACCCAGAAATAGTTCCTCCTGATTATGTAGACGTCGTATTCGACAAGCCGCCAGGACCAGGGCATAGCTACTTTGTCGACGTACACGACTCAAATGGAAAGTCTGTACGCGTCGGCGAATGGGTGGATCTAGACAACGGAATGGTCGCGTTACGTATGTCACTACAACAGCAGAAAACAGTCGTTCCAGAAGGCTATACGCTAGTAAGTAAAGAAGATCTACAATTTGTTCGGGACCGATTGGTTCAGTCGGCTACCCCTTACGACGAAGCGGCTGATCGTCTGAACGGCATTTTGAAGGGGATTGATAATGACTGAAGAAGTACGCAACGTTCGCGAAAGTCATGAGCAGGCCAATCAGCACCGAGGTTGTATCGTCTGGCTCACGGGACTACCCGCTTCGGGGAAGACCACGATTGCGCAGGCGCTGGACCAACTGCTGTTTGATATGGGGCTCAAGTCAACGGTTCTAGACGGTGACGAACTCCGAGAAGATCTGAACCGCGATCTGGGATTCCAACGCCTTGACCGACACGAAGCGGTGCGGCGCGTGGCTGCCGTAGCCAATCAGTTCCTCCGTGTGGGTACTATTACAATCGTAGCGATGGTGTCGCCATACTCCCGCGACCGAGAAGAAGTGCGCAAGCTGTTCGGTAAGGACTTCCTTGAGGTTCACTGCGATGCGCCCGTGCGTGTGTGCGCCAGCCGAGATCCGAAAGGGTTGTACGCCCGTGCGGAAATGGGTGACGTAGAGGGGCTGACCGGCCTGGACGCACCGTACGAAGCGCCGATGGAGCCGGATATATACCTGAACACAGCCGCCGGCGATCTGGACAGTCACATCCATTCAATCATCGGCGTGCTGATGGATAAGATACTCATTAAAGCGTCGGCACATCCCTTCAAGAAAGGAGCCTGACATGCCGAAGAAGAAACTGAAAAAAGGTGAGCGCGTGCAAATGCGCTACAAGAAAACCGCAGGAACTGTGGAGTACATCAGCAGCGAAGGAGGTATGATCGTCAAAGGTGACGACGGCGTACGCTATTCCACTCAGGCGTATTGTTGCGAGAGGGTTGCGAAATGAAAAGCTTACTGCTGAACATTGTCACCTTCTTTCTGAAGATTCTGGGACTCGTCATGGTCTTCCCTGCTACGCCTTTCCGAGCCTGGGCACGGAGCGTAGTCTATAACTATGTCTTGCTGAACGAGAAAAGAAACTGGCTTGGCAGGTTGTGGCAGCGGCGACCAACGTATGATCCGCCGGTTCGTAGTTGGCTGTTAAGGGCGACACCTCCTGGACATACGAAACCGAGCAGAACCGGCTATATACTGCGCAGGAAAAGAGACGTGAGCTTTGCACTATTTATACTGGCGGTACTGCCGTGGATGTTCTTGGATGACGATGCCAACGAAGACACCACGTCACGTGATTACATTCAGACCTTGATCACAGGTGATCGGCGCCATGGGTTCTTCGCTCGATTGTTCCGCAAACAACTGATGAACGCGAAACTGAAGAGTGTCGTGTACGGCAATGCTTTTGACCTAGGTGACGTACGTGCGCGGTATCCGTTCTTCAACTTTTGGACCACGTTGTTCTGGAACACGCGCAACACGGCCATGAATTTTCAGTACCTGTGGGCCGCGTACTAGGCCGCGCCGGACGGCCTGGGCGCTGATCAAAATCTGAGCGAAATAGCTGCTCAAAAACTGACCACTACCCGGTCACAAAATGACCGAAAAATCGCCCCCTGGCGGCTTGGTGCGGCCGTTTTGGGGGCTTTTTTAGTAACCAAAACAAGGGTTTGAAGGGGCTTGCACTGCCTGGCGGTATGCGCTAGGGTACTGTTTAACGGTACAGCACGGCACGCGGCACACCTTATATAGGGCAAGCCCCCCGCACTGTACCCGGCAGCCTAAGCCCCATAGCGGCGCACCGAAAAGGCTGTGGCCCGCTGGCCAAGTTACCGAGTATGGAGCCAGCGCGTTACAAGTGGCGGTGCAATGCCATACTAGAAATTAGGTCGGGCCGCACGATTGCGGCACTGTCGTCAAGGCAGCATGGGCGGAGCTATGCCCAAAGCAAAGACCGGACGCGCATTGCAGCGCACACTTCCGCGATCCTTTCCATTCGGACCTCGTCCAAATCGTCCTCGTCAAGCATAAGACAGATTGCAGCGATGCAATCCCCAGGCGCGATACCTGCGAGTGAGTCACCCCATGTTATAGCGTACAGCGTTTCGGAGTAGCGACCCGGAACGTTCAGCGTACGGAATCAGCCAGCTCGGGACATCCCCGAAAGCGTGAGCCTTGTCGGCGACGGCCACCCCTCCGGATGAAAAAGGGGTGCGTCGGTAGGACGGCACCTACCCTGATGAGCCCTGATGCCGGGCGAAACGCTTACACCAATAAAGGAGCAATCCAATGAAACGCGTAAAAAATCATGGCTGGAAAGTAACCGTTCAAATATTTGATAATCGCGGCAAGAAGCTTTCCAAAAAGATTCCACTGGAAGAAGCTTTTCCGACGAAAGCCGATGCTAAGGAAGCCGCCTTTGAAGCTGCTACCGAAGAACTGCAGACGGAATACGTGGAAGACATCTGGCCGCTGGCCAAGTTCACGTATGAGTACAGGCGCGTCCGTGTTCGTAAGGGGATGCCGCTGCACTATACGTTTGAAGAATACGGCCGAGGCGACATGGGCGAAATCTTAAAGGAGCAATCCAATGAACAGTGAAATGATGCCTAAGATTCTGCGTGACCTGACCAACGCCCTGCCAGATTTACAGCCCTTTGATAAATCGGACTACATGGCGTTTTCCGGGGTTGAATCCGCCGACCCCGCTGTAGCGGAAGCCACGAATGCGGAGGGTGAAGAGTACATTCTCATCTTAGACGGTACGCGGTTGGAACTGCACTATATTCGTGGCGGTGTGTACAGCATAGAAGTAGATGTGCAGGCATAAGCAAGAATCACTACTAACAGTTTCTAGCAACGAGGCGGCACTCCTCGCAATCCTCCTACTTCGCCGCCTCGTTCTTTTTTATTCCATCTACACCCCCCACTCCAGATGGCCACAACTATAAAGGAGGTGACCATGACTTGGCGACGATGAAGGTAGCTACCTAGTCATAACTTGATTGTTACTACGAATATAGAAACGTCAGCCACCGAACGGAATGCGCAGCCTCGGTGCACGAAGATTTGACCGAACGATGTGACGGTCCCCGCGCGATTCAAGTTCGCATCGTAATTGGAGGACAGGTTAATGTAAGTTACGCTGGAGCAGCGGAACACTCTAGAGGAATAGACCGGCGAGCCCTGTACGCATTGTGCAGGGCTCGTCTTTTTAAGCTAGACATATAAAGGGGAATCCCAATGAATATTGAACTGCTTAGTGAAAAGGTAGTTATAGACAACGCTGACCTGATTGTACAACTGCTTCGCGACGTCGAAGACGGCCGATTCATGGTGGGTGAGGTTGCTTCAGCGGACCTGAAGACCTTCGAATCTGAGTCCGCCGCGCGCGAGGCTTACGAATCTATAGACGACGAAGATTCCGTCGTCGAACTGTTCGGCTGGTAGGAGGTGTGTTGTGGATGACCTAGATGAATATGGCGTCGCGTCTCCCTACGAAGATGACAACAGCCGATACGTATGGGACTGGTGCGGAGAACGCTTAGTGTGCATGAATACCCTGGAATCCGCGCCGAGTCTGGTTTACACGGATATGGATTTTATGCCACCGCACAAGGTGGAGCTCATCGCAGAATGGAAGTGTGAGCTAGATGAACGTCGTTTCGTGGATTACATCGTTCAGGTACCCATTCTGGAAGTGGAAGTCTACTACCCCAGTCACGGGGAACCTCAGCAACCGCTGACTGTAAAAGTTCTGTCTGAAGAAGGGCGGTTTTTATTCAGTCATCCCGCATGGAATGACGTAGATTGGGAAGCTGATGAAAATGCCTGGGATTCAGTAGTTGAAAATCTTCGTCACAAAGAAAAAGGAGGTCGATAACATGGAACCCATGAAAGGAGAAATCAAAGCGGGCGTGGTGGTGATGATTATCAAGATTCCTGGAGAAGTTAATCGGCCGAACGTACCTGCGGTCATCAAAAAGTTTTTCCATGACTGCTTATGGCATGTCGGTGTGGTTAAGGGACATCCGTCGGACGTATTCTCGCCGGGCAGCCTACCGCACTCCGGGGCCGGGTTTATGACCGGCTGGATTGTAGACGGTGCGGAATACAGTCCAACAATGGAAACGATAGTAGGTCCTTACAGAGCTATTGTAAGCTGGCCTACGGAATGCTTGATGCCGCTGAATCAGCCGGGCGATGAAGAAGATTCCGAAGAAGACAAGGAGCGGAAGCGGCAGCGGGAATGGTACGGCGAAGGGCTAACCAACTAAAAGGAGCAATCCAATGAAATTCGGTGATTTCAAAACGCAAGAAGATAAGGTCAATGAAGCTGCTCGGGACGGAGTCTGTGAATTTGACCTTGGTCGTCTGGTGCAGTATAAGCTTCGCCTGATGCTGGAAAGTCTGGGCGTGCAGGTGCGCAGGCACCCCGCTAAGAAGCAGGCGAAGGTTGATATGCTCCTTCGTATCCAAGAACAAGACCCGAACAAGTTCCGCGAAGTATATGACAAAGTGCGCAGTTATAAGCTGCTGCAATTGGACAGCGACAAACCGGACCAGCCGGTCGCCGAAGTGGACGAAGAATTGCTTCGTAAAATCGTTCACGAAGAAGTGGTTGGTAGCGACGCCAAGTCTGAAGTGGAATCTGCGATACAGAACGCCGTTACCAAGGTCAGCACACTTCTGAAAAAGGAAGCGGAACAGGCGCTGGCCGAAGCGTCTAAGACTTACCGCAAGCTGAATATCGTTCAGCCCAAGGCAAAGACGGGCGTTCGTATGAAGCACACGATGCCTGAAGAATTCGAAGACATCCTGCAACGCGCGTCATTGGGCTATAACCTGATGCTCGTGGGTCCGTCCGGGTGTGGTAAGACTTTTATCAGCGAGCAGGTAGCGGTCGCCATGAAGCGTCGATTTGCTTCCATTTCCTGCTCCGCAGGCATGAGCGAATCCATGCTTATTGGATGGTTGCTGCCCACCGGAGCCAGCGGTCGCTTTGAATACGTGCAGTCGTCTTTCGTGGATATGTACGAGAACGGCGGCGTGTTTCTGCTGGATGAAGTGGATGCAGCGGACCCGAACACGATGGTGTATATCAATCAGGCCATCGCCAACGACCACTTCTTCATTCCGCAGCGGTACAAGAAGCCGAAGGTGACGAAGCATAAGGACTTCGTTCTCATCGCGGCTGGTAACACCTACGGCAACGGAGCAGATATGATGTTCGTGGGTCGCAATCAGTTGGACGCGGCCACCTTGGACCGCTTCCGGTCCGGCGTCATTCACATGGATTATAGCCCCAAGGTGGAGCAGACCCTGGTTCATCCTGACGTGCTGAAGTGGGGGCTTAGTATCCGTAGCGCCATTCGTTCTCACAAGCTTCGCCGGGTGATGTCTACCCGGTTTCTCATCGACGCTACAAAAGCCCTTGAAGCGGGTGTGTGGGAATTGGAAAAGGTGCGCGAGGTTTACTTCGCAGATTGGTCTGATAACGAGCGGTCTAAGGTAGACCACGACGAACTTTTATAGGAGAACGCTGCTATGAAACGTGTAGAAGAGTATAGCGACGCGCGGGAAATCTCCTACGATTCTATCGAAGACTTGATGAAGGAAAACCTAGACGGCGCAACCTACGCCAATAAAAGGCGCTGGCAGCGAGAAGCAGATAATCTCCAGACGAGTTGGTGGGGGTGGCAAGGAGGATTTGCAGAGCTTCTGAACAAGGTGAAGGTAGGTTGGCCGGAAGGTGCGGAAATCATTCGTAACGAACTGGCCGAAGCTACGCCACAGTTCGCGCAAATTCGTTCAGCCCGTCGCCGCAGGCAGTTTTCTAATGCAGGAGATTTCCTGGACATACAACGGGTGTACAGCGGCAACCTGGACCGTGCGTGGCAGACCACGGAGCGAGAAGCGCATAATCAGCATGGCAGTAATAACGCTGTCATTCTAGTGAACTTGGTTGCTAGCGGCTACGTACCGGCTGAGCAGGCTCGCTGGAGAGGATTCGCAGCGGCTGCTTTGGTAGACATGCTGATTTCTAGCGGGCGAAACGTGCAGCTTTGGGCGGTCACTCCGGTGCATGACTTGATACCAAGATTTGGTAGAAGAGTCGTGATTTCCTATCTCATCAAGGACTTCGACGATATGATGGACCTTGAGTATGTTGCCGTGATGACCAGTACAGCCGCTTTTCGTGGCTTCGTGTTCAGGTCCCTCGCTTCGCAGCCGGAAGATATCCACTATCATTTCGGCTATCCGTTGGCCAACCATGTCCCGCGCATTGTTCGCGACGCGGGACACATTTTACACATACCGGGCGACACCTTCAGCAAGGAAGATGCGCTGAGAGTCATCAGTAACTGCGCCACACAGTTGGACGAGGAAGCTGGCCACACCCATACTCCACAAATATAGGAGAACGAACAATGTTAAAAGGTAAGCTGAATGAAAAGCTACGTTCATTGATACTGAAGGCGGTCTTGGACGACTTGCCTGAAACTGATTACCGTGCCGAAGCGACGGAACTGTTGCAAAGCTCGGCGAGAACACAGATGCCGAAGGAAGTGGCTAAGTTGTACGACGACCCCGAGCTTCGCGGCTATCTGCAGGTAGTGCGGTATAACACCCACACATTCCTCGGCGATGTTTTTCTCACAGGAGTGAAGATTTATCCAAAAGATACGGAAGACGAAGTGAGAGAAAGAGGGTTTGCGAGCGAGGGAGCGAAGATGTCTTTCGTACCCCCTAAAGCGGTAGAGGCTCAGGTCAAGTTGATGGGTGTGAAGTATAGAGAACAGCAGTCACGTCGATACGCTATTCGCACCAAAGTGCGTAACCTGTTAAGAGAGTGCTCCACCGTGGACGAAGTCCGAAAGAAGATGCCGGAATTTGCTCGGTATCTGGATAATCTTCACGCGCCTGCAGACAAGACCACTGCTAAAAAGGAAGACATCTTGGCGGACTTGCGAAAGGGGGGTTGGAAGCCGTGAAGTCTATTTTCTACCTAATACTCGCCATTGTCCTGGCCTATGTACTGTATTCATGGGGCTGGGACAATGCGCAACGTAACATCGCGCGTCAGTGCGTAGCTGACAGTCACATTTTCGTATACCAGCAAACCCGCTTTATCTGCGGAACCCCGCGAGCGTTGGTCAACGCTGCAAGCCACTGAAGGAGATAACCATGAACAGACGCAAAGAAGCCCGCTACGAACGCGCGGTGGAGCGAGCGATGCGAAGCTATCGTACGGTCCGTGATAACCCAGCGAAGTACACTACACCGGGTATAGAAAATCACGAACCTCTTCATTTTCGGCATGTATTCAACGCGATGTCTTCCACATCTAAAGGACTGAAAAGTCCGGCGGCTGTGGAAGCTGCACTGCCTCTCATGAAGATACGCCTCGGAATCGCGGCGAAGGACCGTACTCACGATGAAGAACTGCTGGCCGATTTGAGACAGTGGCAGGCGTGGTATATCGAAGCGCATAAAGATAAGAGCGACAAGCGCAAAAACAAGAGGGTCGTGCAATGAGCATCACCGAAGAAGATGTGGTGAATCTGAAAGCGGCAGTAGATGCTGCTGAGAAATGGCGAGGGAATCTCACAGGACACACCGACCCGAATGTACTGCCAGAGTTTGACGCGGGTATCACAGCAATGCGTATTGCTGTGCAGCACGTAGAGGATGCGAAAACGGTTATTCAGCAACGGAACGATCTACTAGCCGCCGCTATCCGACTCAACGCTGTTCTGAAGAAGGCGCGGGAACATCTGGAATACTGCGGATACGGAGATTCATACGAAAGGGCGTGCGCCCAAGACGAAGGTCTGCCAGAAAAGATTTCCGGCGCTTTAGCTGAGTCGGACGCCATTATTAAGTCTGCCATCTAAACTTATCACAACCGATAAAGGAGTACTACCAATGTCTATCAATAGCGGTTTTGACCAAAATCGCGATGCTCGCAGTGAGGAAGTTACTGCAGAGCTGAATGATTCCGAACGTAAGGCGCGAGACATGATGTCTGAGCTCTACGAGCACTGCATCGCACACAACATCCCGATGGTCTTGGGGATGGAAATGACCACCGAAACTATGCTGCGAGGAACTGATGATACTGAAGGAAAGGAAGTCCGCTTCATTTCGTTCTGCATGCCGGAAAAGGATGAAGGACCTTATATTCAATCGGCGAGTTTGCTTCAAGCTCTTCGCGCGCTGGAAGTGTCAGAAATAGAAATGCGCCGGGCTTTGTACCAGCAGGAAATGATGCGGAAACTGGCTGAAAACCTGCTAAACGACGGAGAGCTGGATGACGACATCCCGCCTGCCGAAAAGACCCACTAAGGAGCTGACACCTATGACTGCTAAAAAGCAATCTAATATCGGTCAGCTTATCGACACCAGAGCACGATTGAAGAAGAAAGTGAAGGCTCAGGAAGAAAAGCTGGCTGAGATGAAAGTGGACTTGGAAGAAGTGGAAGCCGACATCGACGATTTGATGAAAGAACAGGGTCTTACCAGGGCGGCAGGTAAGCTGGAGCAAGTGTCATACAGCGAAAGTTGGGTGCCCGACATCACAGACTGGGACCAGTACTACAAGTTCATCAAACGAACCGGCGCTTTCGATTTACTGCACAAACGCCCTTCAGTGACTGCGTGGCGGGAGCGGTACAATCAGGGTAAGATTGTGCCCGGCACGGAGCCGAAGAAGATTACGAAGCTTCATTTCACCGCCGTCAAGAGTAAGTAGCTATGGCGGACTACTACTCTCAACTATCAACCAAGGAACTCCTGCAAATAGCACAGGAGTACCATGCCGCCGAACCTGCGGGGGAATCTGCGGATTCCCCTATCCCTGAACTATGCAAGCGATTGGAGGAAACAGATGCACTGATAAAAGAAATTTACAACAGAAGTCAAAAGCTCATCATTGAGTACGAAGACAAACCCTTGCTTACAGCGTCACATCTAAACTAAGGAGAAAGCTACATGAGCGATGTTCGAGAACTGCGTGCCACCGTTCGGAAGACCCGAAAGGACAAGACCGCCATCCGTAAGGAGGTTATCGCTTCGGTGAAGGCATACGCCAACGAACCGACCAAGGAAAACGAGGCTGCCATGAAGGATGGTCTCAAGGAATTGGTCGCGTGTGGCAATGCTTTCAACAAAGCCGTTGCGGCCTTGGAAAAGGCGGGCGGGTCCGTGGAACCGTCGGGTGGTGGTAAAAAGGCCTCAGGGAAGAAAAAGGCCGCAGCGAAGAAGTCCGCCGGTAAGAAGGCAGCTTCTAAGAAGAAAGCGACTTCCAAGAAGTCGACGTCCAAAAAATCCACCTCGAAGAAGTCTACGTCCAAGGCGAAGTCCACCGGACGCAGCAAGTTCAGCGGCAGCGGCAGCGACACCGGCACCGAAACGGTGACTGAGTAACTGTCTTCACTAGGCGGGTCGGCGGTGCGCATCGCTGGCCCGTTTTTCTTGGCTTCAGCTAAAGAGGATTCAACTGAATGGCAACGAAGAAAAAGACTGCTTCGAAGAAAAAGACTGCTTCGAAGAAATCCGCTTCTAAGCGGGGAAGTGGTAAGGAACTGATGTCAATGCAGGACTGGGAGCGCAAGCTGGCTGAAGATGCATCAGCTGATTCGTCGCGCGAACAGTCCGGCGGCACGGGCCACAGCATCTCCACTCGTAACGGTAAGTTCTCCTATCAGGGGGACGTTATCGGCGATGCGATGGACGTGGCCGTACTGGATTTCAGTTACGTCAACTCATACTATTGCGGAGCGAAATTCGACCCCGACAACCCGCAGCCTCCCTGCTGTTTCGCTATCAGCGAGGACGGCGAGGACATGGCCCCCCATCCGAGTTCACCTGAGCCGCAAGCGGATACCTGCGCCGAATGCGAGTATAACAAGTGGGGGTCGGACCCTGACGGCGGCCGAGGCAAAGCCTGTAAGAATGGCCGTCGGCTGGCTCTGCTGGAATGGGTAGACGAACTGGAAGATGCCGACGTAGCGATGGTGTCGCTGGCTCCTACCAGCGTGAAGCACTGGAGCGGTTATGTCAAGAAGCTGGAAAAGACCGTTCATCGCCCGAGCTACGGCGTCATCACTCGGCTGGCGTTTGACGAGGAAGCTGATTACGATATTATCGTACCGGAACTGGTCGACGTCATCAACAAACCGGCGGCCTTGGCCGTTATCGCAGAACGTCGGGCGGAAGCCCGAGAACTGATTATGCAGCCCTTCAACACTGAAAACTACGGTGCGGAACCTGCGAGCAAGCCTGCTCGAGGAAAGAAGAAGGGGGCGGCCAAGAAGAAGTCCACCGCGAAGAAAACTGCGTCCAAGAAAAGAGGCGCTGGGCGCAATAAGTACTCTCGCTAATTTATCAGCGAGTTAACCTGTTACGGGGTCGCCTAGTAATGGGCGACCCCGTTATTCCTAAATCCAAGGGGGGCCTTGGAGATAGCTGTCATGTCTTATAAGTACGATACGAATGAGAAACAACCTATCCGTGATTTTTTGTCTAATCAGTGGGCGGTCTTCAACTCCAATGTACATAAGTACACTGAGGAAGAGTTGAAGAAGATGCTTAAAGTGGAGCTGAAGGGGCGTCGCCGTAAGAGCTACGTTCTGCGTATCCATGCTCGTCTTAGTACGCTTCGCATTGAACGCGAAAAGGAGGAGCTGGAAAGTAAATTGTCTGAAGAATAACGAGGTGATGCAGTGACAATAGCAACAACAACGGATACGAAAGCGTATGTCATCATGTGCAACGACTGGCCGCAGTCTGTGTATGTAGGTTCAGAAAAAGCGGCGACACAGAGAATGGAAATAGCGGCGCAGGCTGAATTCTTCCGCCAGAAGACTGATTGGGAACACAGTTGGAAGCAGTTCGGCAGCATGTATGCCGACGCTTACAGGTATTATCGCAGTAGAGTATCTTGGCGTGTTTGTTCAGTCTCGGCTGTCGTCGCTATTTCCATCACCGTAGGAGAGTAATAATGAAACTTAGTCTGTCTGACTTTGCTGTACTGGACTTTGAAACAAAGCCTATCGGCAAGCGGCCCTTCCACTATCCCCCAGAACCTGTCGGTGTCGCTATCATGACAGACCAGATGAAAAAATACTTCGCGTGGGGGCACTCAAGTAAAAACAACTGTACCAAGAAAGAAGCGACTCGCGAAATCGTAAAGGTGATGAGTCGTAAAAAGATGGTCTTCCACAACGGACCTTTTGATATCGAAGTGGCTTTGGCGCATCACGGTCAGAAAAGCTGGCCTCGCCATTGGGAAGATACGCAATTTTTGGCGTATCTGTACGACCCAAGAGCGCGCGAATTGGCGTTGAAGCCCTTGGCCCAAGATTTGCTCGGACTTGTCCCTGCTGAACGGGACCGGCTGAAAGATTGGATTATTGCCAATATCCCCGAAGCGAAGCGCAAACCTTCGACTTGGGGGGAACATATCTGGCGAGCGCCTGGTGATTTGGTGGGTAAGTATGCTATCGGCGACGTTGAACGTACATGGAAACTGTTTAAGTTCTTGCGCCCTCGTATCTCAGATATGGGTATGGACGGAGCTTATGAGCGAGAATTGGAACTGGCCCCGATTGTAGTGGCTATGGAAAAGCACGGTATTCCTGTCGCGAAGAAGCGCCTAGAGCGGGACTTACTGAAATGGGAAAAAGAGCACGAGGAAATAGAGAACAAGATTAAACGTTCTTTAAAGGTCGGTGAAGATTTTAACATAGGGAGCTCCGTTCAACTGGCGGATGCCTTAGACCGAACCGGCAAAGTAACTACGTGGGAACTGACGGCCAAAGGCAATCGCAGCACAAAGCGCGAAAATCTTTTGAAGTATTGCAACGACAAAAAGTTGGTCACCCTGTTAGCGCGATACGGCGTTCTAAGTACCTACATGAACACGTTCGCCGAGCCGTGGTTAGTAGAAGCGGAGCAGACCGGCGGACTTATATATCCGTCGTTCAATCAGGTGCGTAGTTCTGATGACTTCAACGGTGGCGGCAGCGGTACGAAGACCGGGCGATTTTCTTCTAGCCGACCGAATTTTCAAAACATACCTCGCGACCCGGAGGACGCATCTAAGCCGTACACCATAGGCCTCCCCAAACTTAGAGATTACATCATACCTCCTCCTGGTCGGCTGTTGATTGGCCGAGACTATTCGCAGCAAGAGTTGCGTATCTTGGCTCATTTCGAAGACGGCGAGCTGTTAGAACAGTATCGCAAAGACCCGAAGATGGACGTACATACTTTCGTCGGCAGTTTGATTCTGCAGAACATGGGTATAGAGTACCCACGTCCAAAGATTAAGACCACGAACTTTGGTCTTATCTATGGCATGGGCGTGGATAAGCTGGCCAAGGGTACAGGTAGTACGCCGGAAGAAGCTTCAGCCCTGAAAAACGCTGTTCTGCGTGCGTTGCCTGGGGTCAAAGACCTAAGTAAGGAATTGAAGAAGATGGCCCGTCGTGACGAACCGCTTCGCACTTGGGGCGGTCGGCTGTATTGGGTCGAAGAGCCGCGTATGATAGCGGGTCGCATGAAGACTTTTGAGTACAAGATGCTGAATCTGTTGATTCAAGGCAGCGCCGCTGACTGCACCAAAGAAGCGATGATTCGGGTCTATGACGCGTTTGGCAGCGACGCGGCCATGATGTTGCAGGTACATGACGAACTACTGTGCACCTGTGACAAAGGTACGGAGCGTAAGAATATGAAATTGCTTCGTGAAGCGATGGAGAGCGTGGAGTTTGACTTACCTATGTTGTCAGACGGTAAGAAGGGTGCTGTTAGTTGGGCTCGTATGAAGAAGTGGGAGGCTGCTGCATGAGTGAATCAAATGCGTACTTCGTTTCAGGAAAACAGAGGTGGTACAGTGTCCCACTGTAGTCGTGCGGAAAAGGTGAAGCGAGCACCGAAGAACAGCAAGGCTCGTGTGGTGGAGAGTGAGTTGGTGAGGGATTACACAACGGCAGAAAAGCTTCGTATCATATACGAAGAACTGCGGGTGTTAGAAAAAGGTATGAAGATACCTAAGCGGCAAGCGGAGCGATTCCGCTATATAGTAACGGCGATGGAGCATCTATGCGAAGAAGAGGAAAAGAATGCCTAGACCGAAGTGCAACTGGTGTCGTTACCGGGCGCTTCGCAGACAGGCTCATCTCAATGGTAAGGTCATAACCCGAGTATGGGACCCACAGAGAACAGGGTTTAATTTCTACATACACCATAGAAGTGAGCCGGTTGCGAACATGCCGGAAGAAAAGCGGCGACAATATTGGGTGGCGTACTTCATGCGGTTCAGAAAACGCTGCTGGTGCGCGGATATTCCAAAAACATCAATTCCAGATGAGGAGATTGACTAGTGGCAGAAATGAAAAAGAAGTTGCAAGCATGGTCCTACTCACTATACACGACGTGGAAAGAATGCCCCCGTAAGGCAAGATACCGCGCCATAGACCGCGTCAAGACCCCCGCCAAGCCGAAACCTGCTTTAGAACGTGGAATTCACATTCATAAGCTGGCCGAAAGATATCTGCTCGGGGATATCACCGGCATACCCAAGGAACTGAAGTTCTTTGACAAAGAATTCCGCAACCTCAAGAAAGCCAATCCAGATCCGGAAAAAGACGTTGCTGTCACGAGAAGCTGGTCACCTACTACTTTCGACGATTGGAACAACGTGTGGTGTCGAGCCAAACTGGACGCCGTGGTGCAAGACGGTAAAGCGTTGCATCTCATAGACTTCAAGACTGGACGTATGTACGGTACCAACAAAGATCAAATCGAGCTGTATGTTCCGCTCGCTGCCGCGCACTACCCTGATGTGGAAACCATAGAAGTGGAATTGTGGTACTTGGACCAAGACGATATGCCCCCTCCAGTCGAGTATACTAAGAAGTCATTCCCAGCTATTCGCAAGGCATGGGAAAAGCGGGTAAAGCCTATGATGAATGATACAGAGTTCCCGGCGACGCCGTCAGAACAGGCGTGTAAGTGGTGCCCCTACAAGACTAGCGAAGGCGGCCCGTGTGAAGAATGGATGAAGTCGTAGGGGGTATAATGGAATTATTACATCTCATGCTAAAGTGGTCTGAAGTGGTGGTGTTCGTATGCGTGCTACTCATATTGGGTATATTCTTCGGTGTAGCGCACCATGACCGACAAGCGTGTGAAGAATACGGATACGTCGGTTCGCACACGTCGCTCGGTCTCCATACGGTTTGCGTGACACAGGACCAATCCACAGTTCCGTTGTGGAAAGTAGTTGAGGATAATCATCGTGGATGAGAAGCAACGTCAAGCACAGCTCGTTCAGGAGAGGAAGTCGGAAGCGATTTTGACATTACGCAATCAGATTCATAACCGCATTCACATTCTTCAACGAACGGTGTTTTCTAGTATTTCTAAGCAGCATAAGTCTCGGTCTTATTGCGGCCCCGTTTTTCACGGGCTGAACATACAGCTCATACGGGCTGAAAGTCTGATAGAAGAGATACGAGAACTGTTGAAGGAAGTACACAACCTAGACGGAATCAGCTCGTGAGAACTATCACACTAACTTTGCGTAAAGATCAATACAACGCTGACAGCCCAACTCGCAAGGATATCGACGAACTGATAAACGCGGTGCATCGTGCGTCCGTAGAAAATACGAAGACAGGGGATATCAGCAAGTTAATGGAAGTGAAAGGGCTTTTACGCTCTATGCGAAACATGCTGCCTCCTGACTAATAATACCTAAGGAGTTTGAAGATGACACCGTTTCTTGTGGCTATATCCGCTGAAGAACTGCTTTGGTTAGATCAGCAGTTAAAGGAAAACGTTTCGGAGAACGCCTATGCCAGCGCGGCGGATATACCAGAACTCGACGGACTACGGTTGGAGGGCAGGTGCGATGGAGCTTACGCGTCTATATCAGGCCCTCAGTGTCAAGACAAACATACCGCAGCGCTCACTCTCATCAATATTCTGACGGAAGAATTGGAGAAACAAGAAGTCGGAAGAAAATCTTCTTGGGATTCCAGGCCCAGACAACCTTCTTTTGAGCTCGATACATTTCGCAGTATGTTTGAGACAAGGATCCGTCATGCACTAGAAGAGGCGAATGAACGAATCAAGAAAACGTCGGAAAAAGGGGGCGGCTTCGACGTAGAGCGTGTAACAACTCCAGACGGCGTTGATATTTTTTGGCAGAAAAATTGGTGGCGTGATCTTGATGACGAAGAAAAGGCGGCGCCGAAGAATAATAAACCACCGGGTCCTCCTAAGCATGTAAATTGTAAATCACAGCTCAAAGCCACTAACCAAAGATCACATTTCAGTTCTGGTAAGAAGCGAGGTAGGAAATGAACGAAAATGCCTTTGTAGTCACCTTTACTGGCGATGGCGTAGATTCAACCTATACAAGAACATGGGAAGGAATGCTTCAATTGGTGCAGCGCGGTCTTTATGGAGAGATTTTTCCTCCACCTGAATTCGAAGAGGAATGGGATCGTATGAAGAAAGAGCTAGAGGATTCTTCTAACTGGCAGGGAACTTGTGACCAACCTTTCTTCCGCTACACCCAAGACTTTGAAGATGGCCGTTTGTACATTCAAGCAGTCTTGTCAGAATATCGCCTTGAAGGAGAAAAGTGATGGCCAATAATGCAAATACTGAACTACATCAAACACGCGTCCGCGTCTGCGACAATCCCAAGTGTCAGTTTTACTACGCAAGCTGCGAATCCAATGCGGAGCGCGTAGGGTTTGAACGGGGTGAGGGTAAGGACATGCTGGTTGTAGATCGTTTGAAGTATAAGGTGCGAAAGAGCACCGGCAACATCATCCACCCCAATCAGCATCAGTGGGTGACAGTCACTTTGTGCGAAGTGTGTGCGCACGCGGCAGAAATTCTTGGTTGTCACACAGGTGCGAAGCAATGAGTCACATACCGAAACGAGAAGAAATACTGCAAGGGGTGACGTGGAAGGCTGAGATGCCAGAGAAGCCTCACATGTACATAACACTCAATCACGATGAAGCGGGGAAGCTTCACGAAATCTTCATCAACTACGGACACCCGGAACACTATGAGATGATGCGGGCTATCGCTGTACAGACGACCCGACAACTGGCGGCGGGTGTAGATCCGACTGTCGTGGTGAAGGACCTGAAGGAAATACAGAGCCCGAGCACTAACCACTTCATACCAAAAGGTAAGGGCGAAGCTATCAGCTTGGCGGCGCGGGTTGGTATGATAATCGAAGATCATCTGAGATGGGTGGCTGCCCAGGAAGATTTAATGCAGAGTCTGTCCTGAAGGCTATAGCGTCGCCACATCTGTGAGAATAGATTGAAAGATTCAATGGCGTGAAGCTGGTGACAACTCTGATGTCTCAATGTGCACGTTGAGTTCCCGGACGTACAGTGGATCGCCACCCTAAACGAGGAGTGAGGTGATGGAAATTCGTAATGCAGTAATCGAGGACGTGAAAATAACGAACGACGACCATGGGGTGCTATCCGCGTGGGTTTTCCTCGATTACGGCGGCTCTGGTCAGGGGTTTGGCGGGTACGCGCTTTACCTGCCAAAAAGCTATCGCCATCACGAACTAAAGAGTATCGCCGGTCATTTTATATGGCGAGTGATGGAGGTCGCAGGAGTAAGCGAATGGAGTCAACTTCCTGGGAAAACAGTTCGCGTAAAGCATGAGTACTCCATGGTTCATGCGATTGGACACATCGTCAAGGATGATTGGTTTTGCCCCTCGGAAGACTTCTCAAAAATCGACGAGGACTAACTCATGACCCACCCAACAGATCCCGAAGAACTCGAACTGCGTAAGGCTGTGGTCAGCTTAGAGTAAGAACTGGACATGAAGGATTTAGAAAATAAAGCGGAGAACAAGTTTGCTAAGCGCGTAGAAGAAGATGACTACGTGGCGCTCAAGCTCAATCTTCACGGGCGGCGAGGTTGGCCTGACAGACTGGTGTTGCTTACGTTTCCGCACTTCTTCTTTCTAGAATTCAAGCGTGAAGGCGAAGAAGCTCGTAAGCTGCAAAAGTACATTCACAAAATTTTACGAGGACTAGGCTATGGCGTTTGGACGGTCGACACCTACGAAGAAGCGCTCGAAATCTACGAACGCTTCAAGAAAAAAGCGCGTCGCAAAGAAAAAAGCAGCGCACGTAAAACGCAGTGACCGAGTCTTGGAAGGCGAACACACTCCTAAAAAGGCTCAGCGATTCGTACCGCACAAGTATCAGGAAGAAGCTATTCGGTTCGGCGTTTCGCGGCCGTCCGCAGCTTTTTTCTTAGCTCCTGGTCTTGGAAAGACCATGATTACTTACAGCATCTACGGATTACGCCGTAAGCTCGGGCATGTCCGTCGCATGCTGGTCGTAGCGAAGCGACGTATCGTATATAACGTATGGCCCAAGGAAGCTGATAAATGGATGCTGCCGTGGGTCACGACTATCCTGCACGGACCCCACAAAGAAGGTCGTTTGCTAGAATCTAATGCCGACGTCTTCTTAATTAACTACGAAGGGTTGGAATGGCTGCAACGCACGTTGAAGAAGCATCGCATAGCTATGGGCGAATTCTTCGACATGATTGTGTTTGACGAATCCAGTAAAATTAAAAACACAAAGACTAAGCGATTCAAAATGCTCCGTAAGATGGTGCATGATAAAAAGCATCCAGTGAAGTATATCAATCTTCTAACGGGCTCGCCGGTGCCTAAGAATCTAATGGACATTTTTGGGCAGGTCTACATGATGGACGGCGGTCAGAGACTAGGTGCGTACATCACGCAGTACCGCAACCGCTACTTCTACCCATCAGGGTATATGGGCTATGACTTCAAAATTTTGCCTGGCGCAGAGGAACAGATTTACGATGCTATTGGCGACATCGTAGTTCGCTATGGTAACGAAGAGTTGGATCTGCCTCCCCTTGTGCATGTACCGCGAGCCTTGGAGTTCTCCGAGGAAACGATGAAAAAGTACAAGGAGCTAGAAGAAGAGTTTATTTTGGAGGTGGAAAAAGGGGTTATCGTAGCCAGTAACGCGGCTGTCGCTACAGGTAAGTTACGTCAGTTCACAGGCGGTGCTATTTACGACAAGCATCATAAGGTGCTAGAAATCCACGAAGAAAAGTTGGCGGATCTGGAAGAAATCATTGAAGAACTTCAAGGTGAGCCTTTACTTATCGCTTACGAATATACGCATGAAATTGAACGTATCCGCAAGATATTTCCAGACATGCCGTACATCGGTGGTGGGGTTAGCGATAAGGAAGCAGATAAGATCTGCGACCAATGGAATCGCGGAGAACTCCCCTACTTAGCAGGTAATCCAGCTTCCATCGCGCATGGGCTCAATCTGCAAGAGGGGACCTGCTCGAACATCTATATCTTTACGGAAACTTATAACCTAGAAGATTATGAACAGTTCTTGCAGAGGGTATGGCGTCAAGGCGTCAAAGTTCCCAGGATTCGTGTCCACCACCCTACGGCGCTAGGCACTATTGATGAAGTTGTTATCAAGGTGCGTGAAGCAAAAGATGATCAACAAAAAGCGTTCCTAGAAGCAATGGAACAGAGGTACAATATTTCGTTTAGAAGAGGTGCCCCTAATGGCCGCGCGAAAACAAGTAAGTTCACAGAAGACGAAAGCGAAAGTGCAGTCGTCCAGAAAAAGGGCGGCCGCAAAAAAGTCACCGGTAAGAAAAAAGTCGCCGGTAAGAAAAAAGTCGCCGGTAAGAAAAAAGTCTCCAGCAAGAAAAAAGTCGCTGGCAAGAAAAAACCCGGCAGCAGAGGCCGACGTTCGTAGCGTTGAAGAAGCAGTGTACGTTTTACGACAGCACATGTCGGTTCCTCTTTACGACCGTACAGATCCGGCCGGAGATTGGAATTGGGTAAATCAATTAAAAGCTCGTATCGGGGGGTTGATTCCCAGCCAACATGTCGCACTTCTAGAAGACTTAGGTGTGAAAGCAAAGGAAGACGAACTGCTCAGTGTGCTGTACGACAGAACGAAGAATGTTGTGTTTGCCCTGCTGGGAGTGTGGGAAGATATTCGCATTGGCCATTGCGGAATATCTGACTACGCTAAACTAGAACCTCATTTGGAGTTTAGAAATAATGAAGACCCAAATAAAACCTACACGGAACCGCGCACGGCCAATCCGACGGTATCGTATACCCATCTTTCGGGTGCTGAACGCAAGGAAGCGCGTCGCGAAGCCAAGCAGGCTGAGCGAGAGAAAAAGAAGGCCGACAGACTGGCTAAACGAGAAGCCGCCAAGGAAGAAAGGCAGCGTGCCGCCCAAGCTCGTCGCGCTAACAAGGGTAAGAAACCGCGCCGCACTGCTGAAGAAAAGAAGAAAAAGCTTGTGTCTGCCAAATCAAAGCCCGGTCGGAAGATGGGTCAGGTTGCACCACTCGGAAAGGTGGATTGGAGCGTACTGACAGGAGATGAGATAGTAATGATGCCGGGTGAAAAGGAGGCGAAGCCCGGCACTCCTTTGGAAACTTTGTGCGGTGTTGTAGCAAAGAAAAAGAAAGGAATCACCGTTGAAGAACTGATCATGGAAGCGAAGTCTCGTGGAATTGCTAAAAGCGTTGTCTGGCGTCTCATCAACCAAACATTTGTGAAGGTACAAAAATGAAGAAAGACATGTTTCAAAAGCTTCTGTACTGGATAGAAGAACGGTATAGTATTCTACTGCGTCGTCGTTGTGGAAGTGCTAAACCTTGGACGCAAGACACGATCTTGCAGTCTTATCGCTTCTGTAACGTCTACCGTGAAGACGACACAGTTACGCAGTGGATTCACAAACATTGGCTGAAGCCGAATGCTAAGGATCCTGACGTCTGGTTCGCAATGGCCGTGGCCCGTCTGGTCAATTGGCCTGACACGCTGGAAGAAATAGGCTACCCCGTACCGTGGAATCCGAAGAAGTTTATCAAAGTGATGCACGATCGTAAGAAGCGTCGTGAAAAAGTTTTCAGCGGTGCGTACATCGTATCTACCAATGGGAATGCTATGGACAAGGCAGAATATCTTGCCACCCATGTTTTGACGCCTTTGTGGCGAGACAGGAATAGGTTGCGCCCTCAGAAAGGAGATACTCTAAACGATTTCCACGAACGATTGATGCAGTATGACGGCATGGGCAGCTTCATCGCGGCGCAGGTCATCGCCGACACAAAGCATGTCGGTGTCCTTAAGAAAGCTAAAGACTGGAAGTATTGGGCTGCAAGCGGACCGGGCAGTCGGCGCGGATTGAATCGGGTTATCGGGCTACCTCCAGAGAGTCCCTGGTTAGAAGATGCGTGGCGTGATAGATTGATGGCACTGCACACTCTGGTTCAGGATTTCATCGCTGAAAAGAAGATGCCCTTCTTGGATGCGCAGAATCTGCAGAATTGCCTGTGCGAGTTCGACAAGTACATGCGTACCAAGAATAACGAAGGTCGTCCGCGAAGCAAGTATCCAGGAGCGAAGTGATCATGACTGACCTTAGAAGAGTTCAAATAAAGCCGGAAATCCTCTCCCCCCATCATAGCGGTCGTAAAGTATGGCGTTACGAGAATACGGAAGCAGCTAACAAGAGCGGTACAAAGGTGGAGCGATGGGGAGTAGACAAGCTTCGCGGTTCTATCCGTATTCCGCTGGCTGTCATAGGTACTGGCCGATGCGGAACAACGTGGCTTGCCCGCACGTTGCAAGCGGCTGGATTCGACATAGGGCACGAATACGTCGGCAAGGACGGCACTGTTTCTCTGTATTTCCAGTGCGATCACCATTGGTATCCGTATCATTCGTGGGTGAAGGACCAACGTACAGTTCACGTAGGTGAACGCGCAGGGGACTTCGATGCACAGTACATCGTAAACCTTGTTCGTCATCCGCTGGAAGTGGCTCGCAGTATGGCGAAAATTTTTCCTTTGACCACTTATGAATGGATGTCAGAAGTAGGGTTGCTGGACGACCCCTATGTACGCCCGAAAGATCTGCGATGTCTTCAAGTCACTTATGAAATGATGAAGAACTGCCGCGATAATTGTGACGAAACTATTCGTCTGAAAGACATGGAAAAGAAGTGGCTGGGGATGCTTCGCAAAGCCGGGCTGGAGAAGGTAGACATGCCGGTACTTCCTGCGGCCAATCGCGGTACGGGGTTTCGTAAATCCACGCCGATGACGTGGTATGAAGCGGACAAACTAGACTCCACCCTGGCGAAGAATCTACGTAAGCTGACCAGACAATTGAAGCTGGAGGAATAACGTGAAGGCTATTATAACTCACCCCACGAAGGTAGATGGAAACAGCACGTTGGCAAGTATCAATATTGCTAAGTTCCTGGCCGAAACCTTGGGGTTGGATATCAAGGACAGGAGTACAGGCAAGGCCGAAAAGAACGACGTCATTCTTATGGTGAACGGACCGCCTGCCTTCTGCAACTGGCGTGAAGAAATGGCTGAGATGGTACGCAAAGCTAAGACTTTCGTATTCATCCAGAACGACTACACGATTGCGCCTCCATCGCAAGTGGGTAAGGTAATGCGCAAGAAAGGTTGGATGGATGACCGAGGAGTCTTGCGGCCCCCTATCGTGTGGGGGACTGTGGAACACAAGCTTCGTACGCCGGAAAGCGCCTATGTCAATTGGAATGCGCTGCCCTTTGAACGATTCAAAACCTTCGTCCAGCATAGGTACCGAGAGCCGGGGTTATTCTACTACGGAGCATTTCGGGAAGGTCGCAAAGCGGACTTGGAAAAATACCTAGCCAGTACGTCGTACGAAGTAACCACGTCTTCTTCAGCGCAAGCCAAGAAAAAATTTTTGGGGCTGGACAAAAAGATAAACGCGCTCGGTCCGATGCGAAACTTGTTGCAAGATTTACAACATTACCGCGCTACTGTCTACATGGAGGATGAGTACAGCCATCGCTACTACTGCTCCCCCGCTAACAGATTCTATGAATGCTTGGCCGCCAAGGTGGCTCAGTTCATAGACGAAGAAGCAGCGCCGACGCTGATGCGAGCAGGCTTTGATGTAAAGGATTTTATAGTGGCGGGACCTAAGGATGTAGAAAAATTCCTGCCCAAATCCAAACTCATCGCTGAGATTCAATACGAACGGTTTGCAAAAGATTTTCGCAGTCAATTGAAGAAGCGCGTGAAAAAGCTGTATAAGCAATTAGAAAGGAGAATTTAGGTGATTGTAATCCGAGCGCATGATGTCAACGAAGCGTTGCCAAAGGCCATCCAAATGCTGCAAGAAGACACGGCGCGAACCATAGCCCCAAGAGATGGCCAGAAAACGCTGGAATTCAGTGAGCCGGTGTGTACGGTGTACGAGCTTCCTAAGCAGCGCGTTCTGTTCAATGCCGCACGTAACGCCAACCCTTTTTTCCACCTGATGGAATCTTTGTGGATTTTGCGTGGTCGCGCTGATGTCAAGTGGCTGGCACAGTTCAATCAGCAGATGAAGGCGTACAGTGACGACGGCCTTATCTTCCATGCACCCTACGGCTACCGTCTACGCTCCGCACACAACATAGATCAGATAGAAGAAATCATTGATTTGCTGCACAGGGAACACAGCACTCGTCGGGCTGTGCTGACGATATGGAAACCTACTCTTGATCTAAACGTAGAAAGTAAGGACATACCCTGCAATGACATGATCTTCTTCAAGATCCGCGAGCGCAGACTGCACATGACTGTCTGTTGTCGTAGCAATGATCTCATCTGGGGTGCTTACGGCGCCAACATAGTCCAGTTTTCCATGCTGCAAGAATACATCGCAGCGATGGTAGGCGTGGAAGTGGGGGAGTACCGGCAAATCTCAGATTCGTTGCATGTCTACGTAGACAATCCGTTGTGGGCCGCTTTGAAAGATATACGTCCTTCTAGCGCGGATACGAGTGTATATGAAAAGCTCGGTGCAAATCCTATACCGCTGATAGTGAATCCAAAATGCTGGGATGACGAACTACAACAGTTCTTCATAGACTCAGAAGCAGGTATCTGGGATCCCAGTCATTTCAAGGAACCGTTTTTCCGGGTGGTCGCATTACCCGCCCACGAAGCGTGGTTCAGACATAAGAGCGGCGACACTCGTTCTGCACTGGAAATCATAAAGCATCACATGCCGCACTACGTCGATTGGACGATAGCGATGGTACAGTGGCTTGAACGCCGCTTGAAAGCGAAGGAGAATCTGAATGCCTAATCCGTATATGTACTGGCTCGCGTGGTGGGCACTAATGTTGGTGTCCGCTGTAATTTTCTGGTTCGGGCATAATCAAGGGTTCTGTTGGCATCGATTCAAAACCGGCGGTGGGGGCATGGGTGATGCGTGGTGTTGCGAGAAGTGCGGTCTGGATAAATATCCGGAGAACATAGGATTCAAGTTTCTCTATAAACTTTGCGGCCGAGTCAAGGATTAGCTTATGCCAGAAACAATTACAGATGAAGTGCCGCCATCCCAAGGATGGCTTTACAGTGGTTCTGATAAGGACGGTTACGAAGAGTATGGGGGCTCGAAGAAGAGATGCGGCCATTAAGGTCCCCGCTTTACGTGGAAAGCATGGACGGTAGACCGCCGTTCTACTTCACCACTTTCTTAAAGCTGTGCTGGTGGTGCGGTACACACCGAATCAATCCGCAGGAGAAATAATACATGTCGTTACTCAGCCATAACCAACTGCTTCTTCTCATCAAGGAAGGCGTCATTGAAAATTCCAGGCCGGAACACGTTAATTCGGCATCGATTGACTTAACGCTAGGTAAGCATATACTAGCCGAAGTACAGCCTGAGGCATACCACGAGAGAATGGTGAACTTGGCCGCAAAGGAATCTATCAAGCTGAAACCCTGTGTCCTGACGGAAGAAGCAAGTCAGTACATCTTAGCGCCGGGCGACTTCATTTTGGCGCAGACAGAGCAGGTCTTCCACCTGCCGCGATACATCAGCGCTGAGTATAAGCTGAAGTCTACGCTGGCCCGCAACGGTCTTCAGCACATGCTGGCGGGGTGGTGCGATGCGGGGTGGCATGGCTCGGTGCTGACCATGGAATTCAAGAACGTCACGCACCATCATCTGATCATTGAGCTTGGCATGAAGATCGGTCAGATGGTGTTCTTTGAACATGAACTTGTTCCTCAGGAGGCGTCCTATGCCGCGAAAGGCCAGTACAACCGCGACACCCAGGTCACGGGAGGTAAACATCTCAGGTAAGAAGCAGGACGTTATCAAAGTAGCTCAAAAGAAATTGCCGTCTATGATCGTAGAACGGCAAAAAAGCTATCTGCGTGGAATGCGCATGGTGCACGCAAAGGACTGCGACTGCGCCACCTGTATGAAGCTGGAAGAAATGCTGGAAGCAGTTAGCAAGAAAGTGAGAGCCAAGAAATCAACCAAAACGAAGAGGACAACGTCATGTCAGCCGAAGAAACCTGGGAAGAAAAGCTCGCCCAAAAAGGGCAGATCGTCCAAGAAATCACGGAGCCGGAGCAGGTAGATGCTGTACGCCAAATCTTCGACGACGAACAGGTTCATATCCTCAAGCACGGCTTGAACGGGCAGGAAAGCTTCCCCATGGAGGTAGTGATTCGTCGGAAGGGTATCTACGGCAACACATTCCAAGATCGGGTGAACGAACTGCTTTTGAGGGATTACAGCAACCCCAGCGAACTATACGATACTGAAGTTAGGCGAGCTAATCTTTTAGAAGCGGCGTTAGTTCTATTCGCTGACTTAGGCGGCGACACGGAAGATGCGTTGCATATTGTACAGCTCGCGGTTACAAATCGCCCTATCCAGAGCAAACCTGATACACCGATCTTTGATGATATCGGTCTCATGATGATTCAGTTAGCCATGTTGTCTCGGTCGCAGGGTTACAGCATGTTCGCCTGCAGAGAAGAAACTCTTCGCGGGTTGGAGGCCGAATGACAGACAAAACCCCCCAGGCGGCGGCATTGGAAATGGCTTCCGCGCTTCATCGTAGACTACAACCCCAGGAGAAAAGAAAATTGGATAAGCCAGAATGGATCAATGTTGTCAGGTTCGGTGGGAATGTTCGCCGAGCTCATGTTGTCCCTCACATCGTTGGGACTCACACCAATGCAGAACACAGTCACGGCGTCGCAGTCATGGCTCTTTGGCTGACGGAGGGGAAGGCAAGTGCCAATCTGCTTCGAGCCTGCCTGCTTCACGACATAGCTGAGCAACATACAGGAGATGCTCCTGCAACTATCAAATGGGCGTCTGAAGATATTCGCAAAGCTATTGATGCGGAGGAAGATGCCTTCTTAGACAGGCACGGCATCAAGGTCTATGATGATTTGACGCCAGAAGAGCAGCAAATCCTGAAGTGGGCGGACACGTTTGATCTGATGCTTTTCTGTCGCGATCAGCTCATGCTAGGCAATCAGTTCGTACGGCCTATGTTCAATAACTGCTTGGGAGCCATGACCGCTAAGTTGGGCGAGCTTTCTCCGAGGGCCATTGCAATGCTTCACTACATCAATTATACCGTAAACGAGATTCTGGTCGAAATGTCGACCCCTTCTCACGAATTGCCGGGAGAATATTTCTGATGGGTGCAAACGAAACTCAGGTTGGCGGCGATCACTACAAGAAGCAGAAGATTCAGCATTGGGACTTCGTGGCGGCTAATGACCTTGATTACTTCCAAGGTCAGATCACCAAGTACGTCAGCCGGTGGAAGGACAAGAATGGTCTGCAGGATCTTTACAAAGCCAAGCACTTCCTGGACAAGTACATCGAGGTAGAAGAAGCCAAGATGAAGGAAGATGTGGCTAAACCCAAGGGAGAGCAAGAAATTCCGGGTGTCGCACGGGCGATGAACTGGACCCCATGGACGGGTGACTCCCGTGCCCCGGTACCGGACGACACCGTAGTAGAGGTCAAGTTTCGTGACGGAACAATATCAAAATCCAACAGACCTTCTCGATGGTTGGATTGGGCACATCACGATCTCGACTGGGACATTGTGGCATATCGGGTACTGCACGAACCGGTCGAAGAACCTGAGCTTTCGTATATAGACCCTGATCTAGACCAGCGGGGGCCCTCAGCATGAACGACACCTGTGCAGTAATAGGTCCATGTGACTGCGGCGGATACGGTATAGTCTATAACGAAGAAACGAGGGCTGTCGTCGGCAAGTGCCACGATCCGCTGAAACCTCCGAGCTTACCCCAACCTTTTGCTGAGATAGACCTTTCTCTGCTGAACGACCACACAGACTGCAGTACATTAACTGTGGATGGGCTAAGCCTGATGACGGTAACGGAATACGACTATGTTCCCGGCATGGAGAAGCATCCTCAGCAAGAAGAAATTCACGAAAAGCTGCAACGTATCTGTCGGATCCTTTCCGACTACAGGGACGGAGTACTGAAGTACGACTAGCCTATGCACCCAAGCCCCGCCGCGCTTGGCCCTACTTGGGCCCGGTGCGGCGGGGCTTTTTTGCGTGCGGTGCTGTGGTCACTGTGGTGTCCGGTGCGCGGCCCGGCGCGGCCTGCCCGCCCAGGCCCTAGCGGCCCCGTTTAGGGCCTGTACGCGCCGTGCGGCTGCCGTGCGCCGCATATACGCCCTCAGGCTGCCGTACAGTCCGTGCTAGGCGGGTTTGGGGCCTAGCCGCTAGGCTACCCGCTGCAAGCCCGCAACAGGGCTCCATACGGACCCCTAGGACGCCTCAAACTGCTCAGTTTTTGACCAATAAAGGCCAATACCCTACTAATTTAGTGGGTATTTAGTGCGGGGGCTTGTACTGGCTGGAGGACGGTACGCGCATCGTATTAAATAACGGAAAAGTAGACGCACCTAACTAAGCCCCCTTCGCCTTCGCGGCGGAGGGGGCTTTTTACTGCCTGCGAATTAGTCGACGTCGGGCAGGTCTACGGTCTGGCCGGCGAGCTCATGAGTTGAGTCGTTCAGAAATTGGATTCGCCCGTTTCGTACAAAGGAGTGGCAGATTCCGCATTTGTATTTCGTCGGCTCTTCACCTTTTCTCACACGCTCTTCGTTGAAGGTGCACCAGCAATTCTCGTGTGGCTTGTGGCTCGGAGCATAATGGCCGGAACGAACGAGCACAGACGGTTCGAATGTCGGCGCATCGGGGTTATTGTTGTATCCCCAAATCGGACGCGGCTTTCCGTCAGGCGGCTCCGTCACCCAGATGCTGTGATGCGTCTTACAGCCTGGACAAAAGAACATGACACCTCCGCCTTCAATGGAGCGTAGCTTATGGCCTAGCTTCATTGCGACACTCCTTTGACCCAGTCTTGCAGCGAGATGAGCTGCTGTCGGACGGCGCGGCAGGTTGTGTAGTTTCCGGCGACGTTGGAGGCAACGGTAGAGAGCTGAACGCCGGAGGGCTTCGCATCAGCAGATCCGGCGGTTTCGGGCAGTTGCTCTCCACGCGCGGCAGCATTGAGCACGCGGACAAAGCCGAAAGGCACAACGCGATCAACAGGATACGGAACATAGACTTTGACCTTCTTAGTTATGGTGCGTCCTTGCTCGTGAATGACATGCACGCGGTCTACGTACTTGGTGATGACCTTGTCCTTATGAGAAGCAGCCTTCGCCTTATAGTCCAGGAGCGCTTGCTTAGCGAGAAACAGTTTCGCCATGTTGGCGTCGCTGCAGATTTTCCAACCTACAGCGACGCCACCTACGAACAAGCCGAGCGCTACGACGAAGAGGACAAGCAGCTCGGTCGCGCGACTCATAGTCTCATCATCCCCCACCAACGGTGGATTCTGTCAACGTAAGTCGTGGTCTGAGCAGCGTTCTGCTTACCTGTGATGCATGGCAGGCAAGAAACAATGTCCTTATAAGCAGACGGACCCCCGCACCGTCGTTGAGCTTTTAGCAATGATCCGAGTCCAGCGTTGTAGGAAGCAGCCGCCAAGTCGTGTCTGTCCATCATCGGGCGAGGCGCTGACCACTGCAACCTGAGCTTTCCCATATAATAGGCTCCGGCTTCGATGCTCGGGACAGCTTCGTATCTGGAAACATCGCCAAGGTTCATTGCCTTGGTTATCTGTCGCCAAGTGCCCGGCATAAACTGCGCCAGCCCGGCCGCACCGACACCACTTTTGGCGTTCGGATTGAGTTGGCTTTCCTGATAGAGCTGAGCTTTCCACAGCATCCAGTCCCAACCGGGCAGCCACGTGGACGCGGCCCGCTGAATGGCATGATCGTACTTGTCAGGAAAGGAGCTGGCCCACGAGGTAGCAGGCGCCGAAAAAAGTAACGCCAAGATACACAGCAGAGGCCAAAGGATCTTTTTCGATACCATCGATCACTTTCTCCAAGTTGAGTTTCAAGTAATAATCCCGTAGACGAAGGACGCCGAAAATTAACAGCATCCCGACCACGGCCCATACGGCTTTCGTTACCTGTGAAACCGCAAACACATCACCCATCGTCACTTCTTCAACCCTCCTCCTTCGTTGAGAAAACAAAACCGGGAACACGCGGCAATCCCATGACTGCCAACATGGGGAAGGGAATCATGTGAATGCCGAAATATTTATGCCTGTGAAACTTTTCCGACAACGGCAGCATGTTGGCCATAGAATCGACGAATTGCTCCGGCTGGTTCGGATCGAATGACTTCCAATCGAAACCGCGCAGTTCGGCAATTTTACAGACCAGCCAAACCCAGGAATGTTCCGCAGGGTAAGTTTCCGTCGTAGGCTGGTCAGTCTTGGGATGCAAGACTGGCAGTCGCTTCACTTCTCCGGTGCCGATCTGCTTCACCAATTCCCAATCCACAGCGTTCGTATCGGCCCATTCGATAAACAGGTGATGATACTCTGGAGAAGGCTGCCCTGAAAACGCACAACGCAACCCCTGTGTATGACCTGCTTCCTTAGTATCGCGAAACACTGATGATTCTGATCTTTCTTCATGGTCAGGGTAGTAGATGTCTACGTGCAGCGTTTCACGAACACGATGCTCGTGTTTCGGTACAAGGCGTCCAAGCGCGGCGCCGATACGGCGAATAGACTTGCCTAGATTAGCCTTCATTCACGATCTCCGCAATTAGGGCGGGGATCCCTCCCCTTTTCGTTCCGCTTATCCCGCGAAAGCATCCTACGAACTTCTTCCAGCGTATCCTTAACATCTTCCAAACGGATATCCTTTGACAGTACGCCTTCCACCGCTTCTAAACTGTGCTGTACTCCCTGCATCGCAATGTCCACGCCTGCCAGCAACGATTCTTGGTTCTTCATTGATTCTGACAGGAACGCCTTAAAGGCGTCATCCATTTCTTTTTGCCTTTCTTCTAAGATACGCTCCCGCTCAGCAGCCTTGTTCTGAGCAATCATGATGAGAGGAGCTGTAATCATCGCCTGTGCAGATAGCACCAGATTGAGTATAAGGAACGGATAATTGTCAAACCTAAAAGCAAAGGTAGACGTAGACGTGTTCCAGATAATCCAACCTGTAAACATAAGCACGCTCAAAGAAACGTACTCAGCCGTGCCGATCGTCATCGTCGTTTTTTCAGCTATCCGTTCGACAACGGCACGATACCATTTCAACATCAAACTCTCCTCGTTCACCCATGATACCTGAGGTAGAATTCAAAGATCGCTAAAGCCAGTACACCTAGTCCAGTGAGCCCGGTAAGGAACGCCCAAACAGCGGCGATACTTTTCGGCACACTTTCCCTTGCCTCTCCTTTAGCTTCTATGACAAGACCTTTCAGCTCTAGAATATCTCCGCTGTTGGGCATATTGTTAAGTTGGTCTCTGATATACTCCTGCGTCAAGTCAACACGTTCTATAGTAGAATGCGCTTTCCGCAGTCGTTCTTCAAAGTCTTTATGCCGCTCTTTTATGTGGTCTGTAATAGCGCGACTTTTTTCCTTCCACTCTTCTAGCTTCTGTTGGCGTTCCATCAGATGATCAATGATTTCTTGGTGCGCCCCCAAACGCTTTTCATGTTCGTCAACCTTCCTTTCTAACTGTTCGCTCATTACCCGCAACCTTTTAGAAATTAAGAAGAAAAGGCCCAGCCGTGCATCAACGCGAGCACTGCCAAACACGCAACCCAGGCGGAAAAATACGGCTGCACTGTACCCACGCTATCATGCACTAAATCCCAGAGAAACAATGCAGGCATCGTGAAGAATAGGAGAACGCTGAGCAATGAAAGCCACATCATTCAACTCCTGGCAAATTAGCCGAATCTTTGACCAACAGCTTTTCAGCCTTCCAGCAATCCTGGCAGTGAGTACGCAGTGATGGCCAGACGCGGCCCAGGATGCGCTGGATGAACCAGCACACGGCCGAGCAGAACAGGCACGGGTCGCCGCTCTTGATCTGAGCCCCGCAGTGGGCGCTGATGGTCTCGTGTGGGTTGCCCTGCAAGACGACCACATTACCGAGCTCATCAAGCGCCACGGCGTCACCCACAAGCCATCGACCCCACTTGCTCTTATACCACCTCACCAGACTAGCGCCTGCACATCCGCGACGGTGGTAGCGGCGTCGATCTGCGCTTCCAGGGACCATTTCTTGCCGAGCAGCGATTGATAGTGCGCGGTGAGTTCAGCGACCATCGTGTCGGCGTCCGCGATAGCAACGGCCGTATGCGTAACGTTGTTGAAATCACGAATATCCAGGGACGTACCGCCCGTCTTTTGCTCATAGCGCACACCACCATCGAATTGCAATATGCCCAACCTATCACAATCCATCTTGATGCCGGTGGAAGGGCAGGCAAACCCCTGCGCCACGGCGTTTTCGAACGCGGCTTTGATAAGCCCTTTTTGCTGCCCCTTCGCCGTTGCGAGGGGTAGCTCCCAAGCGTTGCTGGTGCTGTTCCACACATAGCCGTCGCCGGGCGGTGGCGGGACAGGAGTCCACGAAGGATCGGGAAGCGGCAAACCCTGAGCTGCGGCATTGGCTTGGTCTTCGGCGGAGAGGAAATGTAGGTCTCCATTCGTATCGACGTAATGTTGATCTTGAAAAGTCATTGCAAATTCTCCTTATCGAATTTCGTACCAAGCGGTGATGGATGGCGATGTTCCTCCACTAAGCGTTACGCTATACGAGGCGCCAGCAGGAACTATGAAAGTGCCGCCGCCCGCCACAGTTGCGTTCGAGTTGTTATACATTCCACAGATGCACTGCACGCCGTTGATTGTTGGTAGAATATACCCGTTGCCGCCGTTGGAACCCGCCTTGATCATCACCATGATCGGCTTACCAGTCGTGTTGTAATAAGTCGTATTTATTGATCGACCTACCCCCTGCGCTGTCTGCCCGTAACCAATGCTCGCCATCGCGCCGAGCGCCTGGCCGCCGAAGCCTTGAACCGTCGTGGCTGAGGCTGCCCAGGTTCCTGCGGTCACCTGAGTAGAATCGAAGAAGCCCACAACTCTATACGGAACGTTGCTATAGGCAGCATCGGAGTATACGACAGTCGCGCTGTCCGCCGCGCCAGCGCCACCCTCGGCTGTGGTGCTGATCAGGCCGGTTTCATCCAGATTGATGCCACAGTTTTCGTTGACCACAGCAGGCTTGATGACGCCGTTGACATTCAAAGCCAGCACGATGATTCGCTGGCTTTGTCCTGAAATGGTCCCCAACGTCGAACCAGCTGAGATATTCATGCTGACCGGCGAAGTAGCACTGAGCTTGTCAATCACACCCGAGCCGAGCGTGACGCTGCGGAATTCCAACGTGGTGGGGTTAAGCGTCACCGTCACCGCGTTGGAAGCCATCACAACATCAATCGGTTGAATCTGATGGCCAAGGCGCGGCGTCATGTTGTACCATTCTGATACGCCGTCAGACACAAGCAAAATGGGTCCGCTGGAATCCACTTCCAAGCTCGTCGCTCCGTCAATCGTATCGGACCCAGCCCGCTGAATCGTCGCAGAATTACCAACAGTCGTGTCGATGCGGTAAATCCACATCTTCATCGCGGGCAGCGCACTCGCGGCGGGAAGCGTGCCGACGACGCTCGCCGAAGACGCGTCAATCAGCACCATGCCCGCTTCGGCTTCCGTGATAGAGCCTGTGGCTGTCAGCGTCGTGACAACACCGCCCGCCAACATCGCCTTGAAGTTGGCGATGATCGTCGCTGTCGTTCCGTCATCCACAACGTTCTGGCCCGTGATATCGGCGATGGCCTGAGCAACAGAAGCAGCGATGATAGACGACTGACGCCACACTTTGTTGAACTCATCGGAATTGGCGATACCCGACAAGAAGCCGTTTTGCTGTGCGGTAAGTGCTTCATAAGCGGCCTGCGTAATTACATTGGCCGCGCCAGAACCCGCGAATGTCAAAAAATCATTTGAACCTGGCATGTTTAATCTCCTGCGTTATAAAGTCGTAGCCCAGGCCCCAACATCCAGCCCAGAAACTTCGTTGGTTTCGGCGTCCAATCCAAAAAACGGTGTAGACGACACCGAAGGTGTCACGTAATCCCGAATGCGAACGCCTTCGGGCTTCAAGTTCAACTTCCCATTCGTTATAAGCCCCTTGGTCACTGCGTCCAGCCCTTTCGGCGTCAGGAAACCGAACAAGATAGACATGTCCCCATAATCTTGTATGACCAAGCCATAATTCTGCGTCGAAAATACCAAGTCCCAGATAGCCAGTGCCGATTCGAGGCTACCATCCCACTGATTGGCTGCGACCTTGGCACGAAGCAGCGTGCGATAAGTATCATCCGGCAAAATGGTCAGCCCTGTAGACGGATCGTAAGGCCGCCTCCAAGTTCCTTCATCCAGCCCGAGTCCAGCCGTGTCCAGCGAAAAATAGACATTTGAAAGCGCAACATCTAAGTATCGACTAATGCCGACACAATCGCCTATTTTATCCAGCTGAGCGCCGACGGCCTTGTCTAAATCAAATGCGTTGGAAAGCGAGACAAGCGTGCCGACAGGCTCTTCATGTGTATACGCACCGTCCCAATCTACTAAATCGCCAATCACCAACGGTGGATCGAGCGCGTATTCCACACCGGATTTAGCGGTGTAGTCGGTGACGGTGAGGGGGGAGCCGTTTGTGTCTATCTGGACTCCCATTGATTGAGGAACGGTATATTTCCCCTCAACCACCATTCCCTTGGCAATCGTGAGTTCAGTTGCAGTGTCACCCGGATAAACCAGGCATCTAAATTGGGTATAGGTAGCTCCTGATTGCTGGAGCCAATTTGACATAGGTTGCCATTGGCTTGTAGCTGTTCTCAAGGAACTGCCAACAGCGACCTGACCATCCCCGTAAGGGAACACATTAAAGTCTAGGTGGAAAGTTCCATTGCCCTTTATCCAAAACTGCTCAGTCAAGAACCCCGTAAAGGGATAAGGGGTGCTTATGCCTTGGAAAATCCCATCATAATTCGGAGTTAACCCGGTCAGTTGCACAGCATTAAGTGCACCATCTGGTCCTGGTTGGCTAAAAGCAGCTACAACATTTCCAGGATGATTAATTCTCCACTGCGATGCATTCGCAGTCGTAAAATCACTGTAAGGCAGATAATTCGTCCTCGGTGTGTCATAGAGCAATTGCCGCCCCTGCCAGTCGGTGCGATAGATACCATCTATGTGCGTAATCTCTTCAGGCGTAAGTAGATTGTTATCCGTGTCTGCCAGGTGAATAACAGTTGTTGATAACTGCTGTGCCGAAATTTTCTGACCAGAAAAAGACGTGTCCTTGGTTTCAAGTGCGTCAGCAAAGGCCTGCACGAACGCCGCGACCATCGCCGTGAACTTCGGCTTGTCCGCATGTTCGCTGGTTATCAGATCTGTGTAAGGTGTGATATCTCCGCTCATGTCATTACACCGTTGTCAGAGAAACATCCGTAGTCGCCATCCCAGGCAGTTCATTGAACGCCACAGCCAAGTCCGGCGAACCGCCCGTGATGGAAAGCGATTGAATGTTGAAGGTGTCGCTGAAATTCACGCTTTTTGCGGCGGCCAGCATCGCATCATACTCCACTGCGTCGCCGTTTCCCCCGCCGATCCCCAAGCCGTTGACATAGTCAACAATCGCCTGTATGGCAGCATCTCCTGTCGTGGCGACATAGCCTGTGAGGGCCTTGATAGTCATCGAAACAGTGACAGCCAAGGCCGAGGGGCGGTAAAACTTAATCGCAGTCGGAACACCAGAGACGCCCGTGACAATTTCGCTCGTCGTACCGTAAGTGCCCGCGCCCGGTGTTTTCTTGTTGGCTATCGTCGTTGCGACAACCACCGGATCGCCACCTTCAATAACCAAACTGACTGAGTGAGGCGGAATTCCATTGGCGTCTGTCGTATCAGTGTCATTCTCGTATGCCTTCAACGCCGTAACGCCCGTCACATTGGAAACCGCACCAACAAGTCCATCCAAGACGGTTTGCGACGGCAGCGCGGTAGACACCGCTTGTCGCGCCCGAAGCGTTGCGTCATCTTCCACCGCTGCGCCGGGAACAGCCGCCGAAGCGTTGTTCACGCTCTGCCACCCTCGAGTCGGGGTGGAAATTTGCGTGATGCTTCCAGCAACGGCATTGACCGCTCCGGCCGTCGTACAAGTGGCCTGAACTGTGATAGACCCGCCTGTAGGAATCGTCACAGAAGCAGGTAAAGCCCACTGATAGGTTCCATCACTCGCTATTCCGTTGGTGATGAGCGTACCCGCCTGACCAACGATATCCAGGTCAACGGTGCTGAATCCAGAGGAATTGCGCTGAAGCCCATTCACCTTTACCCGAGACGAAAGCGCCGCACCCTGCGCCGTTTGTGGAGAGAAGCTGTTATACGCATCGACGGCGGCCATGTTGGAATCGTAGATTGCCTGAGCAACCACAGCCAACATTTGACCGTCCTGCGAATCGGCGGCCACGTAGATATCCGAGCCGTAGATCGCTTGCATGTGGGCGATCAGGCTTTGATAAATGTCGTTGTAAGACGGGCACGAGATGCCGTTGGCGTCGATCGTACAGGCCAAAGTTCCTAAAGGGTAAGTCGTAGCCATGACAGCCTCTTACAGAGAAGTTTGAACAGAAGCGACGCCGTAGATTGTATCTACAGTGGCGCTCACATACGCCTTACGAGTTGCCGGATCTACTTTACTTGAATAGTCCGCCAAGCTCTTCACTCCTGTCGTGTTGAGAATGACCTGCTGAATTGCAAAGTCATAACTCTTTACTTTATCAGCTCCAAGAATCTCTGACTTATAGGGAGTACCGGCTTCGGTATTCAGAAACCATTCTTGGCGAGCTAAGAGCAGTCGCGTCTTTATTGCCTGCGCCACTGCTTCCGGAGAATCTACCAAGAAATTGGAATTTCCACGGCCGAAGGTGTAGTCCCCGGTTGCATCAAGAGCTCTGTATTTCATTCTGCTTCCACCACCGAAGTTGTGTTCGTAGAATCCATCGGCGTCGTCGGTACACCTGTGTTCGGACTTCCCGTTGGGTGGACATGACTATTGAAAAGGGCTACGAACGTATCGTTGACCAGTTTCTTCAAAGCCGTACCCGCATTCTTCAAAATGATACTCGGCGCCTTTACCGTCGCAGTTCCTCCAGCCGTAACGTTCGTAGGACCGGAAGTAGTGATATTGATGGCATGGGAACTTGGGTTCACTTCTACTACGGCAGCACCATCGTCCGTCCGTAACTGCGCCGCGCCTGTATTCACAGCAATCTTATTAGGCTGAGACCGCACACCAACATACACGAAGCCATCTGACAAATCATGCATCCGAAGAACGGCTTGCTGCTGCACGTCGCCGCTCTGCCACCACGCATCGATGCATCGATTCGCAAAGACCACTAAACATTCATCCCCCTTCGACACAGGGAATGTAAGAGTTACTCCGCCACCAGAAGGAAAGTAGACCGGGCAATCTACAAGCAACGGCAAATCCACCCAATTCTGGGAACCATCGACCGGGGATGTCACAAGCGCCTTAATGGCAGGCTGAACCGAACAAGTGTCCGAAGAAGCGTCGAACGATTCGACGATGCCTGGCATTGCCGTATAGATGTCGGACTGCCATCCGGTAAGAATGGATAGCAGTGCATCATTGATGCTATCAAGGCGTTCTTTACGATCCATTACTGAGCTTCCACAGACTTATTTGCTGGCAGGGAAATATTCACTGCAAGACAGATAAGATCGCTAGTCCAGTCATCGCCGCGAGTATCCCCTTCATGCTCTACGACATAAGCGCGGTAGAATCCGTCTGGGGATAAGGCCGCGTTGTACTGTATGCCCGCCCACTGATTGTAGGGAATGGGGGCCGCGTTCGGATCTGCCTGCATCAACTGAATGATTTCTTCGTTGTTAAGCTTTACAAGCCCTCCGATGCGAAGCTTGCTGTTCAGCAAACACTGTATGCGAATACCTTCATTTGTCTGCTCTGGCAATCCGATAAGGCCGTTGCCAACATTAATCGGAACAGGCGTGCCAGGACGGTAGCCCTTATTGTCCGTGAATACGACCCTTCCATTTTCAATGCTCCAGCCTGCGTCTAGAGTGGAAGCTAGATTACGAAGCTGAGCTCTTGCCATCCCGAACATAACCGTACCACGTATGGAAGGGACATGCTGTTTGTCAATGGTGAGCGCCGATAAATCGGGTTGATCAGCTCCCATCGCCTTGGCCGCTGCGCTTATAGCGTCGGCAGGGGTACTTCCCGCGGAAAGCGTTTGGCTGATGATTCCTTGGTTATACCCGACATCTCCGTCAGCTGCGAGTATTTCCAAGAAGGTATCTGTCGCGCTTTCACGCCCGATGCGAAACTGGCGCACCGTACCTTGAAAAATTGTTCCGTAGTTGCCTTGTTCGTAGCCTGCGTCCAAAGAGACGTTCTGAAATTCTCCTTTGATCTTCGTCAGTGTGGACTGCTTAAGATTGTACACGCGGATGCGAGCTGTATTAGGCGTTTCTACGTCCGCATTCTGCACGCTGAACTTAACATGAAATTCAGAGAGATCCAACGTTTCGTTTTCGTTGAACAAGAGCAAGCCGAATTTTCTGCCGAATAGTGCGCCCATTATGCTAAGCTACCGTAAAGTAGACATGACCGATGGAGCCGAGACCATCGTACGAAGGATTAGCTGTAGCATCTCCATCTACGACCGCCGTCAAAGTTCCGCCAAAATTCATATAGCCGTACTGTGCCAGCAAGTCTTCCCCTGCAAGCAATGGAATTCCGTTAAGAATAGCGACGCCGTCTTTATCAGCGATGTCCAGCACCCAGCAAGAAGAGTACTCGTTCCAATACAAGGTGAGCTGATACGTCGTACCTGCTATCGCAATAGCAAATTCCTGCGCCTCAGGTGTCAGCGGAATTTCATAGATAGCGGCCATCACTGTACCTTCTTCAAGGCTTTCGTACCTTTGTTAACCCGCTGAGCAGTTTTACGCGCGTACTTCTGCAATGCTGGAGGAGTCGCCGCGCTCTGCGACTGCACGATGATCAGCTGCTCGCAAGTCATCACTACCTGCAGAGAATTCTCTGTCTGTTTGGTCGTTTCCTGTACAAGGGTCTTAATGGCCATATTTTGATAAATGCGCTTGCCGGTGTACAGGGTAAACATCGCGCGCTTCGCCTGGAGAGCGAGCAATGCATTGTAGACCGCTGAGAGCTGATCTACATTGGATCCATTCAGCAAAGACTGCGCTGAAGCAATCTGCTCGTATACATTCACCGCCCTACGAACATTCGTATTGAGCGATGCGGCTCCGACCGCCTGGTCCAAAAACCCTCCAGAATTTGGACTGTTAGACCACCACAAGCGTACATCTATTTCAGCCGGTTCCTTGTACGCATGGTCACTCAGTGGAGCTCCCAATTCAATGGGGTGGCGAGTGATTTCCATGCGATCGGTACCGCGTTCTTCCTCGACTATCTGCGGAATAATGTCGTCCACCGTAGTACCGTCCGGGAAGGTAATGTTGTAGATTCCGCGTTGAGGCTTTACAATCAGCGCATCTACGCCGATCTGTATAGCCGCATTGACAAAACCTTCGAAATTACTCATCGCACACTACCCTTGCCGTTACGAACGATATTAGATATTCCTGTTCTATTACGATCTTGAAGCTGTCGCTGCTTTTCTGCGACGGCTTTGGCTGTGTCGTGCGCATTACTGCCGTGCACGTGGAACGTTGTCGGCTGGTTGATAATCACTCCCCCTTTACCAGGAACATCCCCTATTGTACCTAAGCGAGGAGCATTCATCATTCTGTAAATACTTTCATAATTGGTTGATGCGCCGATGCTCGATGTAAAGTTTTTGCGCACTCCCGTCCCCACATCTTGGTGAGTTGCTTTGTGTATCAATCGGTTGCCAGCTTCATCTTGACCAAGGATCTTTAGAAGATTCCCCGCTAAATAATCCTGAAAACCGTGCAGCTTGCTCCCAAAAGATACATCATCAAGCCCTTCGAAAGCCGAAGAAACTTTGTTGACGCCAGCCGCCCACTTTGTCCACCAATCAACCCCATCTTCAAGACTGTGCGTTATCCGATTTAGAGGCTTGATGAAGTGAATCAACATCGCTTGGCCTAAAATCTTAACCTTTTCTTCTAACTTATCCAGCTCCCCTGTATATTCCATGATAGCGTCTTTATTCTTCTTCAGATCAGGATTAAATCCCATTTCTTTGTAGATGGCGGCCATCTGGCGTCGCTTCGCCTGAAGCTTATCCATGTGGTTTATCATCTGGTGGTAGGTGTCTGGATCAATGCCGAACATCCCGGCATACTTGGCTCCGACAAACTCCGGCATGTTGCGAAGCGCCTTGACCAGATCTACCACTACGTCACTCATGTCTCGACCTTTGACACGAATACCGAAGCTTTCTATCAATCCCTGCAACCCTGGATTCAGACGAACCGCTTGTGCGACACTATGTACCGCATCGGCCATCCTCTCACCACCTACGCCGATCTGCTTACCTGCGTAGTCCATGCCGGTGAGATTCTTCACTGAAGACTGCGCCAGTTCAGATCTAAAGTACATCTGCCTCATGGAGTAGGCAAACTTTGACGCTGCTGCATCTACCGCAATCACTACGCCAGCGACAGCCGCACCGAGCCCGAGGACACGACGTTCGACCTTGGTCAGTCCGTATTCGAACTTACGATAGCTGAGCTGATCCGTACGGAAGCCCAGACTGACCAGGTATTCTTCTAAGACTTCTGAATTAGAAGGCATTTAGTCACCTCGTGCTCTGTGCTCGTTTTCTGCCCAGACGTCCAATGCTTCGTTCATCTTGGCAATGTCTATCAGGCGGAGCTTACCATCTAACAGAGATTCGTACTTACACATACCCTTCACTACAGGACGAAGGAGCCAATCCTCCTCGCTGGTCATGTGAACGAAGGGCCTTCCTTTGTCTGATTCGCCTTCCCCTCCAATTCGGAAAGCGTTGTACGAAAAAAATCTCCGATGTTTTCCTCCACGACAGCCACTGCGATTTTCAGCATTTCCGACATAGTGATGTTATCAAACATCACTGTTCCGTTACGCTGAACCGGCACCGGAGCTTGATCCCCAGGGCCTTGCCTGTCCACCAATTCCAGACATTGATGAACAACGAACAGCATGTCCTCTTCACTGATATGAGAGAACATGAGGACCATGACAATACTCCGGTCCTTGGCCAGATTTTCTGGGGAAACCAGCCCTTCCATCAGCGGCATGGCGGGACCCATTCTACGGACGATCTTCAGTTGAGTAAAGGCGTCCATAGTAGTCCGGGAAGAGTATTCAAATTCTCCTAGCTTTAACTTCATGTTACGTTACCCAGCGCACGTTCGATAATACCCGCATTGAATGTCCACTCATTCATTCCGCCTTCTTTGGCATAAGTCAGCGAAGGAGCCCGCTTGAACGCGACCTGCTGGCAAGAAATGAAGTCCTGCGTATAGGCATTCGCAATGGTCAGTACGTTACGACCATGCTGAGAAGCGTCAGCAGTCTGTAGAGCGTACATCAACGCCAGCTTCTGATTGACCGGCGAAGTCTTCAGTACGCGAATAGTCACTTCGCCGGAACGGTCGGCGTGTAGTGAATGCATCGGCGTGCCGTCTGCACCCACCGTGAGAGTGTCGATGTCCTCGTTCGGTTCGATAGTAATACCTTCTTCGGAACTGCCCGAACCAGCTCCAAGATTGATCGCACCGCCGGGACCAACCAACGACGCGTTTACGTTGAGAAATGAATATGTAGCAGCCATTGATTAGCTCCTCATTAACGATTCACGTCGACCTGAAAATCGATCGTATGGATAGCACCTGCCAACTTGGCGGCGATTTGGAATGCAACAGACTTCCTGGCTTGACGATTCGCAGCAGACTGCTGGCCTACAGGCGGAGCGTAGATGTAGAATCCCTTTTTCAAGAAATCGCCTTGACTCAGAGCCCCGAAGCCGCCTGACTCCCACACACCGGGGGCCAGCAGGCCGTTATCGACTGCCTGGGCGAGGACACCTTCCATAGCAGTGGCGATGATATGGTTGCCTGCGTCAGTCTGCGGAATTTTCGTGGTGTTCGAATACAGCAGATTGTAGACAGTTGTCTGCAAATCCAACAGCAGCCAATCGGTTCCGGTGATCACGTCGATGAATTCACCAGAGACCATTTTGCCCGGCTGAACGATAGACGTATCGTTGTTGTATGCTGCGAAGACGTTGCAGTTGAATCCTTCCAACGCCTCGGCTTGGGTTTCTGTCAGATACTCCGCTACGATGCCCGGCTCTTGCTTGTACATCAACGTGATGACTGAACTGTTCGCCGTATAGTCCACAGTCAGCGCGCGACCCAGAAGCGAAGCGACGGCATAGGCGTTGGAACCGGAGTACTGCACTACTGAACGATCATAGCTGAGCTGCTGAAGCTGGTAAGCTACGTTAGTCGTATCCGTACTAATCAGCACACCTGTTTCCTGCGTAGTGACCCCGTAGATATGCTTGTTCGCAGACGCTTCGATGTATCCGGCCACGGCTACATGATCTGAATCCTGCGTAATCCCACAGAACATCGCTGCGTACCAGTTCTGGCCGAAGTTATTGTCGAACAGCGTAATGGCGTCCAGAGGCGTTTCAGCCGCGATGCCGTCAGCGACATAAGCACCGCTGTCCGTCGAAAGACCCTTGAGCATACCAGAAATATCGGTACCTACGCCACCTGCCGTCAAGAAGCTGATAGACGAGGTCGCTCCGGTCGTTGCGCTGGTGAATTCGAATCGGCTATAGGTCGAGTTCCATACGCAAGTCGCAGCCCCGGCCAACGCAGTGTTGATGGTGCTGGCCACACCATTGAGCGTCGTGTCTCCGCTGAAATCCAGCGCTGAAACGCTCTGTGCGGCTGCGCCATCAACGGCAACATCGAACGAGCCATTGGTGATAGCCTGCCACGTTGCGATGAGCTGTTCGGTCGTAGTTAGCGGAGCACACGCCAACTTACCGGCAGTCGCGGTCTGAGCCCATCGTCCGATCTGCAGCGTGGAGGGTTGAGGAGCCTGCTCGAACCATAGAACGGCAGCCAGATATTCCGGAGCAGTTGTACCGAAATCCGTCGCCACTGCATCGATGCTGGTATACGCGCGATAGCGTTCATGAACATCGATGACATCCGTAGAACCGAGGATCAAAAGCGTGTTGATGTTCTGCATCTGCGCGGCGGTAGGTGCAAGATTCAACGTCGCTTTGACCAAGCGATTAATAGAGAGCTTATTAGGCATGAGTCACATTCCTCAAGTATTGAAAGGATCCACCGAATGCTCATTGTCCACCGTGCCGTCGGCAGAAGCAATGTTGAGCACACTATATTCACGCACCACCTGACGACGAAGATGAATGGTGATATCTACTCGCTGCACCCATCTCGACTTAATCAGTTCCGGTACACGCGTGAGTTCACCTGTATCTACGAAGCCGAACCCATTTACATCCAAGATTTCATGGTTCTGCGCAATCTGCGCACTATCCCTCAGAAGCTTAGCATTGTCTACAGCATTCGGTCCATAGAATGTTGTGTAGATCTCCAACACTTCATGTCGGCGAAGCTGAGTAGACCCTAGTCCAGCGCCGCCCGCACCGTCATGGACCTCGGCCGCGAAAGAGTCGGCACCAACGTCAGTGATACCGAAGGCCAGCCAGTCCGTCCCGTGGGGCGGTATGTTAGGTGGGTCTTCCTGCCATCGAGGACGAGCGTTCTGACCGGCAACATTCGTAAGAGAAATGATCCACTCCTGAATGAAATTGTCGAGGGCATCCCCTTCCAACGGAGCGGGGGATGCAGCCGGTACAAGAGCGCCGCCGGTAGAGCTGTCAGTCGCCATGACGAATTACCATTCCCTCGCAACGGCTACATCGTTCGCCGTACCGTATACGCTGATAGCACCCGTACTGACAGGATAGTCTGCAGGAGGCCAGAATGCGCCGGGAGAAACTTTGAACGACGTGACTCCGGCGTCGGCCGGCCCTACATCGCTGACATACATGTCATTCGCCCCCAGGTTCTGCATGACAAAGCCGTTGCGATTGACGTTCGCTGCTGCAAGATCCTGTGCCGTGTTAGTCGCTACAATCGAAGCTGACTTGTCGACGACAGCTTCTTGCGCCTTGACGATGACTGTCTGGTTGCTGCCGACAGCATCTAAGATTTGAATCAGCATAGTGTCACCATATAACCTGAGTTAGCGGCGTCGTTGAACGCCAATTGAGAAGGCGGCGCTTTGGGGAAAGCTGTATCAGTCCGGTCTTCGCTCATCGCTTCGGCCTGCATGAAGCCTTCTCCGAACTGCGGATAGGGGTCCACAGTCTTGACGATATATTTGTTACCGCGCCACAAGATAAGGTCAGGTTGATAACCCGTTACCTCACCTTGCAGAAAGAAATTACTAACGATACTGATTGACCGATTCATGACCTGATAACCATCTTGACGGTCCAGATCATTGGGGCTGACTGCAGTCACGACGCCGATTGTATTCGGATACTTGGTTTCCACCACCGAACTGCGACCGTGTACATCTACAGTTTCCTTGCGACGAATGACAGTGAACGTGTCTGTCAGTTCTGCGTCAACCAGAATGTCTGTAACGTCAATAGTCATTTTTTCTTGTCCCTGATCACGTAGGTGATGGAGTTGCGCATCTGGCCTGTAGCCACCAAAGGTTTCGCATCAGCCATGCTCGGCTTATCGCCACCTTTTTCCAGAGCTGCTTTTGCCCCCTTTGCCGCGATACGATTGCGAAGTCTTCCCTTCACAGTACCCCATTTGAGCGGAGGACCGATGCCGTCGTTGATCGTATTTTTGATAGAAGACACAGCGGTCAGTCCTACCTTATGAAGACACTTTTCCGCCGCGCCTGACTGCCCGCTGAGAACATCCAGAGCTCCGCCACGCAGAAGCTTAGTGATTTCCTTCTGCACTGCATTGATTCCAGGCTTCATGAACGGACGCGCTGGAATATTGCGAGCGGGCGATCCATTGTCGTGGATATAAGCCAGCGTTGCATTGTTGATGCCGCTGTCTCCATTACGAGCATCGTGGCTAGAAGGAACGCCGACCAAGACATTATCCTTCGTCAACCGAGCCAGATCTTTCGTTAGATTTCCAGCTTTGCTGGCGATTTTCTTGGCGGCGTTTTTCTTAGCCATCGCGATCACCCGAAATTGGTGAACCCAGGTGTGGTCAGCGGTCCAGGCCACGCTGGTCCGTTCATGGGGGGCGCAACACCCACACCTACGAAGATCGGTCCTGCCCCGAACTGCTTCGCCATACGAATGAAGCGCGTACCGTAGATAGTCAGATTCCAGTGACCTGCATTTTCTTCGGCGGCCCCGTTCGTATCGTAACCGACAGACACCTTATCCACCGACTTGCTGTTTACAGGGCCGGTCTGTTCTCCCGGTACTCCACCTCGCTTCGCTTCCTTCGCGGCCTTTGCTTCCAGTGCAACGTTGTGAGCTACGAAGAGTTCTGCACCGATGTCAAGCTGCGCACCCCAACGCTGGGCGTTCAGCATGGAATAGGCGACCTTGATCCAATACTGCAACGTCGAATTTGGAAAGTCGGTCGTTGACCCGAATTCGGGATAATCTGCTCGGAACTGCGCTACTTCGACAGTCATGTCAGAACTCCGCCTTCAGTCTTCCATTTTCTTCGGTGACATACACTTTACCTCGGCCGACACCTTCTTCCGGATCGTCGTAAGTGATGTCGTAGACATACTCTGCCTTGATGACAGTTCGCTTTACGCATCGTGCAGTCTTGACCATCGCATCTCCGTACCCAGACTGCTTCAGAATACTGTTCATTTCCTGCGCACTGAGCTTGCTGCCGTCAACATCCTTCGTTTTCTTTCGCGATGACTTCTTTACGATGCCGCTATCTGTTACATGGATGTGAATATGCTTGTCCACGACTCTACCTCGCGATATCGAATTTATCTAGCGCATCGTTAACGATGCCGTTGCCCGGCACGCCGAAGTTATATCGACGTCGAATCGCATGCAGATCCGCAGGATAAGCTTCGTCTTCCATTGATCGTTTGTCTGCTTCAGCCATGTCATCCATCATGTTTTCCAAGGCTGCGTAGTAGCGCTCATCCAAGTTCTTGGCCGCCTGCTTCTGCGCTTTTTGAAACTTGCTGGTCGCCATCAGTACCCACCTCCCGTGCTACGTTCCCAAGAATCGCTGGCTGGAACTTCTTCGGGAATGGTTTCCTCGTAATCAGGTTCGTACTCCTTCGGCTCTTCGTCGTTTGCTCGCTGAGTTTCATAAGCAATGGCGACAGCCTGTTTCTGAGGCTTCCCAGCTTCGATTTCCGTCTTGACGTTGTGTTCGAAGGCTGCCTGCGAACTGCTTTGTTCCAGTGGCATGTTCGTATCCTCTTAAAAGTCGGCGCAAGGTGCGTCCCTGCACAAAGCGCCGAATGGATTACTCGCCTTCCTTAGGAGCGTCGGCCTGCTTTTCACCGATGGGGGCGTCAGGGTCGAAGATCTTGACCCCGTTCACCTTGCTCCACCAATGTTCGGCGACGTGCTTCTCCACCTTCTGAACGCCCGCTTCGAGGACACGAACCTCGTGGTGGGTCAGGCGAAGGACCAACCGCTTGGGGACCGTCACGATGACGGCTTCCACATCTTTAGGCAGGTTACTCTCTTCTTCCGCCCGCTTCGCAGCAGCCGTCAGAGTCGCCTTTTCTGCTTCAACCTTCGCCTGAGCGACCTTGGCGTCAGCTTCCTCCGCCGCCTTGCGGGCCGCCTCTTCTTCAGCGGCTTTGGCTGCCGCTTCTTCGGCTGCCGCTTCCTTGACTGCCGCTTCTTCGGCCTGATTGGCCTTCTGATTCTTAGCCATGATAGCGACTCCTTTTACAGACCGTCGAAGTAACCGATGGTCTCCGGATACACGACCTCGAGTTCACCGAGACGGCAGAAGTACGTGGTCTTGTGGTAGATGGAATCGTACTGGATCGGAGTACGCTGCAGAAGCGTCATCGGATAGCGAACCCGATTCTTCTCCTGAGTGTACACGACCATACGATCCACCGTGCCCGCCGTACCGAGCGTACCGCCCGAACCCGCACCGACCAACCACTTCAGCGGCGAGATTTCCAGCTTCTTGCCAGAACCCGAAGTCGCCAGGATGTTATTCTCCAGGACATACTTCAGGATGGACACGTTACCGGCATTCGAAACCTTCTTGGTGCTGATGTAGCCGTACTGCTCGGGCGGCAGAAGGATCTTGCCCGGCATCACAGCGTAACCGGACGTCGTCCAGACGGAAGTCAGCGCCGCGTTGACGTCGGCGAGGATTTCGTCCGGAGTCTTGCTGGCCCAGGTCGGCGAAGCCGCCGCGCCGTTCGGCAGGTTGGAGACGTTGGTAACCAACGTGTTGTTGACCAGACCGGTCGCGTTCAGGCTCGTGTCACCGATGTACACCATTTCGTCGATGTCCATCTGATGCTTGAGCTGAAGAGCCTCGTACTTCTGCTGGTCGATGGGACGACCCATCTTCGCAGCGGATTCGAGCTCCAGAATCGTGTACTTCAGCTCGAGAGCCCACGGACGCAGTTCGTGCGGCACCTTCGCGATGTCGTTGGACACGCCAGCGATCTGATCGGTATTCTTACCGACCCAGGCTTTGCCGTTGCCGATACCGTTGCCCTGGCCCAAGCTGCCCGCCGAACCGAAGGACGACAGCGTGAAGGACGACACCTCATCGGCGATGGTCACATCTTCGCGAAGATCGACATCACGACCCCAGGTCACTGCCGCCAGCGGCTCGTGAAGGGTCATGTCCAGGCGTTCCAGCTCACCGATCAGGAAAGCGCCAGTGGAGTCTACGGTGCGGGCACCGTCGTGAGTCTTGTACGCATGGTCCAGAATTTTGCCGCGCATGTTACCGACGCCGTCCATCGGCTGATAACCCTGCGCGTCGAAAGTCAGGCCATCACGCGTTTTGGCTCGCATCTTATTCAGCTTGCTCATTTCAGATACTTCCCTCGTGATTAGGCGTGGATGAAGATTTCGCCGACGCCATTCGCATCAGCAGGACCGTTGAAGACCGCATTCGCGATCGAGGCCGTGTTGGTCGTGCCATCAGCCGCTTCGAAGCCGCCCTGGACATGGTTGCCAGAACTGGCCGCCGTCCAGATATACACCGGGCCATTCTTCACCGGCGAACCGACGATGCTGGCCATGACGTAACCCTCGCGGATGACATCGACGATACCGGAGGTCGGCGGCGTTGCGGAACCGAGGCTAGCCGCGCCGTAGTTCGTACCCGAAGACTGCTGAGTCGGATACGGACGAACGGTGATGCCGTACAGTTCAGTGACGCCGGAATCGCCGGACGTCAGCGGACGGATTGCATGGGACGTGCCGTCCACGATGACACCCTGACCATAGGCGGTCGGAGGCGCACCCGAATCGATCAGATTCGGCTCGATGGAAGCGGGATGGGTGCGATCGACATCACCCGGATAGCCCGCGCCCATACGATACGTGAAAGCCGCGTCACGAGTTTTCATTCGCATGGTCTTGCTCATTGGCTCTTGCTCCTTAGTGCTGGTAGTGTTCGCGAAGCTTCTGATTCAGCTCTGCGATAGAACGCGGGCCGGTCATCTGGCCCTGGGTGGGAGGCTGATGCACGGCGGAGTCCGAAGTACGCTGAGCAGCGTTCCACTTCTTCTTCGTGACAGCCGCCGAACGGAACACGGTGCGGACCGCGTCGCAGGTCATCTTCTTGGTATTCAGAACCCGACCGCCCATGATTTCGTCGATGATGGCACGGTTCGTGTCATCCTTGTACGCTGCATCCAGCGCCTTGCGACGGAAGCCGCATAGCGTCTTCACGGTTGCGCCAGGGTTCGCCGAACGGTCGAACGTGGGGAAGGCGATACCGGGTACGAGGATTTCGGCGAGCGAAATCGTATCGCGGAAAGATTCGCCCAGATAAGCGGAATCCTTGGCCTTGACAGCTTCCTCGCCCAGACCTTCCGGAGCTTCGTCTTTGATCTGCTCTTCCATGTCTTCGTCGGACACCTTGCCCAGATCGCCTTCGTCGGTCAGCTCATCGCCGGCCGAAGCCGGTGCGCTGCCCGCCGTGGCAGCCTGTTCCAGGGCTTCGATACGAGCAGTCAGGCTCTGAATGGCTTCGAGCACCTGCGCCAGAACCTTTTGATCTTCCGGATCATCCTGAAACTCCATTCGACCCTCTTCCTCAGCGCCGCCGCCGATCGGCTCTTCCTCATCAGCGACCTCGCCCGCCGGGGCGGTTCCACCCTCGCTGTGGATGTGGATGTGCGTGTCGCCGCTTTCGCCCGAACCCGCTTCTTCGGGGAAGTCGTCTTCTACTTCTTTGGACAGATCTTCCAGCTCATCCTTAGTCTTCGCCGTGAAGGCGCGAGTCAGGAGGGCCTTCAGTTTGTCCGAAGTCACCTTTCGCTTTGCCATAGTAGGCTCCTCTTTCACTGTTGCATGGTCACTGATGGCACATCGTGGTCCGCACCTGCCGTTGTCGACCAAAGCGATGTGGTTGATGATGATGTTGCTCTGCTTGCCCCGGCCTGGTCCTAGCGGCTCGTAATCCGCTTCATACCCGAGCGAGACTTCCTTTTTGCCGTTTTGCACGGCCTTGATGCCTTCCGGCGTTGTGATCAGGAGATCTCCTATCAGAAGATCATCCATTGCACCCTTTCCGCGACGCACGTTCAGCATCACGCCGTGAGTGAGCTTACGCCAGTTCTCTGGCGTTACGTCATCGTCCGGATGCTCATCGACTACTGGCTTACCTTGCGCGGAAGCGATTGTCTCCGGACGAAATACGTCCTCTTCTTCTCGGAAGATCTTAGCGATCCCTTCGTCCCCGATTTCAATCGGCGTTTCATCAGGGCCGTAGATCATCATACCTGTGCGGGCGATCGGCACTTCTTCACACAGTAAAAAACCTTCCGGAGTTGTGGAGCGCTTCGGGCCGATCTTCGCAGTAGTGAAGAACGTCATACGGTCCATGACGTGGAAGTTTTTGTCTTTTGTCGACATAGCGTTTTCTCAGCTTTTGATGTTCACAGACTTGACATCAATCTGGATTTTGGCCTTACCCCACTTATCTTCATCGAGAAACGCTTGCATATTCTCGATAGCATCCTCTCTGGCTTGACTCCGAGCTGCGCTTTGGTTTTCTTCAGGCTCATCGATGCTGCCCTTGGCGATCAGCTTCCCTTGATAAGTGACTTTCCAAGAAGAAATCCAACCCTTCTTACCTGCGTCACCAGTCGGCTTCATCCGACGTAGCATCGTCTGAACTTTCCTAACCATTTCACTGTGATTGGTGTTACGTTCAGTGAAGTTCAGGCGCGGCATCGGTCGGTCGCCGGAATAGAATTCAGCAGTACAAGTCGTACCTGAATTGTCGCACTCAACAATTGCGTTCCAGCGGCTGTCTGCTGTGCGAACGGTAGTGGGGATGTCTCCGTCTTTCGTATCGCCGTTTTTCTTGGCGTTGATGGCACCGGCAATCTTTTCCGCCGACTTCTTAGAGTTACCCTCCTTTTCCAGCTTTTTGACCATCGCATTCCAGCCGATGTGCTCGTCCTTAGCATCGCCGATCTTCACACCCCGTTTACTCGCGTCTGCTTTAGCCTCCGACACAGAATTGAACGGACCGTATAGAATTTTTTCATTCGGCTTGCGATACCACGTCTTGCCGTCCTTCAGCACGATGGTGCCGGTAAGTTCGCCACGACCTTTTAGATCAATATCCCCTGCACGCGCCCGGTCTCCGCCCTTCACCCGATAGTCCTGCTCGGCCATGACACCGCGAGATGTTTTGGACATCGCTTGACGCATGAATTTGTCGTAATCCAAATCCTCATGCGCCATTGCCAAGGCTTCTTTGTAGTCCCACAGCGCGCTCTTGAAAAGTTCCTTCCCCTTTTTACTTTTTGCAGAGCGCAGGCGCTCTTCGCAACCGCGAAGCGCCTTTTCGATAGAAGGCACCATGGAAGGACCACCAGCGTCCTTCGCCTTACGATCCCGAGTCGCAGCCCGATGTAAGTGGATGTGAATATGCTTAGCCATTATGCCCACGCTCCCCAGGTTGTCGTCGCTTTGGTGTAGGTACGCGAAGCCGTACCGGCCGCATCGATGATGAATTGAGTAACGTCGCCGGTACTCGGATCTACGCTGACAAGAAGCTTGAAGATCGTGCTCGAATCAGTCGCCGGAGCATTGGTCATCGTCACGCCGAGACCAGTGTATTCGCCTTGTTCTACCAAAGTGTTCAAGTCTACAGCCACGTCCGGGCTGTCGAGCTTGCTCAGTGGGGTGTTGATCAGCAGCATGTCGCTCTCCTCAAATTGATTAGCCGGTCACGCCGGACTTGACCTGCAAAGAAGTCTGCGCCGTGCCGCCATTGGTGAGGACGACGCGATAGTTCGCATAGAGCAGCACCGCACTGAGCGCCAGCGGAACACTCGCTGTCAAGGTTCCCTGAGCGATGACGAACCAATTCGTGCCGTCATCGGAACCCTGGAGCTGAGCGCCGTTGTTGGCCGAAGCTTGGTCCGCGAGAAACTCAGCGAATACTTCGACCTTATCCGGCGTGTCGTTCACCGGGCGAGTTACTCCGGTATAAGTCCCGCTGGCTCCGAGCGGCGTAGCTGTCTCCAAAAACTTCTTCATCGTGGTAGTTCTCCCATGTCTTGAAACATTTCTTGAACACCTGGATGCAGCGGTTCGGGTAGATCATTCATCCGCGCCCAGACATGACCTGTATGTTCGTCGTTCAGTTGCGGTGTGAACGGCTCGCGTACATTCGCCGAATAAGTGGTGTAGCACAGCGGATTGCCGATCTTCACATGAAGAAGTTTCAGATTCTCGCTGTTATCTAATACGATCCGGCATTCCTCTTGCAATTCACGCAAGGCCGCGTCGCGGTCCGTTTCTCCTTCCTCCACTTTACCGCCCGGAAGCGCCCAGGTCCCAGCGGCATCGCCCTCATCGCTACGCTTGAGCAGCAGTACGGCGGGGGCCACACTTGAAAAGGATTCCGGCCGCTTGCATCAATTTTTCTCCACGGCTTTGAGCCAAGTCGCAGGGACCGTACTTTCCAGGTGATCCGTCCAATAGACATGGATCATACCATTGTGAG
>Ga0209918_1000116_pt1 | contig 60693 bp, 59 predicted proteins | sample SalPonD_shore_MG_FD_185712 | JGI IMG/M metagenome (GOLD analysis project Ga0209918, IMG submission 185712) | Salt pond soil microbial communities from South San Francisco under conditions of wetland restoration - Salt Pond MetaG... | ecosystem: Environmental > Aquatic > Marine > Intertidal zone... | reverse complement strand
ATGTCAAGGGCAGGTAAGGTTTTTCGCGTTGCATCGAATTAAACCACATGCTCCACCGCTTGTGCGGGCCCCCGTCAATTCCTTTGAGTTTCAACCTTGCGGCCGTACTCCCCAGGCGGAGAACTTATCGCGTTAGCTTCGCCACTAGACCCTTTAATGGATCCAACGGCTAGTTCTCAACGTTTACGGCGTGGACTACCAGGGTATCTAATCCTGTTTGCTCCCCACGCTTTCGCGCTGTCAGCGTCAGTGTCAGTCCAGGGAGTCGCCTTCGCCACTGGTGTTCCTCCCGATATCTACGCATTTCACCGCTACACCGGGAATTCCACTCCCCTCTACTGCACTCGAGTCAAGCAGTATCGAATGCAATTCCCAGGTTAAGCCCGGGGCTTTCACATCCGACTTACTCAACCGCCTACGCGCACTTTACGCCCAGTAATTCCGATTAACGCTTGCACCCTCCGTATTACCGCGGCTGCTGGCACGGAGTTAGCCGGTGCTTCTTCTGCAGGTAACGTCAAGGAACGCCGGTATTAACGACTCCCCCCGTCTTCCCTGCTGAAAGTGCTTTACAACCCGCAGGCCTTCTTCACACACGCGGCATTGCTGGATCAGGGTTTCCCCCATTGTCCAATATTCCCGACTGCTGCCTCCCGTAGGAGTCTGGGCCGTGTCTCAGTCCCAGTGTGGCTGATCATCCTCTCAGACCAGCTACCGATCGTTGCCTTGGTAGGCCTTTACCCTACCAACTAGCTAATCGGACATCGGCTCATCCAATAGTGCGAGGCCCGAAGGTCCCCCGCTTTCCCCCGTAGGGCGTATGCGGTATTAGCCCGAGTTTCCCCGGGTTGTCCCCCGCTACTGGGCAGATTCCGATGTATTACTCACCCGTCCGCCACTCGTCGGCACCCCGAAGGGCCCGTTACCGTTCGACTTGCATGTCTTAGGCATGCCGCCAGCGTTCAATCTGAGCCAGGATCAAACTCTTCAGTTCAAAACTGCAGCAGTCCCGAGGGACTGCAAAACCAGCTAGATGAAAAGGTTGACCCCGAAAGCTCAAAGGTTAGCTTCCGGGACGCTTCTCATCGACATCGATTGCGTACCGCAACCGCCGATGCAAGCGCCCACACAAGTCACTTGATCCGTATTTTTAAAGAACCGGGGGCCCTCTTGGACACCCCGTGAGCGAGCCTTCGAATTCTAGGGATCGGCCTGCTCGCCGTCAATACCCGGACATCCGAAAAACCCGACTCGCCGGCCCGCGAGGCCGGCTGCCAGGGGCTCTGTACCCCGGCGCAAGGCCGCGCATTATACAGGCGGCCGGGGCCCCGTCAACAAGCCGTCATCGGGACGTGTCAGGCGACCCGCACCCGGGCGTAGCGACGCTTGCCGACGCGGTAGACGTGGCAGGTACCGCGGGCCACGCGCAGGCCCTTGTCGTCGATCCTTTCGCCGTCGATGCGCACGGCCCCCTGGGCAATCATGCGCAGGGCGTCGGAAGTCGAGGAGGTGAGGCCCGCGTCCCTGAGCAGGTTTGCGATGGGAATCGCGCCGTCGTCGAGGGCCGCGATCTCGTGCTCCGGGATGTCCTCCGGCTCCTCGCCCTGGCTGAACTGGGCGAGAAATCCCCGCCAGGCGGCGTCCGCCGCCTCCCGCCCGTGAAAACGCGCGGTGACCTCCTGCGCCAGCTCCAGCTTGATGTCGCGGGGATTGCGGCCCCCGGCCGCCTCCTCCCGCAGGGCGCCGAGCTCGGCCTCCGGCCTCAGGCTGAGCAGATCGAAGTAGCGCCACATGAGATCGTCCGAGACGGACATCAGCTTGCCGAACATCGCCGGCGCCGGCTCGTCGATGCCCACGTAGTTGTCGAGCGACTTCGACATTTTCTGCACGCCGTCGAGCCCCTCGAGCAGCGGCATGGTCATGACGACCTGCGGCGGCTGGCCCTCTTCCTTCTGGAGCTCGCGCCCCATGAGCAGGTTGAAGCGCTGGTCGGTGCCGCCCAGCTCGACATCCGCCTCGAGCACGACGGAGTCGTACCCCTGGATCAGCGGGTACAGGAACTCGTGGATGGCGATCGGCCGGTTCTCGGTGTATCGGCGGTGGAAATCGTCACGCTCGAGCATGCGCGCCACCGTCTGCCTGGCCGCAAGCCGGATCATGCCCGCGGCGTCCATGGCATTCATCCAGTCCGAATTGAACACCAGGCGGGTCCGGTCGCGGTCGAGGATCTTGAAGATCTGGCGCTCGTAGGTGCGCGCGTTGTCCCGCACCTCGTCCGCGGTGAGCGGCTTCCGGGTGACGTTCTTGCCGGTGGGATCACCGATCATTCCGGTGAAGTCACCGATCAGGAAGATCACCTCGTGACCGAGCTCCTGGAACTGGCGCAGCTTGTTGATCAGCACCGTGTGGCCGAGGTGCAGGTCCGGCGCGGTCGGATCGAAACCCGCCTTGATACGCAGCGGGCGCCCACCCCCGAGGCGCTCGACGAGCTCCTCTTCCAGCAGGATGTCGTGTGCGCCGCGACGGATCAGCGCCAGCGTCTCTTGATCGATGCTTGCCATCGAGCCCCACCCGGTCACCAGGAAATGGCCGCCGAACCCCTGGGAATACCCGGAACGGCGGGCGGACGATTGTAGCGATTTGACGCACTTGGATCACATCCTTGCGTCCGCGCGCGAATTGACCCGGACGCATCCATGGGGCATCGTTACGCCGATCCAACGCACGGCGTCCTCACGTGAAGTCTGATCAGCATATCCGCAACGACTACAAGACCCCACTGACGACGCCCGCGCGCAGCGGGCCGAATCTGCACTGGGGCCTGCGCTGGACGGCGCTGACCGTCGGGCTCGCCGTGCTCGGCGTGGTCATGGCAAAGACGCAGCAGCCCGATCCGCAGGCACCCGGGATCGCGGAACAGGCCGCTGCCGCGAGCCGGCACGTGGCGCTCGAGCTCCCGGACAATCCCCGGGCGGTCGCGCCGGACGTGGCCGATGCATCCGCGGACGCCACGGGAATCAGCGAGTGGCACACGCTGACGATCCGGCGTGGCGACACGCTGGCCGCGCGCCTGGCCGAAGAGGGCATCACGCCCGCCACCGTGCACGCCCTGGCGACCGCGGGCGACGCGGGACGCTCGCTGGGCCGGCTGCGTCCGGGTGACCGCATCCGGCTGGGGTTCGGCCCGCAGGGCGAGCTGCAGCGCCTGGAGCGGCAGCGGACCCCGGACCGTCGCCTCGTCCTCCGGCATGCCGACGGCGGGTACAGCGGCCAGGTCGTGCACGTGGAACTCGAACGCCGCCTTCTTCACGCGTATGGACAAATCGACTCCTCGCTGTTCGAGGCGGCGGCCGACGCCGGGTTGAGCAATCGCCTGACGATGGACCTGGTCGACATCTTCCGCTGGGACATCGACTTCATCTACAGCGTACGCGAAGGTGACAGCTTCTCGGTCGTGTACGAGGCGTTCTACAAGAACGGCGATCGCGTCAAGACGGGCAACATCGTCGCCGCCGAGTTCGTGAACCAGGGTGAGGTGCATCGTGCCGTGCGCTACGACCTGGCGAACGGCGATGCCGACTACTTTGCCCCGGACGGCACGTCCATGCGCAAGGCGTTCCTGCGAACCCCGGTGAAGTTCACGCGCATCAGCTCGCGCTACGGGCGCCGCTACCACCCGATCCTGCACCATGTCCGCATGCACACCGGGGTCGACTTCGCCGCGCGGCGCGGCACGCCCATCCACGCCACGGGTGCCGGCCGCATCGTCTTCCGCGGGCGCAACGGCGGCTACGGCAACATGGTCGTGATCAAGCACGCGGGCAAGTACAGCACCGCGTACGGTCACATGAACCACTTCGCCCGCGGCGAGCACGTGGGCACCCACGTCAGCCAGGGCGAAGTCATCGGGTATGTCGGCAGCACCGGCCTGTCGACCGGCCCGCACGTGCACTACGAACTGCGCAAGTACGGGCACACGCTGAACCCGCTGAAGGCCAATCTCCCCAGCGCCGCCCCGGTGCCCCGGGACCAGATGGACGCATTCCGCCAGACCGCCAGTCCACTGCTCGCCCAACTCGGGGCCCTGCACCGCGCGTACGCCGAACTGGAACAGTGACGCCGGGATGACGCGGGCGCTGTACGTCGGCCTGATGTCCGGCACCAGCGCCGACGGCGTCGACGCCTGCCTCGCGACCTTCGGGCGACACCGCGTCCGCGCGCTCGGCCATGTCCACGTGCCCTTCGATGCCCGGCTGCGAGACGAGGTACTCGCGGTCGCCCGCGGGTCCACGCTCGAGCGTGCGAGCACGCTCGACGTGACCCTGGCCGATGTCTACACCCGGGCCGTGACCCGTCTCCTGCACGCAACCGGCACGGAACGCGACGCGGTCCGCGCCATCGGCTGCCACGGCCAGACCGTGCTGCACCGCCCGGAGGGACCGACCCCCACCAGCCTGCAGCTGGGCGACCCGCATCGGCTCGCCGTGCACACCGGCATCGACGTCGTCGCGGACTTCCGCCGCGCGGACGTCGCCGCCGGCGGGCAGGGGGCGCCACTGGCGCCCGCGTTCCACGCCGATATCCTGCGCGACGCGCGCGAAACGCGCGCAGTGGCGAACATTGGCGGCATGGCCAACATCACCTGGCTTCCCCCCGGACGAGGACCGATCCTGGGATTCGACACGGGCCCCGGCAACGTGCTGCTGGACGGGTGGTGCGAGCGACACCGGGGACGGCCATACGACGAGGAGGGTGCCTGGGCGGCAACGGGCTCGGTGGACGAGGGCCTGCTGCGGGCGTTGCGCGGCGATCCCTACTTCGCGCGCCGCCCGCCGAAGAGCACCGGGCGCGAGCATTTCGATCTCGCGTGGCTGGACGCGGTCCTGGCGGACCGGGCGAACGCGAGCGCGCCGGCGGACGTGCAGGCGACGCTCGCGGCGCTGACCGCGCACACGATCGCCGATGCCGTGCAGGCCCGCGACCGGAAGGTGGACCGACTCCTCGTGTGCGGCGGCGGTGCACACAACGCCGACCTGCGCAGCCGTCTGCGCGCGTGTCTCCCGGGCATCGCGGTGGAGAGCACGGCCGACCACGGGATCGAGCCGGAATGGGTGGAGCCGCTCGCATTCGCCTGGCTCGCGCATCGCCGCGTACGCGGCCTCCCGGGCAATCGGCCGGAAGTCACGGGCGCCGACCGCGCCCTCGTCCTGGGCGCACTCGTGCGCGCGCCGCGCTGACGGTCAGCGACCGGAAACGAAAAAGCCGGCCCGGGGGCCGGCTTTTCATGGCGCGGTGGCGCCGGGACTGCGTCAGGCCGAGAAGGACTGCCCGCAGCCGCAGGTGGTCACCGCGTTGGGATTGCGGATGACGAATTGCGCACCCTCGAGATTCTCGGTGTAGTCGATCTCCGCGCCCTGGAGATACTGGAAACTCATCGGATCGATCAGCAGCTTGACGCCCAGGTTGTCCACCTCGGTGTCGCCGTCCTGCACCTGTTCATCGAAGGTGAACCCGTACTGGAAGCCACTGCAGCCGCCCCCGGCGACGAAGACGCGCAGCATCAGGCCGGGATTCCCTTCTTCCTCGATCAGGCCCTTTACCTTGCGGGCCGCGCTCTCGGTAAACACCAGCGGCGGCGATTCGATCGTTTCGGCCTCGACACTCATTTGCGATACCCGTGGAAACCTGCTCCGTTCACCCGGACGCTAGCATTCCCGACCAAATTCATCAAGATTCCCGGTGTGTACCGGTACCGGCCGCCCCATGGTGCCCGGTCGACCCGGCCGTCTGACCGGGCGCCCCGGGACGTCCGGACTCGGTCGGGCGCAACGCGTCCGCCGCGTGCTCCACATCGGCGGCATCGGCCCCCGCCTCCGCCGACGCGTCGGTCGCCGCCTCGCGGCCATGGTGCTCCAGGAAGCGTTGCGGCTCCTGGTCGGTGCGCACCAGCTTGCCGTTGACCTCGGCACCGCCGGCCATCTCCATCGTATGGTAGTAGACATCACCGCGAACGCGCGCGTTCTTGGCGAGATCCAGGCGTTCGAGCGCATACACGTCGCCGGCCACGTAGCCGTTGATCAGCAGGTTCGGCACGCGGAGCTCGCCCTCGACCCGACCCCGCTCGCTGACGATCGCGACCGACTCCGCGTCGCCGTCCGCGTAGACGTTGCCCTTGACCACACCGTCGATATGCAGTCCGCCCGAAAAATGGACGTCGCCCATGATCTCGGTCTGGTGCCCGATCAGGGTATCCACCTTGGCGCCGCTGGTCTTCGACTTCTTGCTGCTGTTACCCATCATCGGTCAGTTTCCTCCGGATAGCAGGGAATCCCACGCATAGCTCTTCTCGAGAGGATCGAGTCGCCCGCCGGACGGCACGACGTGCAGTTCGAAACGCGCGGGCTGCAGCCCCTCGGGAATGTGAATACGACCGGTGAGTGTCTGCAGATACTTGAACTTGAACCGGGTCTGTGGGGACTTGTCGCCGGTGAGTTCGTCCAGGCCCATACGGACACGTTTGCGACCATTGCGGCCGTCGAGCTTCAAGTCTACCCGACCGCTCGTGTACTTGTCATTGCCGTTGAGCTGGGTCAGCACGAGCTCGTAATCGTACACGCGCGGCTCCCCGGATACGGCGGTGAGCTCGAAACGACGCACGTGCAGTCCCGGCTTGTTGTCGGACGGCGACACCAGGTTGCGATAGAACGCGAGCTCCTCCTGGAGATTGCCGATGCGGTCGTCGCGATTCTCGATCACGCCGCGCAGCTTCTCGCGCGCCTCGCGATCGATGCGCTCGGCCCGCTCGAGGAGCGTGTTGCGGTTCGACAGCTTCGACACCTCGTCGCGCAGGTCCGAGACCTGGACCCGCAGGTGGGCCTCCGTGGCGCGCGCCATGCGCGAATTGTAGCCACCGTGGCGCAGCCCCAGCTCGTAGAGCTGCCAGCTGCCGACGCCGAGTCCGGTCGCGATCAGCAGCCAGACAATGGCGGTGCGTACCGGTCGATGCGGTCGCAGCCGGAAGCTTCCCGACGCGGTGTAGCGCGAATCGGCCAATTCAGTCCCCCGCGGTCCGGTGCCGGCGCGCGCTCATGGCAGCACCCCGATCGTGGGCAGGCCGCGCGTCTCGGGCAGACCGCACATGAGGTTCATGTTCTGGATGGCCTGTCCGGCGGCGCCCTTGACGAGATTGTCGATCACCGCCAGGACGATCACGCGGGCCGGATCGCTGTCGGGACGATGCACCGCGATGCGGCAGACGTTCGCCCCGCGCACGCTGCGCGTCTCCGGGTGGCTGCCCCGGGGAAGAACATCGACGAAGGGCTCGTCGGCGTACCGGCGCTCGAAGACGCTCTGCACATCCGTATCGGTGGTCAGCTCCGCGAACAGGGTCGCGTGAATGCCGCGCACCTGGGGCACGAGGTGAGGCACGAAGGTCAGGCCGACCGTCGAGCCGGCCGCCTGGTCCAGACCCTGGCGGATTTCCGGCTGGTGACGGTGACCGCCGGCGGCGTATGCGCGCGTGCTGTCGGACGATTCGGCGAGCAGGAGGTCGGCGCGCTCCTTGCGCCCAGCACCACTGGCGCCCGATACCGCGCTCGCGATCAGACGACGCGGGTCGACCACGTCGGCCTCGAGCAGCGGCAGCAGGCCAAGCAGCACCGCGGTCGGATAGCAACCCGGGTTGGCGACCAGTTGCGCGGTCACGATGGCCTCGCGGTGGACTTCGGGGAGGCCGTAGGCGACCTCGGCCAGGCGTTCCGGGCACGCATGCTCCATGCCGTACCAGTGCGCCCACTCTCCGGCATCGCGCAGGCGAAAATCGGCAGACACGTCGATCACGCGCACGCCGGCATCGAGCAGCGCGGGCGCCTGGCGCATGGCCGTGCCATTCGGCGTGGCGAAGAACACGACGTCACAATCCCCGAGCGGCGCATCCCCGGGCGGCGCAAACGCCAGATCGCAGGCGCCGCGCAGGCTCGGGAATTCCGCGTCCACGCGGCGGCCGGCCGCGGCACGGGAGGTGACGGTCAGCACCTGCACGTCGTCGCGGACGGACAGCAGCCGCAGCAACTCGACACCCGTGTATCCCGTTCCGCCGACAATGCCGACCCGGATCATGCGCACCTCGCGAGGAAAACAGAACCGGCATGATAACGGGCGGCCGGGTGCCGGGGAAGCCGCGCTGTGCGGTCCCGGCGCGCCGTGCTATCGTCCGCGCCGCGCAAGCCGCACTGCCCGCCGAGGGGAGGGGCACGCATGCCCTGGGTCAAGGCCTTTCACATCATCTTCATGGTCACGTGGTTCGCGGGCCTGTTCTACCTGCCCCGGCTGTTCGTGTACCACGCCATGCTCGAAGCGGACGACGCGCGCGGGGACGCGCGACTGTGCACGATGGAGCGCAAGCTGTACTGGGGGATCACCACCCCCGGCGGCATCCTGACCGTCGTCTTCGGCCTCACGCTCATGGCGCACTACGGCGCGCTGGTCATGGACTGGGGCTGGCTGTGGGTGAAGCTGGTGCTCGTGGCGGTGCTGATCGGCTACCACGCGTGGTGCGGCTTCCTGCTGCGCGATTTCGCCCGCGGGTGCAACCGCCATGGCCACGTGTGGTACCGGTGGTTCAACGAGATCCCCACCGTGCTGCTGGTCGCGATCGTCATCCTGGCGGTCGTGCGCCCGTTCTGAAGCACGCGCCGCGGATCCCGGCGCGGGCTACTTGCCGGCGCGGATCAGCCCGCCGATACCCGCCTTCTCGATCTCCTCGATGAGCATCTGGCGCACGGCGCGCCCGTCTTCCATCTCCAGCGCACGCTCGAGAATCTCGCGGGCCCGCTGGTGGGAGAACGAGCGGATGACCCACTTGATCCGCAGCAGGCTGCCGGCGCTCATGCTCAGGCTGTCGATGCCCATGCCCAGCAGCAGGATGGCCCCCATCGGGTCGCCGGCAAACTCGCCGCAGATGCTCACGGGCTTGCCATGGCGTGCCGCGCCGCGCCGGATCTGCACGAGCGCCTGCAGCACCGCGGGGTGCAGGCTGTCGTACATCTTCGCGACCCGCTCGTTGTTGCGGTCCACGGCCAGCAGATACTGCGTCAGATCGTTCGTGCCGACGGAGATGAAGTCCACGCGCTTGGCGATGGCCTCGATCTGGTAGACGGCCGCGGGTACCTCGATCATCACGCCGATCTCCGGCAGCGGCGTGTCGAGGCCTTCGTCGAGCAGTTCCCGGTGCGCCCGCTGGATCAGCGCCATCGACTGCTGCAGCTCCTCGAGCCGGGAAATCATCGGCAGCATGATCCGGAGATTGCCGAGCCCCTCGTTGGCCCGGAGCATCGCACGCACCTGCGTGAGGAAGATCTCGGGGTGGTCGAGCGTGACCCGGATGCCGCGCCAGCCGAGGAAGGGGTTGTCCTCCTCCACGGAGAAGTACGACAGGACCTTGTCCCCGCCGATGTCCAGCGTGCGCAGCACGCACGGCGACGGTGCGAACGCCTCGAGCGGGCGCCGATAGATCTGGACCTGCTCGTCCTCGCCGGGAAAGCGGTCGCGAACCTGGAACGGCATCTCCGTGCGATACAGGCCCAGCCCGTCGGCCACCTCGATGAGCGCCGGGCTGATCTCGGCCTGCAGGCCGGTGTTCGCGAACAGCGATATGTGCGTGCCGTCGGTCGTGACGGCGGGCAGGTCCTTGAGCTCCTGCAACTGCCGGGTGAGCTCGACCTCCTCGTTGGCGAGGCGGACGAACTCCTCCTTGATGTCGTCGTCGGGCTGGACGAACACCCAGCCGAGATAGCCATCGACGATCAGTTCCTTGCCCTCGAGACGCGCGATCGGCAGGTCGCTCGCGCCCATGACCGTCGGGATGCCCAGGGCGCGCGCCAGGATCGCGACATGCGACGACCCCGACCCGCGCATCGAGACGATACCGGCCAGGCGCTCCTGGGGGACCTCGGCGATCTGGGCCGCACTGACCTCGTGGCCGACCAGGATCGTGCGCTCGGGGTACGTGCGCGGCCCGTCGTCGTCCCGGCTCGTCAGCTTGAGGAGGATCCGCCGGCCCAGGTCACGGATGTCGCTCGCCCGTTCGGCGAGGTACGGATCCGCCATCTCCTGAAACTGGCGTACATGCCGCCGGATCGTCTCCCGCAGCCCGGCCGGGGCCCAGAGGCCGGCGCGGATCACGCGCTCGGCCTCTTCCCACAGGCTCTCGCCTTCCAGCATCAGCAGATAGACGTCGAACAGGGCGCGCTCCTCCTCCGGGAGCACGGAGCGCATTTCGTCGGACAGGGTGCGGATGTCGGCCTTGGCGGCGTCGATCGCCTGGCGCAGCCGCTCGAGCTCGCGCTCGGGATCGGCCGTCGGGCGATCCGGGATGTCGTCGAGCGCGGCCGGCGAATACGCGACGACGCACTCGCCGATGGCGACACCCAGCGCACCCGAAAGGCCCTTGACGATGCCCGCGCTGCCGGCCTGGCCGCGCTGGACCAGGAACGCCTCCTCGCCGACGACCGCGTGCATGATGCTCGCGGCCAGCTGGGCCGCCAGCGTGACGAGGAAGGTGACGGCGTCCTCGTCGAAGCGGCGCCCCTCGCGCTGCGACACGACGAGGACGCCCAGCACGCGACTCTGGTGAATGATGGGCACGCCGAGGAACGCCTCGTAGAGTCCCTCGCCGTGGGCGTCGGCGACGGTGCGCAGGAATCGCGGATGACGGGTGGCACGCTCCAGGTTGAGCGGCTCGGCGCGCTGCGCGACGAGACCGACGAGACCTTCTTCGGGGAGCAGCTGGATCCGGCCGATCGCGTCCGGATCGATTCCGTGGCCGGCCCGCAGGACCAGGCGCTGGGGGCCGTCCTCGAGTTGCGCGAGATAGGCGGAGCAGGCATCCACGCCCAGCGCCGCGTGAACGCGCCGGACGATGATATCGAGCGCCGCGTCGAGGCCGGGGGCGGCGCTGACTTCCTGGACTATGCGGCGCAGCGTCGACAGCATGCAGGCTGGCCCGACCCGGGAGTACGGGCCCCTCCAGTTTCAGGAATGCGACCGGTTACGCGGCCAGGGTCCGCAATCCCTCGCCGCGAATCCGCGAAGAACTTACGAGACAGGACACTAGCCGCGGGCGGAAGCGGTGGACGCGACCTCGGCCTGGTCTTGTTCGGGAGACAGCAACGGCGCGAGCTCGCGCAACGCCTGCCGGTACACCGGGCGCTTGAAGAAGATCACCCCTTCCGGCGGGTGCCAGTAGTCGACCCAGCACCACGCGTCGAATTCCGGGTGATCGCTGTAGTTCAGGTCCACGCAGTGCTCGCCCGCCAGCAGGCGCAGCATGAACCAGCGTTGTTTCTGCCCGATGCACACCGGCCGCGAACGGCGCCGCACATAACGCTCCGGCAGGTCGTAGCGCAGCCACCCGCTCGTCTGCCCGACGAGTTCCACGTGGCCGGGCTGCAGACCGGTTTCCTCGGCCAGCTCGCGGTACATGGCGTCGACCGGACGCTCGCGCGAACGGATACCGCCCTGGGGGAACTGCCACGCGTCCTGCCCCGCGCGACGGCCCCAGAACAGGCGCCCGTCCCCGTTGGCCAGGATGATCCCGACATTCGCCCTGTACCCTTGCGAATCAATCACTTACCGGCCAACTCCAGAGTAATCCGCACATTTGCATTGTTCCACATTCGGCCGGCAGGCGCCACCTGACCGTCTGCTACAATGCGCGCCCCATCGCTGCAGGAGCCGCGCCTTGCGCCTCGCGATCTTCGACCTCGACAACACCCTGCTGACCGACGACAGCGACCATCTCTGGGGCGAGTACCTGGCCGAGCACGGCATCGTCGACGGTGCGCATTACCGCGAGCAGAACGACCGCTTCCTGGAGGCGTACAAGGAAGGCACGCTGGATATCCACCGCTTCCTGCGCTTTTCGCTGCACGTGCTCACCGAGCACGACCCCGGCGAGTTGGCGCGCCTGCGAGCGGGATTCATCGAGGAGAAGATCGTGCCGATCGTGGCGCCGGGCGCGCCGGCCCTGCTCGCTCGTCACCGGGATGCCGGGGAGCACCTGATGATCATCACCGCGACGAACCGCTTCGTGACCGAGCCGATCGCGGCACTGCTCGGCGTGGAATCACTGCTCGCGACCGAGCCGGAGCAGCGCGACGGTCGCTATACCGGGGACGTGACGGGAACTCCGTGCTTCCGCGAGGGGAAGGTCGAGCGGCTGGAGGCGTGGCTCGCCGACAACGACGCCACGCTCGACGGCAGCAGCTTCTACAGCGACTCTCACAACGACCTGCCGCTGCTCGAGCGCGTGGCGCGGCCGGTGGCGGTCGACCCGGACCCCATGCTCGAGAAGACGGCCCGGGCGCGCGGCTGGGCCATCATCAGCCTGCACCACTGAGCCGTGCACCATCCCGGCGGCCCCGGGGTCAGTCCTCCACGATGCGCACGTTCGGGAAGCCCTTCGGCAGGGCGCCGGCGAGGGAAAGGCCGGCGGCAGCACGGCGGGCGATCTCGCGGTAGATCCGGGCGCTGACGCTGTCCGGATCGGCCACCACCGTCGGCTCGCCGCTGTCGGCCCGGGTCCGGATCGCGAGCTCCAGCGGCAACTGGCCGAGCAGGCGCACGCCGTAGTCGGACGCCATCCTCTCGCCCCCGCCTTCGCCGAAGATCGGCTCGGCGTGACCGCACTGACTGCAGATGTGGATGCTCATGTTCTCCACGATGCCCAGGATCGGCACCGAGACCTTCTCGAACATCTTGAGGCCCTTGCGCGCGTCGAGCAGGGCGATGTCCTGCGGCGTCGTCACGATGATGGCGCCGGCCAGCGGCACCTTCTGCGCGAGGGTGAGCTGGATGTCGCCGGTCCCCGGCGGCAGGTCGATGACGAGGTAGTCGAGCTCGCGCCAGCGGGTGCTGTAGAGCATCTGCTCGAGCGCCTGCGTGACCATCGGACCGCGCCAGATCATCGGGCTCTCGGGATCGACGAGAAAGCCGATCGACATCGCCTGGATGCCGTGATTCTCGAGCGGCACCAGGGTCTTGCCGTCCGGGCTTTCCGGCTTGCCCTCGATACCCAGCATGCGCGGCTGGCTCGGGCCGTAGATGTCGGCGTCGAGCATGCCGACGGTGGCCCCTTCCGCGCGCAGCGCGAGCGCCAGGTTGGCCGCCGTCGTGGACTTGCCGACGCCGCCCTTGGCGGAGGCAACGGCAATGATGTTCTTCACGCCGGCAAGCTTCTGCGCGTCCGTCTGCACCTTGCCCTCGGCGATCTGCCAGTCCACGCGCACGTCCGCGCTGTCGACCCCGTCGAGCAGCTCGATCCGGCTCTTGAGCTCGCGTGCCAGGTGCTCGCGGATCGTGGCCACGGGGAAGCCGAGGCGAATCGCGACCCGCACGTTGCCGCCGTCGATGTCGATGGAGCGCACGCACCCCGCCTGGACCAGGTCGCGATCCAGGTCCGTTTCGGTATAGCCGGCGATGGCCTGCTCGATCGCCGCGCGATCCGGCTCGCTCATGATTCCTCCGTTGGTTCGATGGCGCGCGGCTGCGCCCCCTCAGGGGGCCGGTCGCGCGCCGAAAATGGCACTGCCCACGCGTACCAGCGTGGCACCCTCCGCGACCGCTACCTCGAGATCCCCCGACATGCCCATCGACAGCACCGGCAACGCCTGCCCGAGATCCTGTCGCGCCGCATCGCGCAGCCGGCGCAGGAGGCGGAAGCAGTCGCGCGCGTCCTCGGGGTCCTGTACCAGGCGACCGATGGTCATGAGCCCCTCGAGCTCGAGCTCCGGCCGTGACGTGACGTGGCGCAGCAGCGCCGCACATTCGTCCGGGGACACGCCGAACTGGCTCTCCGCGCCCGAGGTATTGACCTGCACCAGGACGCGCCGGCGCTCGCCGCACTGGGCCAGGCGATCGGCGATGCGGTCCGCCAGCGCCACGCGGTCGACGCTCTGGATGCAGTCGGCGAAGGCCAGGGCCTGGCGGACCTTGTTGCGCTGCAGGTGGCCGATCATGTGCCAGTCCGCGCCCCACGATTCCAGTGCCTCCCGCTTGGGCAGCGCGTCCTGGACGCGGTTCTCCCCGACGGCGCGGCACCCTGCCTCGAGCACGATCGCGATGCGCTCCGGCGTCACTGTCTTGGTCACCGGCAGCAGGGTCACTTCCGCGCGGTCGCGGCCGGCCCGCGCACAGGCGGCATCGATGCGGCGCTCCACTTCGGCGAGCGCCGCGCGGACGGCCGCGCGATCGGCACGATCCACGATCACGGGGAATACATGCGAGTGCGGATCACCCGGGCAGTCTAGCAGCCTGTCCGTGGCCCGGGGAGCGCCGCACCCCCGCCGCGGACGCATGCTGGCGGCGCAATGGCATTGCTGTTAGCTTGTCCAGCCCTGTCGTACCCCCGGACCCGGAAGCCACCCGATGAGCGCGACGCGCCGCATCCTCGTGACCAGTGCCCTGCCCTACGCCAACGGCCCGATCCATATCGGCCACATGGTGGAGTACATCCAGACGGACATCTGGGCCCGGTACCAGCGGCTGCGCGGGCACGAGTGCGTGTATGTCTGCGCGGATGACGCCCACGGCACGCCGATCATGCTCAAGGCGCAGCAGGAGGGCACGACGCCGGAGGCCCTCATCGAGCGTTTCGGTGCCGAGCACCAGCGCGACTTCGCGGATTTCCTGGTCGACTTCGACAACTACTACACGACGCATTCCGACGAGAACCGCGAGTTCGCCGAGACCATCTACACACGCCTGCGCGACGGAGGCCACATCGTGAGCCGCACGATCGAGCAGGCCTACGACGAAGACGCCGGACTGTTCCTGCCCGACCGCTTCATCAAGGGCGACTGCCCGAACTGCGGCTCGCCCGGCCAGTACGGCGACTCCTGCGAAGTCTGCGGCGCGACCTACAGCCCGGCGGACCTCGGCAATGCGGTGTCAGTGCTGTCCGGCAAGCCGCCGGTGACACGCAGTTCGGAGCACCATTTCTTCCGCCTCGCCGACTTCGAGCCGATGCTGCGCGAGTGGACACGCGGCGGACACATCCAGCGCGAGATCGCCAACAAGCTCGACGAGTGGTTCGAGGCCGGCCTGCAGGACTGGGACATCTCGCGCGACGCGCCGTACTGGGGTTTCGAGATCCCGGATCACCCCGGCAAGTACTTCTATGTGTGGCTGGACGCGCCGATCGGCTACATGGCCAGCCACCGGAACTGGTGCGCCCGGACCGGCGCGGACTTCGACAGCGCGTGGGCGCCCGGCAGCGGCACCGAGCTGTACCACTTCATCGGCAAGGACATCGCCTACTTCCACACCCTGTTCTGGCCGGCGATGCTGCACGGGGCCGGGTTCCGCACGCCCGACGGGGTGTTCTGCCACGGGTTCCTCACCGTGGACGGGCAGAAGATGTCGAAATCGCGTGGCACGTTCATCAAGGCGCGCACGTATCTCGACCACCTGGGCCCGGAATACCTGCGCTACTATTTCGCGGCCAAGCTCGGCCCGGGGGTCGAAGATCTCGACCTCAACCTCGACGATTTCATCCAGCGGGTGAACAGCGACCTGGTCGGCAAGCTGGTCAACATCGCCAGCCGCTGCGCGGGCTTCATCACGAAACGGTTCGAGGGCCGCCTCGGCGCCGCGCTGCCCGAACCCGCGATGCACGACGACTTCGTGGAAGCCGGCGAGCGGATCGCGGCGTGCTACGAGCGCCGGGATTTCGCCCGCGCGATGCGTGACATCATGGAGCTGGCGGATCGCGCGAACGCGTACATCGCGGAGAAGAAGCCGTGGGAGGCCGCGCGCGAGGAAGGTCGCGAGGCGGAGGTGCAGGCCGTGTGCACGCAGGGGCTGAACCTGTTCCGCATGCTCGTCGCCTACCTCAAGCCGGTCCTCCCGGAGACGGCCCGGCACGCGGAAGCGTTCCTGCAGTGCGAGCCGCTCGATTGGGCGGCCGTGGCGACGCCGCTCACCGATCACGCCATCGCGAAGTTCAAGCCACTGGTCACGCGCATCGAGCGCGACACGGTTGACGCCATGCTGGAGGCATCGAAGGCGGACCTGGCGCCGACCGGCGGCACGCCGCCGCCCGATCCGGCCGGGCCACCCGGCGGCGAGCCGATCGCCGATACGGTGTCGATCGACGACTTCGCCAGGATCGATCTGCGGGTGGCGCGGATCGAGTCCGCCGAACACGTCGACGGCGCCGACCGCCTCCTGCGGCTTCACCTCGAGCTCGGCGGCGAGCAGCGCACGGTGTTCGCGGGCATCCGCTCGGCCTACGAACCGGCGGACCTGAACGGACGCCTCACCGTGATGGTTGCCAACCTCGCGCCGCGCAAGATGCGCTTCGGGACTTCCGAGGGCATGGTGCTGGCGGCGGGCCCCGGCGGCGAGGACATCTACATCCTCTCACCCGACAGCGGCGCGCAGCCGGGCATGCGCGTCAAGTAGCGGGCCGGGCCGCGCGATGATCGATGGCGCAACGGGCCTCTTCCTCGGCGCGGCCGGACTCGGGCTGCTGCACGGCATCGAGCCCGGCCACGGGTGGCCAGTGGCCGCGGCCTGGGCCATCGCACGCCGCTCGAAGTGGCGCAGCGGCGCGCTGGCCGCGACGGTCATCGGCGTCGGTCACCTGGTCAGCAGCATTGCCGTCGTGCTGGTGTTCTTCGGCGCGAAGCAGTATTTCGCCCTCGGGGGCCGCGCCTGGATCGACCCCATCGCGGGCGTGCTGCTGCTGCTCCTGGCGGCCTGGCAGCTGCGGGCGGCCCGGCACGGCGGTCATCATCATCACGACGAAGACGCGCACGGGGCCGCGGCAATGCCCCGGTCCGGGCTCTGGGCCCTCGTCGCGTTCGCCTTTACCCTCGGTTTCGCCCACGAGGAGGAATTCCAGATCATTGCCCTGTGCACGGGCTCCGCGCATTGCCTGAGCCTGATGCTGACCTACGCCCTCGCCGTCATCGTCGCCCTGGTCGTGCTCACCCTTGCGCTGATCGCGGGGATGGAGCAGTTCCGGCATCGGCTCGAGCACGCACAGCGCACGCTGACCTATCTCTCCGCCACGATCCTGGCGCTCATGGGCCTGGGGTTCCTCGCCGGCGTGTTCTGACAACGGCCGGCAAGCGAGTGACGCCCCATCGTTGCTACCATGACGCGCTCCCGGGCCGCCCCGCGGCGACCCCGGCGAAGGACACCTGGCGCACGAACCGGCCCCGTCGATGACCGATACCACCGCCCACGCCACGCTCGCCGACCGGATCGATGCACTGCTCCCGCAGACGCAGTGCACCCAGTGCGGCTACACGGGCTGCCGGCCCTATGCCGAGGCCGTGGCCGCGGGCGAGGCGGACATCAATCGCTGTCCGCCGGGTGGCGACGAAGGCGTGCGCGCGCTGGCCGCACTGCTGGGCCGGGCGGTCATCCCGATCGCCCCCGAATGCGGCGAGCCGGTCACGCGGCCCGTCGTGGCGCGGGTCGACGAGCCGGCCTGCATCGGCTGCACACGCTGTATCCAGGCCTGCCCGGTGGACGCCATTGTCGGTGCCGCGAAGCAGATGCATACCGTCATTGCGGGCGAGTGCACGGGCTGCGGCCTGTGCATCCCGCCCTGCCCGGTCGACTGCATCGACCTCGTGCCCTCGCCCGACCCGACTCCACTGCGGCAGCGTGCCGCACAGTTCCGCGCGCGCTTCGAGGCACGTGGCGCGCGCCTTGCCCGGCGCGATGGAGAACGGCGCCGGCGGCGCGCGGCGAAGCGCTCGCGCGTGGCCGGCGACGGCGATCGCACGCGGCGGCGCGAGGAGATCGCGGCGGCCGTCGCCCGCGTGCGCCAGCGCCGGGTCCATGCCGGGGACAAGAATCGATGAACGAGGCGAAGCGGGCCGAGATCATGCGTCGCCTGGCCGAACACGATCCGAACCCGACGACCGAGCTGAACCACGAGACGCCGTTCCAGCTGCTGATCGCCGTGATGCTGTCGGCGCAGTCCACCGACCGCGGCGTCAACGTGGCCACGGCTTCCCTGTTCGCGGCCGGGCCCACGCCGGAAGCGATGCTGGCGCTGGGCGTGGACGGCGTGAAGGAGCACATCCGCACGCTCGGTCTGTTCAACAACAAGGCAAAGAACGTGGTGGAGACCTGCCGCATCCTCGTCGAGGCGCACGGCGGCGAGGTTCCACGATCACGCGCGGCGCTGGAGGCACTGCCCGGCGTCGGCCGCAAGACCGCGAACGTGATCCTGAACACGGCCTTCGGAGAACCCACGATCGCGGTCGACACGCACATCTTCCGCCTGGCGAATCGCACGGGTCTTGCCCCGGGCAAGACCGTGCGACAGGTCGAGGATCGCCTGGTGAAGGTCATCCCGGACCAGTACCTGCGCCACGCCCATCACTGGCTGATCCTTCACGGACGCTACGTGTGCACGGCGCGCAAGCCGAAATGCGGCCAGTGCCGCATCCACGATCTCTGCGAATACAGGCACAAGACGCCCGCCGAACCGGCGGTGGAGCCCCCCGATGTACGGCAATGACCGCGACAGCATGCGCCGCATCTACGTCGAGGCCTGGCGCAAGGCCAGCGCGGGCGAACGGCTCGACCCGATGGAGCAGATGGTGGCCAACGTCGTGCGCGAACACCCCGAGTACCAGCCACTGCTCACACCCGGCAACGAGTCCGTGCTGGGCCGCGACTATACGCCCGAGGCCGGCCAGACCAACCCGTTCCTGCACATGGGACTCCACATCGCGCTGCGCGAGCAGGCGGCGACCGACCGGCCGCCGGGCATCCGGGCGCTGGTCGAGCAGCTGGCGCGGCACGAAGGCGACCGGCTGGCGGCCGAGCACCGGCTGATGGAGCCGCTGGGCGAAACGCTGTGGGATGCGCAGCGCGCAGGCGCGGAACCCGATCAGGACGCGTACCTCGAGCGCGTGCGCGCGCTGGTGGCGAGCGTCACGGGCACGACGCCGGACGCCTGAGCGCCCGATGCCGCGTCAGTCGCGGCCGCTGTTCGGGTGATCGACGTCGACCACCTCGCCGGATCCTGCGCGCACCTCGGCCCAGTGGCGGACGGGGAACCGCAGATGCGCGACGGCGGCCGTCGGGAACCGCTCGAGCGCCAGGTCGGCGACGAGCGCGAGAAAGTCCTGCAATGCCGGGTTGTGCCCGACGATGGCGACCCACGCGCAGCGGTCGTCGAGGGCACGGACCACTTCCAGCACGTCGCCGGCATCGGTGGCATAGAGGCGCGGCTCCGGGACCACGGCATCGGCGTCGAGCCCAAGGACCTCGGCCAGGACCATCGCGGTGTCGCGTGCACGCACCGCGTCCGAGGTGACGATGCGTTCCGGCCGCACATGCCGCCCGCGCAGGCGACGGGCCATCTCGGGCACCGCCTTGCGGCCTCGTTTCGTGAGCGGGCGCTCGCGGTCCGGCAGCGCCGGGTCGTCCCAGCTCGACTTGCCGTGGCGGACGACGATCAGGTCCTTCACCGCGCGTCTCCGGCGCTCCGCCGATCCGCGCCGCGGCGCAGCAGGGCGCGGGCGGCGCACAGGCCCCCGGCGAACACGGCCGCCGCCAGCGCCACCCAGAGCGCGGCGATGGCGCCGAACAGGTTCGGGGCCTGCATCATCATCGACATCAGTGATTCCTGATAATAGAAGAACCACTGGTGACCCGGCGGGAAGATGTGCTCGTGCAGCCAATAGAAGACCGTGACCGGCCCGAGCGCGAAGGTCACGGCTGCGCCCGCCCCGACGACCAGCAGCCCGCCGGCGCCAAAGGCGCGCGCGCGCGGCAGCGGCTCGCGGCGCAGCGCGGCGGCCGCCAGGAGCGCGGCCGTTACCAGCAGCGCGATCCACCCGAGCCGCTCGAAGCCGGCAACGAGCCGGGACACATCGTCCAGGTGCTCGATCTCGGCCGGCGTGAGCAGACGCCCGATCGCGTGGCCGTCCGGCGCTTGATAGACGAGCGCCCGCAACCCGCGGCCATCATGACGGACCGCGTCGACGATCGCACCGAACAGGCGCTCGCGCTCGGCCCGGTCGGTGATCTGGAATCGCGGCCGGACGTGATTTTCCGGCCCGTAACGCGCGATCGTGGCATCGATGGAGAGGGCGTCGTAGAGGAGCGGATACGCGAAATCGACGGCAGCCAGCGCACGCCAGGCGATGAACAGGCTGGCCAGCGCCAGCGCGATACCGAACAGGCCCCAGCGCAGCGCGCGCACGGTCTTCACCGCCCGCGGCGGACCCGCGATCACGGCCACGCCCGCACGGGCCAGTGCCCGGTCTGTGCCAGCGCCATCAGATCCATGGACAGCGCGATGGTCACGTGTACGCAGACCCCGCCCCAGATGGAGCGCGTGCGCAGCGCGAGAATCCCCAGGAACAGGCCGAATCCGATCGCACCCAGGGCCTCGGGCCACGGCTTGGCGAAGTGAATCATCGTGTACGGCACGACCATGACGAAGATGGCGCTCGCCCCGAGACGCGGCGCGAGCGTCTCGAGCAGGAAGCCGCGGAAGAAGAACTCGAGGAAGACGAACTGCGCGAGGTAGATGCACTCCCAGGCCACGAGGTCGGCCCAGCTGCGCCCGGCGAGCGGGTAGAACGGGTAGGTGCGGGTGAACGCGTCGGTGAAGCTCGCGAGGAAGGCAAAGCACACGATCGGTGCGGCCAGCAGCGCGTACCAGCCGAGCCAGCGAGTCGTGTGCCCCCAGCGCAGACCGACGTCGGCGACGCGCATGCGCAGGCCCCGGCGAAGAAACAGACCGGGGACGAGCACATAGCCCACGAGATGCACCGCGCCCCACCAGGCCTCGGAGAGCAGCCGGCCCCAGGGGCCACCCAGCAGCGCGCGCGCCTCGATCGGCCCGACCGTGTGCGCGAGCATATCGCGCAGGGTGGTGTAGAACTTGAGGTAATGGATGCCGAGCAGGCACACGGCGGTGACGGCGAGCACCGCCGCCGGGACGCCCCAGCCCGCGTGCCGCGGATCGCGCCAGTCCCGGTCGATCGCGTCGAGCGCCGCGGCAAGGCGCGCTGGATGCAGCGGGAACGGGTTCGTTGCCATGCGTCGCCGCTCGCGGGACCGGGACAGGAATCCGCCGGGCCGGGAGGCCATTACCCGGGCTCGGCGTCGCCGCGCTTGACCGCCTGCCAGTGGCGCTCCAGCTCGTCGAGATCCACCGTCGACGCCTCGCGACCCTCGGCGGCGAGGCGGGACTCCACGGCACGGAACCGCCGCTCGAACCGGTTGGCCGCGCGGCGCAATGCCGTCTCGGCGTCGACGCCATGGTGCCGCGCCACGTTCACGGCCGCGAACAGCAGGTCGCCGACCTCGGCCTCGACCGCCGACGGGTCGCCCCGGGCAGCCTCGACCTCGACCAGCTCCTCGCGCACCTTGTCCGCCGCACCGGCGGCATCCGGCCAGTCGAACCCGACCCGCGCCACGCGCTTCTGCAGCTTCTGGGCGCGCGACAGCGCCGGCAGCCCGCGGGTCACGCCGGCAAGCGCGCTCGCGTCCGTTTCGCCATTGCGCGAGCGTTCGGCCGCCTTCTCGCGCTCCCAGATGTGCTCGCGCTCGGCGGCGGAGTCGGCGGCCGTGTCACCGAATACGTGGGGGTGGCGCCGCACGAGCTTGTCGGCAAGCGCCGCCGCGACCTGCTCGAAATCGAAGCGGTCGGCCTCCTCGGCCATGCGGGCGTGATATACGACCTGGAGCAGGAGGTCGCCCAGCTCGTCGCGCAACGCGTCCAGGTTGCCGGACTCGATCGCGTCCGCGACCTCGTAGGCCTCCTCGATGGTGTGCGGGGCGATCGAGCGGAAGTCCTGGGCCACGTCCCACGGGCAGCCGCGCTCGGGATCGCGCAGACGCGCCATGATGCTCAGCACTTCGTCGATGGAAGCCATGGTGGCGGCGATGCCCCGTGCCGCCGCGGGCGGGGCGGCGGCCGTTCAGAACGTGATGCGGATACCGACGTGGATCTCGTCGTCGAGCTGCACCTTGCCGGCATTCTCCATGTCGGGCTTGAGCGTACGATAACCGATATAGCCACGCGTCGACGGCATCACCTCGAGCTCGAACCGGATCATGCCTTCGTAGAGGTGTTTCGTCTCGGCGAAACTCGTGATGCGCGGCGCGACATACCCCTCCAGGGCGATCCCCATCGGGGTGCGTGACGGGATCACGTAGCGCACGAGCCCGCCGATGCCGAGGGCCCCGACGTTATCATCGGTGTCGTGCAGGTTGCCGGCGTATCCCTTGGCACCGATCCCGAACTGGATGTTGTTGCCGCTGCCGGGATTGCTCGTCACCAGCAGGTTCGCCATGCCGAGAACGTCGTCGTTCTCGTTGAAGAAACCGCCGAACCCGACGTCCGCGCCACCGTATCCGAGGCTGCCGGAATCGGTCAGGTACATGATATTGGCCGTCTTGTCGCTCAGGCTGATGTCGAGCCCTCCGGCGTACGCCGGCACACTGGCGACGGCGAGCAGAGTGGCGACGGCGAGCGCGCGCTTGCACATGGTCTGGAGTCTCCCGGGCAGGCAGGCTGCGATGCAGCGCATGGTAGGCTCGGCCCGAGGTCCGATCAAGCATGAACCCAACATTTTGGGGCAAAATCACGCCATCGACACTACCCCTAGCGTTCCCGGCAGGGATTCGGCATGAGTGACCCACAACGCCTGGCACGGCTGGAAGCCTGGATTGCGGCGGTCCGCGACGACGTGGCGGGCCGGTGCACACCCGCGTCGGCCGATGCCAGCTTCCGGCGCTACTTCCGCGTGCCCACGCGCGCCGGCCCGCTGATCGCGATGGACGCGCCACCGGAACGCGAGGACTCGCGCCCGTTCCTCGACGTGGGTGCGCGCCTCGCGGCCGCCGGCCTGCACGTGCCGCGGATCCTGGCGTCGGACCTCAAGCAGGGCTTCGTCCTGATGACGGACCTCGGCAATCGCGGCTACCTCGAGGCGCTGCGTACCGGCGACGCCGACACGCTGTACTCGGACGCCATCGATGCGCTCGTGACGATGCAGGCCCGGTCCGACGCCAACGGCCTGCCGGCCTACGATGAGGGGCTCCTGCAGGCGGAGCTCGATCTGTTCCCCGCCTGGTACGTGCGCCGCCACCTCGGCATCGAGCCCGGCGCGGCGTGGTGGGAGGCCTGGACCGAGGTCTGCCGCCGGCTGGTCGCCGAGGCGCTCGGACAGCCCCGCGTCTTCGTCCATCGCGACTACATGCCACGCAATCTCATGGTCTGCACCCCGAATCCGGGCATCCTCGACTTCCAGGACGCGGTGCTCGGCCCGATGACCTACGACCTGGTCTCGCTCCTGCGCGACGCGTTCCACTCGCTGCCGCCGGCCGAGGAGCACCGCTGGCTCGAGGCGTACCGCGAACGCGCGACGGCCGTTGGTCTGCCGGTACCCGGCGCGCTCGCGCGCGGGGCGGACCTCGTGGGGGCCCACCGCCACCTGAAGGTGCTCGGCATCTTCGCCCGTCTGTGTTACCGCGACGGCAAGCCGCACTACCTCGCCGACGCCCCCCGCTTTCACGCATACCTGGCCCGCGCCATCGCGGCGCAGCCGGAGCTGGCGCCGCTGGGCGAGGTGCTCGCCGCCCTGCCCGAAGGGGCGACCGTGACATGATGACGGCGATGATCCTCGCCGCCGGCCGCGGCGAACGCATGCGCCCGCTCACCGACCGCGAGCCGAAACCGTTGCTGGAGATCGGCGGCCGATCGCTGATCGAGCGCCATCTCGACAGCCTCGCCGAAGCCGGCTTCGCCGAGGTCGTGGTCAACGTGGCCTGGCTGGGCACGCGCATCCGCGAACGGCTCGGCGGCGGCGGGCGCTGGGGACTGCGCATCCGCTACAGCGACGAAGGCGAGCAGGCCCTCGAGACGGCGGGCGGAATCGTGCACGCGCTGCCGTTGCTCGGCCGGGAACCGTTCGTTGCGCTCAACGCCGACGTGTTCACGGATTACCCGTTCGACCGGCTGGCGCGTCCCGCGGGCGCACGGGCCCACCTGGTCCTCGTGCCGAATCCCGAGCACCACCCGGAAGGCGACTTCGCGCTGCAGGGCGGGCGCGTGGTCGCAAACGGCCCGCAGCGGCTGACGTTCGCCGGCATCGGCGTGTACCACCCCGACCTGTTCACCGGGATGGCGGATGCGCCGGCCCCCCTGGGCCCGCTCCTGCGCGCGGCCATCGATCGCGGCGAGGTCACCGGCGAGCGCTACGAGGGCCGCTGGCGGGACATCGGCACGCCGGAGCGCCTGGCGGCCATCGATGCCGAGCTGCGGGCCGCGGAACCGGGGACCGGGCGGCGGTGAATGGCCGCCCCGTTTCGGGCACACTCGGACCGGGACGACGACCCCGGACGCGGACGGTCCGGAGCACGGGCTGGAGGCGCTGATGGGCCGCGACATCCAGACGAGCGCGTTCTCCGAAGCGGACTTCGACGCCTTCTCCGAGCGCCTGCGCGCCGAGACCGCCTGCCTGCAGACCTGGTTCGACGAGGGCCGGATGGCGGAAGCGGCGCCCATCGGCGGCTTCGAGCTCGAGGCCTGGCTGACGGACGCCGACTGGGCGCCCGCCCCGCTCAACGAGGCGCTGCTCGAGCGCCTGGACGAACCGTTGCTGACCACCGAGCTGGCGCGTTTCAACGTCGAGCTCAACACCGAGCCGCGCGCACTCGCCGGCGACGCCCTCGAGCGCATGCAGCACAGTATCGACGACACCTGGCGACGCTGCCGCAACGGCGCGGCCGTGCTCGGCGGACGCCTGCTGATGATCGGCATCCTGCCCACCGTGCGCCAGGAGGACCTCGGGCATGCGTCGATGACCCCCATCGCACGCTTCGCGGCCCTCAACGAACAGATCCTGCGCCAGCGCGCGGGCCGGGCGCTGCGCATCGACCTCTGCGGGCGCGAGCGCCTGCAGACGGACCATCCCGACCTGATGCTCGAGTCGGCGGCGACGTCCTTCCAGGTGCACATGCAGGTCCCCGCGAGCCGTTCCGCGGACTACTACAACGCCTCGCTGCTGGTATCCGGGCCGATGGTCGCGGCGACCGCCAACTCGCCGTACCTGTTCGGGCGCGACCTCTGGGACGAGACCCGCATCCCGCTGTTCGAGCAGGCCGTGGAGAGCGGCGGATTGGGCGGCGCGGCCCAGGGTCCCCCACGGCGCGTCGGCTTCGGCAGCGGCTACGCGCGCGAGTCGCTGATGGAATGCTTCCGCGAGAACCTGGAGCACTTCCCGGTGCTCCTGCCGATGCTGTTCGAGGAGGGCGAGGACGGCCCCCTCGCGCACCTGCAGCTGCACAACGGCACGATCTGGCGCTGGAACCGCCCGCTGGTCGGGTTCTCGCAAGACGGCGAGCCGCACGTGCGCATCGAGCATCGCGTGGTGCCCGGCGGCCCCTCCACGATCGACGCCATCGCGAACGCGGCGCTGTACTTCGGCCTGGCCCACTACTACGCGGGCCAGCCGGGCGGGTACCGCTCCCCCGGCCGCCTGCTGGCGTTTCCGCAGGCGCGCGACAATTTCTACGCCTGCGCCCGGTACGGTCTCTCCGCCCGCGTGACCTGGACGGACGGCGACACGCACCCCGTCGCGGCGCTCATCCGCGAGGACCTGCTGCCCTGCGCCCGGCTCGGCCTGCGTGACCTGGGCCTCGACCGGGCCGATGTTGACCGCTACCTCGGGATTATCGAAGATCGGGTGCGCAGCGGGCGCAACGGCGCCGGCTGGCAGCGCGCATGGGTCGAGCGGCACGGTCGCGACATGCGGTCGCTCACCGCCGCCTACGCGGAGCTTCAGGCCGCGGGCGCACCCGTGCACGAGTGGCCCGTCTGACGTCCCGACCAGGGACCCTGCGCGACCTTGCTCAACCATCTCGACAGCCTTCCGGCCGGTTTCCTCGACTGCTCCGCGCGCGATCTGCACCGGCTGCTGCCGGGGCCCAGTCTCGTGCACCTGCCCGGGGAACGGCCCGAGACCCTGTTCGTATCCATCCTGCAGCACGGCAACGAGGACACCGGCCTGCGTGCCGTGCAGCGCCTGCTCACGGAGCGGCGCGGCCGCCCCCTGCCGCGCGCGCTTTCCCTGTTCATCGGCAACGTGGACGCCGCGCGCGAGCAACAGCGACGCCTGGACCACCAGCCCGACTACAATCGCTGCTGGCCCGGCACCGAGCTTCCGGACAGCGCCGAGACCCGGATGATGACCGAGGTGATCGCCGCGATGCGCGAACGCCGGCTGTTCGCCAGTGTCGACGTGCACAACACGACCGGCGACAACCCGCGCCATGCCTGCGTGAACATGCTCGACGACCGCTGCCTGCAGCTCGCACGCCTGTTCGGACGCACGGTCGTCCATTTCACCCGTCCGCGCGGCGCCCAGGCCCAGGCATTCCTGGGCCTCTGCCCGGCCGTGATCCTCGAGTGCGGACGCGTGGGCGACACGCGGGGCGTCGACCAGGCACACGCGTACCTGCAGCACTGCCTGCGGCTCGATGCGGTGCCGGATACGCCACCGGCGCGCGGCGACATCGACCTGTTCCAGAGCGTCGCCCTGGTCCAGGTCCCGGACGCCGTCCGCTTCCGCTTCGGCGCGGGCACGGGCGCGGAGGTCGACCTGGCCCTCGTCCCCGAGATCGACCGCCTCAACTTCCGCGAGCTGCCGGCCGGCACCCCGCTCGGGCGGGTGCGCGGCCGGCACCCGCCGGTGCGGGCACTCGCCCCGTCCGGCACCGACGTCACGGACGCGTATTTCGCCGTCGACGGCGGCGACCTGCGCCTGCGGCGCGCGGTCATGCCATCGCTGCTGACGCGCGATCCGCGTATCGTGCGCCAGGACTGCCTGTGCCACCTGATGGAACGCGTGGTCCCCGCGGCCGATCACGCGGCCTGATCCGAGGATTTCGAATTCATGTTCCCGTCACCCGCACCATGGAGCACACCATGAGCGATTCGTCACCCGGGCGCCGCCTGCGCGAGGCGGCCTCGGCGCAACGCCCGCTGCAGGTGGTCGGAACCGTCAACGCGCTCGCCGCACGCATGGCCGAGCGCGCCGGTTTCCATGCCATCTACCTGTCCGGAGCCGGCGTCGCGAACGCCTCGCTCGGCCTGCCGGACCTCGGGCTCACCACGCTCGAGGACGTGTGCATCGACGTGCGCCGGATCACCGCCGCGAGCCGGCTGCCACTGCTCGTCGATGCCGACACCGGCTGGGGCAACGCGCTCATGATCGAGCGCGCAGTGGCGGAGCTCGCGCGCGCCGGCGCCGCCGGCTGCCACATCGAGGACCAGGTCGCGGCCAAGCGCTGTGGCCACCGGCCGGGCAAGGCGCTGGTGCCGGCGGACGAGATGTGCGCACGCGTGGAGGCCGCCGTGGCGGGACGTCCCGACACGGGATTCGTCGTGATGGCCCGAACCGACGCGGTCGCGCGCGAGGGGATCGAGGCGGCCATCGAGCGGGCACGGGCCTACGTCGCCGCCGGTGCCGACATGGTGTTCGCCGAGGCGCTGACCAGCCTGGAAGACGTCCGGAGATTCACGGCGGCCATCGATGCGCCCGTACTCATCAACCTGACCGAGTTCGGGCGCACGCCCCTGTTCAGCGTCGACGAGATGGCGGACGCCGGAGCGTCGCTGCTGCTGTACCCGCTCTCGGCCTTCCGGGCGATGAACGCGGCGGCGGAGCGTGTCTACGCCGCGCTGCGCGACGACGGTACCCAGCGTGCCGTCGTGGACGACATGCAGACCCGGGACGCCCTGTACGAGCTCCTTGGCTACCATGAGTACGAACGCCGGCTGGACGCGCTGCTGCGAACGGACGGAAACGACGGCGAAACCGACTGATCGGGGCGCCCAATCTGGAGAAGCACCCATGACACCACCCGCAGACACCCGCGGGCTGCGCGGCCAGGCCGTCGGGACGACGGCCATCAGCGCGGTCGGCAGCGACGGCCACGGGCTCGCCTACCGCGGCTACGATATCGAGAGCCTGGCGTCGGACGCGAGCTTCGAGGAAGTCGCCTGGCTTCTGCTCTACGGAGAGCTCCCGACGAGCCATGAGCTCGAGGCGTTTCGCACCCGGCTTCGTTCCCGCCGCCGGCTGCCGGAGGCCCTGTGCCTCACCCTCGAGCAGATCCCCGCCAACGCGCACCCGATGGACGTCCTGCGCACCGGCTGCTCGATGCTCGGTGTGCTCGAGCCCGAGGCCGATTTCGGGGCACAGGACGAGGCGGCCGAGCGGCTGCTCGCGGCGCTGCCGTCGATCCTGGGCTACTGGTACCGCTTCACGAGCCATGGCGAGCGCATCGATCCCCTCGGCGGTGGCACCGACAGCATCGCGGGCCATCTGCTGCACGGCCTGACGGGGAATGCCCCCGGGAGCGACCACGAGCGCGCCATGGACGTGGCGCTCATCCTGTACGCCGAGCACGAGTTCAATGCCTCGACATTCGCGTGCCGCGTGTGCGCCGCCACGCTCTCGGATTACCACTCGGCAATCACCGCCGGGATCGGCACGCTGCGGGGGCCGCTGCATGGGGGTGCGAACGAGGCCGCGATGGCGCTCATCGAACGCTTCGACGGGCCCGACGAGGCCGCCGACGGGCTCCGCGGCATGCTGGCGCGCAAGGAACGCATCATGGGGTTCGGGCACGCGGTCTACCGCGTCGGCGATCCGCGCAGCCCGATCATCCAGTCGTGGTCGAAACGGCTGTCGCCCCACGCGAAGGACGGTCACCTCTACGCGATCTCCGAGGCCATCGAGTCCGTCATGCGCGAGGAGAAGGGCCTGTTCCCGAACCTGGACTTCTACAGCGCCACGGCGTTCCATTTCCTCGGCATCCCGACGCCGCTGTTCACCCCGATCTTCGCGTGCAGCCGCGTGGCCGGGTGGACCGCGCACGTGAAGGAGCAGCGCTCCGACAACCGGCTGATCCGCCCGAGTGCGGAGTACGTCGGCCCGGACGCGCGCGAGTTCGTCCCGCTCGAGGAGCGCTGACCATGTCCGCATCTCCGGACCGCATCAGCGGCGACGGCGTGATCGACGCCATCGTCGATTACGTGCTGTCGCCGGCCGAATTTTCCGACCGCGCATGGCGCACGGCACGCCTGGACCTGCTCGATTCGCTCGGCTGCGCCCTGCTCGCGCTCGACTACCCGGCGTGCCGCCGGGTGCTCGGTCCCACCGTGCCCGGCACGGAGCCGGCCAACGGAGTCCCGGTGCCCGGCACGCCCTGGCGGCTCGACCCGGTAACGGCGGCCTTCAACTTCGGCGCGATGGTGCGCTGGCTCGACTACAACGACACCTGGCTGGCGGCCGAGTGGGGACACCCCTCAGACAATCTCGGCGGGATCCTCATGCTGGCGGCCTGGACAGCGCAGCGCCGACGCGACGAGGGTGCGCCGCCGCTGTACGTCCGCGACGTTCTCGCCGCACAGATCCGCGCGCACGAGATCCAGGGTGTGCTCGCGCTGGACAACGCGTTCAACGCGCACGGGCTCGACCACGTACTGCTGGTGCGCGTGGCCACGGCCGCGGTGGGGGCCGCGATGCTCGGCTGCAGCCGGGACCGGGTGCGGGCAGCCGTCAGCAACGCGTGGCTCGACGGCGGCGCGCTGCGCACCTACCGGCACGCGCCGAACACGGGCTCGCGCAAGTCCTGGGCGGCCGGTGACGCCACGGCCCGCGGCGTGTGGCTCGCGCTGCTGGCGGAGCGCGGCGAGCCGGGCTACGCGACCCCGCTGGGCGCTCCGAAGTGGGGTTTCCAGGACGCCCTGTTCGACGGACACCCGATCACGCTCGCGCGCCCGTTCTCGGCGTACGTCATGGAACATGTCCTGTTCAAGATCTCGTTCCCCGCGGAATTTCACGCCCAGACGGCGGTCGAGGCGGCCATCGAGCTGCACGGCCAGGTCCACGATGAGCTGGACGCGATCGAGCGGGTCGATATCGAGACCCAGGAGGCAGGCGCGCGCATCATCGACAAGGTCGGGCCGCTGCACAACCCGGCCGATCGGGATCACTGCATCCAGTACATGACCGCCATCGGACTGCTGTTCGGGGCCCTCACCGCGGCCGACTACGAAGACGAGCGTGCCGCCGACCCGCGCATCGACGCGTTGCGCGAACGCATGCATGTGCGCGCGAACGCGGAGTTCACCGAGGCCTACCACGACCCCGAGCGGCGCGCGATCCCCAACGCCGTGCAGGTGTCCTTCACCGATGGCCGGCCACCGCGCCGCGTCCAGGTGGACTATCCCGTCGGGCACCCGCGGCGCCGGGACGAGGGCATCCCGCTGTTGCTGGACAAGTTCCGGCGCAGCGTCGGCGGCCGCCTGACGGTCGACGGCGAGCACGCGGCGCTGGCATGGGCCGGGCACCCGGAAACCCTGGACGAGGCGCCGGTGGACCGTTTCTGCGAGCGGCTCGCACGGCCCTGACACCCGCCGTTCCAGCAACGGCGAGGATCGTCGCCCAGGGTGTGCCGCGGTGGTGCGCGTCGTGTGCGGAGCCTGCATGTCATCAGGCGCATCGCATATGCACACCTTCCGGCGCCAACACAAAAACTCATTTATTTCCATAAAGTTATGCGCCCTCAATCGGGGCGCCGGGACGTCGTCGGACTGCGAAATTTCGCTCGCCTTGCCCGGGGATTTCGTGTGTAATAACTGCGAGCCGATCGGTCGATTCCGGCGGCTGGTATCGTTTCTTTCGACGAGGTTTCGTGGCAATGGCAGAACGTGAACAGGGCACGGTGAAGTGGTTCGATGCAGCCAAGGGTTACGGCTTCATCGAGCGTGAACAGGGTGAGGACGTATTCGTCCACTTCCGTGCCATCCGTGGTGAGGGATACCGCACCCTCGATCAGGGTCAGCGCGTCGAGTTCGAAGTGACCCGATCGGAGAAGGGCCTGCAAGCCAACGACGTCGCTGCCGTCGGCTGAAAGCGGCTCCATCGGATCCTGCTGCGGGTCGCCACGGGGACCCGCGCTCTTCCCTGAGCCCCCTGGCGCCCGTTCACCAGGGGGCTTTCTCGTTGCGGCATGGACGCTGTATGCCCGTTCCGGCCAGAATCACGCGATGGAGCCCGGGGGCACGCGATGAGTGACCGGATGGTCTCGCGCTGGCGCGAAGGCCTGCGCCGGATGGCCCATGGCCGCCGGCTGCGGCGGCCGGTCGGCGTCGCGCTCAGCGGCGGGGCCACGCTCGGCGCGGCCCACGTCGGCGTGCTCCGCGCGCTCGCGGAGGCGAACGTTCCCATCGACCTGGTGAGCGGCACGAGCATCGGCGCCGTGGCGGCCGCACTGTACGCGTTCGACGTCCCGATCGATGACATCGAGGAAGTCGCGCTCGACATGAACTGGCTGTCGATCTCGAGCTTCGCCCCGTCGCGACTCGGGCTCCTGGCCAACCGCCGACTCGGGAACGTCCTGCGGGCGCACATCGGCGAGCCCGGTTTCGCCGACGCCCGCATCCCTCTGGCCATGATCGCCACGGACGTGTCGCGTGGACGTCGCGTCGTCCTGGACACGGGGCCGGTCGTGCCGGCGGTGATGGCGAGCGCCTGCGTGCCGGGCATCTTCCAGCCGGTGGAGCATGACGGCGCTCTCCTGATCGACGGCGGCATCGTCGAGAACCTGCCGACCTCGGTGCTCCGGCCCATGGGGGCACGCACGGTCATCGCCATCGACCTCAACGCGGGGCGCGAGTACCAGCAGCCGGATGACGTGATCGACGTCATCCTCAACGCCACCGACATCGCGATCAACAATGCCACGCGGCTGCAGACGCGCGACGGCGTCGACCTGCATATCGCGCCGCGACTCTCGTCCTACAGCCGGTTCCGCTCGAGCCGCGGCGCCCAGCTGGTCCGAGAAGGATACGACGCGACCCGCCTGGCACTCCGGGGCTGGCACGGCAGTCGGAACGACCGGGGAGCCTGAAGGGCATTCCCTGCGGGGACCGCGCTCACGTGCGCGGCAGGGTGACCCCGCGCTGGCCCTGGTACTTGCCGCCCCGATCCTTGTACGACGTCTCGCACACCTCGTCGGCGCCGAGGAACACGAGCTGGGCCACGCCCTCGTTCGCGTACACGCGCGCCGGGAGCGTCGTGGTGTTCGAGAACTCCAGCGTGATGTGCCCTTCCCATTCCGGCTCCAGCGGCGTGACGTTGACGATGATGCCGCAACGCGCATACGTCGATTTGCCGAGGCAGATGGTCAAAACGTCGCGGGGAATCCGGAAATACTCGACCGTGCTGGCGAGCGCGAAGGAATTCGGCGGGATGATGCAGACATCGGACTCCACGTTCACGAAGCTCCGCTCGTCGAAGCCCTTGGGATCGACGACCGCGGAGTTGATGTTGGTGAAGACCTTGAAGTGGGTCGAGCAGCGAACGTCATAGCCATAGCTCGACGTCCCGTACGAGACGATCCTGCCGTTTTCCGTCTCGCGGACCTGGCCCGGCTCGTACGGCTCGATCATGCCGTGTTCCTCGGCCATGCGGCGGATCCAGTGGTCGGGCTTGATACTCACGGCGGGGCGCTCCGGGGATGCGAAAGCGGCGAGTATGGCATAGCGGCCCGCGCCGGGCCCACACGCCCGAACGGGCCGGGCGGCATCGGCGGGACTGCACCGTCGCGTCGGGCCTGGGCGGGGGCGGATGCGTCCGGGCACGCGGTCGCGCACCCGCGCGGGGTGCCCCGGAACGGATTGCGCGTGACGGGCGCCGGCCCGCGTTACCGGGCCGAGTCGGCCTGCGAATCCGACCCGTCGCTGCCGGTCAGTGCCTGGCGGATACGGGCCCAGAGGCCGTTGCCGCTGCCGCTCTTCTGCGGGTCGCCGAATGTCTGCGTGATGCGGTCCAGGACGATCGCGATCAGCACGACGCCGAGGCCACCCTCGAACCCGAGACCGACATTCAGGCGCTGGATACCCGTGAGCACGGTATTACCCAGGCCACCGGCACCGATCATGGAGGCGATGACCACCATGGACAGCGACAGCATGATGGTCTGGTTGATGCCCTGCATGATCGAGGGCATCGCCAGCGGCAGCTGTACCTTCGTGAGCAGCTGTCGGGGCGTGCACCCGAAGGCGAGCCCGGCCTCGATGTTCTCCTCGTTGACGAGGCGAATCCCGAGGTTGGTCAGGCGCACGGCCGGCGGCATCGCGAACACGACCGTGGCGATCGTGCCGGGCACCTTGCCCAGGCCGAAGAAGATCGCGGCCGGGATGAGGTAGACGAAAGGCGGCATCGTCTGCATGAGGTCGAGAATCGGGCGCACGATGCGTTCCACCCCGTCGCTGCGCGCCATCGCCACGCCCACCGGCATGCCGATGACCAGTGCAACGAAGCTCGACGCGAGCACGAGCGCAAGGGTGGACATCGTTTCCGGCCAGAGTGTCATCTGGAAGAAGAGCAGCATCGCGACGATGCAGAAGATCCCGAAGCCGACGCCGACGCGCCAGAACCCGAAGATCGTGATCACGATCGCCATGACGACCGGATTGACCCACAGGAGGAAATGTTCGAGGTTGGAGACGATGAAGTCGATGGCCGCGGCAATGCCGTCCAGCAGGCCCGGCAGGTGCGTCTGGATCCAGTCGACGAGCCACTCGACCCCATCGCCGATATTGAAGGCAAACAGTTTGTACTGACTCGCATCGGCCATGGCTGATTATCCCGTCCGGTCGAGCGTCTGCAGCAGGAAGCTCTGCGAGACACTGCCAAGATACTTGCCGCCACCGTTCGTAACCGGTACCGGCACCGTCGCGTGGGCCACGCGGCTGAGGACCTCGTTGAGAGGCGTGTTCTCACCCACCGGTTCCACGTCCACGTACGCGTCCGCGAGCGTCCCGGCAGTCGCGAGCGAGGCCGCGGTCGCCACGCCGCGATAGGTCTCGCCGTTGTCGACCACGACCGCGAAGGCGTGGCCGTTCTGCACGAGCCGATCGCGTACCGAAGCGGGATCGGCGTTCGGATCGTCGACCATCTCGGCCTCGTCCCGGCGCGCGAGGTCGCCGCCGCTGAACACCTTGGTGACATCCACCCCGTGAAAGAACGAGCGCACGTACTCGTCGGCCGGATTCGTCACGATGTCGTCCGGCGTGCCGATCTGCACGACCTTTCCCTGCTCCATGATCGCGATCCGGTCGCCGATGCGCATGGCCTCGTCCAGGTCATGCGAGATGAACACGATCGTGCGTTTCTGCTTCTTCTGCAGTTCGAGGAGCTCGTCCTGCATCTGCGTGCGAATCAGCGGATCGAGCGCCGAGAACGCCTCGTCCATGAGCAGGATCGACGGGTCGACGGCGAGCGCACGCGCCAGCCCGACGCGCTGCTTCATGCCACCCGAGAGTTCACTGGGGTAACTGTTGGCATTCGCCTTCAGCCCGACCTGCTCGAGCGCACTGAGCGCCCGCGGCTCACGCTCGGATCGGTCCACGCCCGCGACCTCGAGCCCGAACGCCGCGTTTTCCAGGACGGTCTGGTGCGGCATCAGCGCGAACGACTGGAAGACCATGCTCATGTCGCGCCGGCGGAGATTGATGAGTTCCTCGCTCGACATCCGCGTGATGTCCTCGCCATCGATCCGGACCGCACCATAGGTCGGGTCGATCAGGCGATTGAGCATGCGAACCATCGTCGACTTGCCCGAGCCCGACAGGCCCATGATGACGAAGATCTCGCCCGCATGAATGCTGAAGCTCGCGTGCTGCACGCCGACCGTGTTGCCGGTCTCCTCGAATATCTGGGCCTTGTCGTAGCCCTTCTCGATCAGCTCCTTGGCGAGCTCGGGCTTCGGGCCGAAGATCTTGTATACGTCGTCGACGACGATTTTTTCGGTCATGATGATCGTGCCCTGTTCAAGCGCGGGAGCAGCCACCGCATTGGCCGCAGGTTACTGTCAACGGAACATACCAAAGGCGACCCCGCCGAGGTCAAGGTATTAGCCAGACTGGGGCAAGGCATTAACCAGAATCAAGGGTACGCCAATCGACGCCCCGGTGCCCGGGCAGCTCCCGATCTCGCGGTACCCGGCGGAGGTTGGTCCCGGGGATGGGGGCCGCCCTCAGCCCGCCTGGTCGCCCCAGATTTCCTGCAGCCGCGCCTCGCGACCGCAGGCCTTCTTGTAGAACTTGTACCGCGCCGGGTTCTTCCGATAGAAGTTCTGATGATAGTCCTCGGCGGCGTAGAAGGGCCCGGCAGGCTCGATCGTGGTCATGATCGGCCCCGGGAGCTGGCCGCTGTCCGCGATCTTCCTTTTCGATTCCTCGGCCAGGCGCTTCTGCTCGGGCGTGTGGTAGAAAATGACACTGCGGTACTGGGTGCCGCGGTCGCAGAACTGGCGGTTCGTCACGGTCGGGTCGATGTTGTGCCAGTAGTGGTCGAGCAGCTGACTGTAGGTGACCACGCCGGGATCGAAGTACACGCGCTCCGATTCCGCGTGCCCGGTGCCACCGGCCGAGACCTGGTGATAGCCCGGGTCGGCGACGTGCCCCCCGGTATACCCGGACAGGGTCTCGCGCACCCCGTCCACTTCATCGAATGCCTGCTCCATGCACCAGAAACAGCCGCCCGCGAACGTGGCGACGGAAAGCCCCCTGGGCGGCGGTCCGACCGGGTCGGCGAGTGCCGGCAACGTGCACAGGACAGCGAGCAGCGTCAGCAACCAGCGCATGATATTCCCCCCCTGGAATGGCCCGATTCCGGGCACAGGAACTCCGACCGCGCCACGGCGGCCGGGTTCCGCCGGACCCCGGTCCACGGGGGCCGCGCCCGCGGCACGGATTTTCCCGCCGGGGAAGGTCTGCTCAATCCCGTGCGGAGGCGTTACGCTTGGGCCCGGCCGATTCCGGCCCCTGGCGGTGTTGCGGCGCCGGTCCGGTAGCTTCGGCTGCCGGACCGCCACCGCGCCTGCCCAGGATGCCGGAATCGACTCGAGCGCGATCGCGAGGGATTGATCAGACCTTGCCTGGTGTCCTGTGTCGCAAGTTCCTCGTACTTTCTCGGCGAGGGATTGCAGTGCCTGGCAAGGCGTGCCGACGAGCAATGGAGTGCCCTGTTGGGAGGAGGCGCAACGCCGCCAGGTGCTGCAGGACCCGGCGAGAAATCGAATGAATCTGCGAGACGGGACACTAGCTGCCCGTCGCGCCCAGCACGCCGGCGGCCTGCTCGTCGGCGTGGTACGACGAACGCACCATCGGGCCGCTTGCCACGTGGTCGAAGCCCATCTCCTCGCCCGCCACGCGCAGGTGCTCGAACTCGTCGGGGTGCACGTAACGCGCGACCGGAAGGTGCGCCGGGCTCGGCTGGAGGTACTGGCCGATGGTGAGCATGCCGCAGTCGTGGGCGCGCAGGTCGCGCATCACCTGCTCGACCTCCTCCAGATCCTCGCCGAGGCCGACCATCAGGCCGGACTTCGACGGCGTGCCGGGGTGGCGCGCGCGGAACGCGGCCAGCAGATCGAGAGAATGCTGGTAATCGGCGGCGGGACGCACCGTGCGGTAGAGACGCGGCACGGTCTCGACGTTGTGATTGAACACATCCGGTACGGCGCCGGAGAGGATGTCCAGCCCCTCCTCGATGCGGTTGCGGAAGTCGGGCACCAGGATCTCGATCCGCGTACCCGGCGTTCGCGCGCGGATCTCGCGGATGCACTCCGCGAACTGCGTCGCGCCGCGATCGGGCAGGTCATCGCGGTCGACCGAGGTGATGACGACGTAGTCGAGCCCGAGCGCCTCGACCGTTTCGGCCAGGTGGCGCGGTTCGTGCGGATCCGGCGGCTCCGGGCGCCCGGTGGCGACGTCGCAGAAGCGACAGCGCCGCGTGCAGATATCGCCCAGGATCATGAAGGTGGCGGTGCCCTTGCTGAAACACTCGCCGAGGTTCGGGCAGGCCGCCTCCTCGCATACGGAGTGCAGGTTGTTCTCGCGCAGGATGCGCTTGATCTGGCGCACGCGCGGATGGACCTGCGCCTTCGCGCGGATCCACGACGGCTTGCGTTGCATGCGTGGCGCCGTCTCCACCTTCACGGGGATCGTGCGCACCTTGTCCGATGCGCGCCGGTGGCCCGCGGGATCCAGGCGCGAGGGCGAGATGTAGCGGTCGGTATCGCTCATGAAGCCTCCAGGGTGGACCCGCCCGAGCGAATCCGCGAGTAGCCAAGCCGCACCGCGAGCAGGCGGACCAGTTCGTCGCCCAGCACCTGCGCGTCGCCCGCGACGCCCTCGTCGCGGGTCCGCGTGACGGCGAGTCCGGGGTAGCCGCAGGGGTCGATGCGGTCGAAGGCGGACAGGTCGCAGTCCACGTTCAGCGCCAGCCCGTGGAAGCTGCAGCCACGCCGGACGCGCAGCCCGAGCGCCGCGATCTTGCGGCCACCCACGTATACGCCCGGGGCGCCGTCGCGGGGCGCCGCCGCCGCGCCGGAGGCGGCGAGCAGCTCGATGATCGCGTCCTCGATCGTGCGCACGAGCCGGCGGACGCCGATACCGAGGCGGCGCAGGTCCAGCAGCGTATACAGCACGACCTGGCCGGGTCCATGGTAGGTGACCTGCCCGCCCCGGTCCACCTGGACGACCGGCACGTTGCCGGGATCGCGCAGGTGCTCGCGTCGCGCGACGCGGCCGAGCGTGAACACGGGGGGGTGCTCGAGCAGCCAGAACTCGTCCGCCGTGCGCTCGTCGCGCCCGTCGGTGAACGCCTGCATGGCGCGCCACGCGGGCTCGTAGGCGACGCGGCCGAGGCGCCGCACGACGAGATCGGTGGCGCTGGACGCTTCGGTGCTCATGTCGCGGCCCACCCGGCGCCGGGCGACCCCACGGGCCCGGCGCCAGGGAAGGCCCGTCGGACTTGGGGCATCGTAGCGAGGCGGGTGGGAATCGAGGCCGGATTTTCGATCATTCGAGGAGAATCGTGGTCACTATTGGACGAGAAGGATCGGAAATATGGACCGATTCCCACTCGCCGCAGTAGATGAGCCTACGTCCGACAGGCTGCTAGAGTGCGAAGAGCACGCGCTCGTGCGCCGTGAGGGCGCGGTAGATGTCGTCGAGCTGGGCGCGGCTGCAGGCGCGCACCGTGACCGTGACCGCCAGGTAGCGCCCGCCGCGGCTGCTCCGGGTGCGGACCGCATCCGGGCCGACCTCGGGCGCGTGCGCCTGCACGAGCCGCATGACCAGGTCGTCGAAATCGCCCGTGTCATGCCCGAATGCCTTGATCGGAAAGTCGCACGGGAATTCGAGGGGTGAATCTTCGTCCGTCATGAACCGGTCGGCCGCACGGCACGTCCACGCAGCGTAGCATGGACCCGGGCCCCGCCCCGCGCGGCCGCGCTCACTCGAACCATTCCATCACCGTATCGGCGGCGCGCTGGAAGAAGTTGCCACGTGCCACCGGCTCGAGCGCGACCAGGGGTGCCTGCGCGACCTGCTGGTCCTTCAGCGTGACCTTCACCGTGCCGAGCTCCTGGCCCTTGCTCGCAGGCGCGACGAGACGCCCGGGAAACGACATCGAGGCATCCAGGGCGTCGTATTCGCCCTTGGGGATGGTCACGACCAGGTCCCGGTCGAGGCCGAGCTTGACCTGGTCCTGCGCCCCCTCCCAGATGCGCGCCTCCTTGAGGACGTCACCCGCCGCGTAGAGCTTGTGCGTCTCGAAGAAGCGAAAACCCCAGGCGAGCAGCGCGCGGCTGTCCGAGACCCGCTGATCCTCGGACGAAGAGCCGAGCACGACACTGATCAGGCGCATGCCGTCGCGGCGGGCGGAGGCCACGAGGCAGTAGCCGGCCTGGGCGGTATGGCCGGTCTTGACGCCGTCGACACTCGGGTCGCTCCAGAGCAGGTCGTTGCGGTTGTACTGGTGGATGTCGTTGTACGTGAAGTCGCGCTTGGAATAGCGCTTGTAGCGCTCCGGGAAGTGTTCGATGATCGCCTGCGCGATCTTGGCGAGGTCCCGTGCCGTGGAGTAATGACCCTCGGTGGGCAACCCGTCCGGATTCACGAAGTGGGTGTTCTCGAGGCCAAGCTGCTTCGCGTAGTGATTCATCTGCTCGACGAAGGCGCTCGTGCTGCCGGCCGTGTGCTCCGCGAGGGCCACCGCGGCGTCGTTGCCCGACTGCACCACCAGCCCGTCGAGCAGCTGGTCGACGGTCGCGGTGGTGCCCACCTCGAGGAACATGCGCGAGCCCCCCGTCTTCCATGCCTTCTTGCTGATCTTGACCTTGTCGTCCAGTGAAATGCTGCCGGAATCGATGGCCTGGTACACGACGTAGGCCGTCATCATCTTGGTGAGGCTCGCCGGCGCCATGCGCTGGTGGGGATTCTCGCTCGCGAGCACGCGGCCCGTGTCGGCATCCATCAGGAAATAGGCATCGGCGGACAGCGTGGGGGCCTTGGGCACCGGCATGGACCAGGCCGGCGCGCTGACCGTCAGGAAGGCAAGAACGAGCGTTGCGATCAGGCGCTTCATCGCGGAGGCAGCTCCGGGGTTGCTACGGGACGGGAATGGGTCGTGGTCGCGCATTGTATCGATCCGGTCACGGGATCGACAGCGGTTGCCTGCACATGGCCGGCCGGTCCGGTCTCAATCGCCATCGTCGACGATCCGGACCGGGCCGATGCCGGCACGGTCGAGCTTGCCGAGCACGTCCTGGCGGTCATCGACGTCGGTCAGCGGACCGATCCGCACGCGGTAGATGCGCTCGCCGCTGGCGGTCCGGCCGCGCTCGACGTCCACGCCGCGGATGTCGGCACCCTCGACGCGGGCACGCATTTCCTGGGCATTGGCGAAGTGGCTGTATGCGCCGACCTGCACGTACACGGTTCCCTGTGCGCTGCCCGGGGTACCTGCGTCGTGGCCGGGGGGCGAATCGCCGGCCGCGGCGGACGCGTTGTCGGCGGCGAGCGGCGTACCCGGCGTCAGGGCGCGCACGCGCACGTGCGCGGTGCCGCTCTTCACCACCCCGAGCCGCACGGCAGCGGCGTAGGAGAGGTCGATCAGCCGATCGTCGCGGAACGGCCCGCGATCATTGACCTTCACCACCGCGGAGCGGCCGTTGTCGAGATTCGTCACCCGCACGTAGGTCGGCAACGGCAGCGTGCGGTGCGCGGCCGTCATGCGGTACATGTTGTACGGCTCGCCGCTCGACGTCCGGCGGCCGTGGAACTTGCTGCCGTACCAGGACGCGATGCCCTCGGCGACGTATCCGACCGCCGAGTCGCGTACGTGGTACCGGTGACCGTCGACCACGTACGAATCCGGGTTCCCGTAGGGGCTGCGGGCCTCGGGGCGCGGCACCATGCGCGGCAGGCTGTCGGGATCGATGCGGGCGCCGGGGCCGTCCCGCGGTTCCGAAAGGCGAATGCCGCTGCAGCCGGCCAGCGCGAACAGCGTGAGCGCCGCGGTCAGGGACCGCCACGGCACATCGGCTCGCGCAATCGAAAGCTTCATCGACCTGTCGTATCCATGCGCTCGCGGCGAATCCGCTCCGCAAGCTGGTAGACCGCCATCGCGTACAGGGCGCTGTGGTTGTACCGCGTGATGGCGTAGAAGTTCGGCCATCCGATCCAGACCTCGGGTCCGTCGTCGCCATCGAGCTCGAACACGTTGAGGTGCTCGCCGTCGCGCGGCGCGGCCGCCAGCGACAGCCCCGCCCCGCGCAGCTGCGCCGGCGTCGAAGTGGGCTCCAGTCCCCCGGTGACCAGCGCCCGGTAGGCGTCGCTGCCGGGGTGCACGCGGCGTGCGACCGGGCGGCCGCGCGCCCAGCCATGACGCGCGAGGTAGGCCGCAACGCTGCCGATGACATCGGCCGGGCTGCCCCACAGATCGCGCTGGCCGTCGCCGTTGAAGTCGACCGCGTACTGGCGGTAGCTCGACGAGATGAACTGTGGCATGCCCATCGCCCCGGCGTACGAACCGGTCACCGTGCGCGGGTCGATCCGCTCATTGCGCACCAGCAGCAGGAACTGCTCGAGCTCCGAGCGGAAGAACCGGGCACGCGGCGGGTAGTCGAAGGCCAGCGTCACCAGGGTGTCGAGGACCGGGTACACGCCCTTGTGCCGGCCATAGAAGGTTTCGACGCCCACGATCGCCGTGACGATGGCCGGTGGCACGCCGTACTTGCGTTGCGCCCGATCGAGGAGCGCCTCGTGCTCATTCCAGAAGGTCGCACCGCCGCGAACGCGCGCGTCCGTCAGGAAGATCGGGCGATAGCGTTTCCAGGGCAGCGATTCCGCCGGCCGCGCGATCCTGTCCAGTACCGCGTCCTGACGCTCGACGCCGTCGAACAGGCCGCGCAACTCGGCGGCATTGAAGCCCTCGCGGGCCGATACGTCATCGATGAATTCGCGCACGCCGTCGTGCTGCAGGAAGGTGGCCGCGGCGGGCGTCGCGTACGCGAGGCAGAGCGTGAGTGCGCAACAGGTCGGCCAGGTCGGCTTCATAGTGCGAGCAGGCGCTTGTGGGACCGTATGGACATGATTATGCCGAATGCGCACAGCAGAGTGACCATCGACGTGCCCCCGTAGCTGACGAGGGGCAGCGGCACGCCGACGACGGGCAGCAATCCCGTGACCATGCCGATGTTCACGAACACGTAGACGAAGAACGTCAACGCCAGGCTGCCGGCGAGCAGGCGGCCGTAGCTGTCCTGCGCCTGCCCGGCGATGTAGAGCGCCCGGCCAATCACGAACACGTACAGGGCGAGCAGGAGGACGCCGCCAAACAACCCGAACTCCTCACCGAATACCGCAAAGATGAAGTCGGTGGAACGCTCCGGCAGGAAGTCCAGGTGCGACTGGGTGCCGTTGAGCCACCCCTTGCCGTAGAGCCCGCCCGAGCCGATGGCGATCTTCGACTGGATGATGTGATATCCCGCACCGAGGGGATCGGACTCGGGGTCGAGGAAGGTCAGCACGCGGCGACGCTGGTAGTCGCGCATGATGTGCCAGAGCACGGGCACGGAGGCCGCGGCGGCGATCAGCAGCGTGCCGATCAGGCGCCATCCCATGCCCGCCAGGAACAGCGCGAACGCGCCGGCGCTGCCGATCAGCAGGGCCGTGCCCAGGTCCGGCTCGCGCGCGACCAGGACCGACGGCACCGCGATGAGCAAAAGCGCGACCAGCACGCGCCAGATACTGGGCGGCAGCGAGCGATCGCCCAGGTACCACGCCACCATCATCGGCACCGCGATCTTCATCGCCTCGGACGGCTGGAACGTGACAAAGCCGAGATCGATCCAGCGCTGCGCCCCGCCGCTGACCTGGCCGGCGACCAGCACCCATACCAGGAGCGCGAGACCCGCCGTGTAGATCCACGGCGTCCAGAGCCGCAGGTTCCGTGGCGGAATCTGCGCCGCCAGCAGCATGACGCCGAGGCCCACGGCCAGGCGCAGGCCGTGCTGCAGCAGCAGCTCCATGGAGCGCCCACCGGCGCTGTAGAGCACCATCACGCCGACCGCGCAGACGAGCGCGATGCCGAAGACCAGCGGCGGATCGAGGCGCAGTGCGATCAGCAGCCGCGCCAGCGGCGACACGTTCGACTGGCTCGCCAATCCGAGCGGGCGGTCGCTCACCGGCTTGCCTCCTGCACTTCGCCGGGCAGGGCCTTCGGTCCCAGCCAGGCATCGATCAGCTTCTGCGCGACCGGGGCCGCCGCGTGCGACCCGCTGCCGCCGTTCTCGACGACGACGGCCACGGCGATGCGCGGCGCATCGGCGGGCGCGAACGCGATGAACAGGGCATGGTCGCGGAGATCCGCGGCCACTTCATCGGCGTCGTACTGGCCACCATGCAGCGAGAACACCTGGGCCGTGCCGGTCTTGCCGGCGATGATGTGCGGGCTGTGCCAGTGGATCGCGCGCGCCGTGCCGTGCTTGCCACGGGTCACGCCGATCATCGCATCGATCACGTACTGCCAGTCGGACGGGTGGTCCATGCGCAGTTTCGGCACGACCGGCTTGCGGTTGGCCTGTGGGACGTCCTCGTCCCCGCTCGCGTCGCGCAACAGGTGAGGGCGTACCGGGCGGCCGTGGTTGGCGATCATCGACACGGCGGTCGCGAGCTGCATGGGCGTGACCGTGAGATACCCCTGGCCGATGCCGTGGATCAGCGTCTCGCCCTTGTACCACGGTTCCCCGCGCGTGCGTTCCTTCCACTCGGGGTCCGGCACCAGGCCCGGCCGCTCGCCCGGGATGTCGATCCCCGTGGGCTGGCCGAAACCGAAGCGGCGCAGGAACGAGGACAGCCGATCGATCCCGAGCCGCAGCGCCAGGTCGTAGAACATCACGTCGCAGGACTGCGTGATTGCAGCCGCCAGGTCCACGCGCCCGTGAGCCTTCCAGTCGCGGTAGACGCGACCGGAGCCGTCCAGGCGGTAGTATCCGCGGCACTTGATGGTGTCGTCACGCTTTTGCTCGCCCGAGTCGAGTCCGTTGAGCGCGACGAACGGCTTGATCGTCGAGCCCGGCGGGTACTGCCCCCGGATCGCGCGGTTGAACAGCGGCCGGTGCGGCGAGTCGCGCAGCTTCGCGTATGCCTTGCGCCCGATGCCGTTCACGAACAGGTTCGGATCGAAGGTCGGCGTGCTCGCCAGCGCCAGCACCTGGCCATTGCGTGGATCCAGCGCGACGACGGCGCCGTCTTGATCGCCCAGGAGACGCTCCGCGGTCCTCTGGAGATCGAGGTCGAGCGTCAGCTCCAGGTCGTGACCCGGCTTCGGCGGCTGCTCGTCGAGCACGCGCAGCACGCGGCCCTGTACGTTGACCTCCACCCGCCGGAATCCGGGGTGCCCGTGCAGCAGCGACTCGTATTCGTACTCGATGCCGAGCTTGCCGACGTGGGTCGTGGCGCGATAGTCGCTGCTGTCCAGTCGGTCGAGATCGTCGTCGTCGATGCGGCCCACGTAGCCCAGCGCATGGGATGCCGTCCGGCCGAACGGGTAATGCCGCGTGAGGCCGGCGACGATGTCGACGCCCGGGAAGCGATTCCGGTTGACCGACACGCGCGCGACCTCGTTCGGGGTGAGCCGGAAACGCAGCGGTACACCCTCGAACGGCCGCGCCCGGGTCCAGGCATCGCGCAGGCGCTCGACGTCCTGCTCGTCGAAGTCCACGAGCTTGTGCAGCCGCTTCAGCGTGTCATCGAGGTCGTCGACACGCTCCGGCACGAGCTGGAGACTGAAGCTGGGCAGGTTCTCGGCGAGGATCGTGCCGTTGCGATCCCGGATCAGGCCGCGAGTGGGCGCCGTCGCCTCGATGCGGACCCGGTTGTCATTGGACAGCGTCGTGTAGTGCCCGTAGCTGATGTACTGCAGGAAGAAGAGGCGTGCCACGAGCGCGGCCACGAGCAGCGCGCCGCCGAGCGCGGCCACGGCCGCGCGCCGCCGAAACAGGCGCCCCTCGTGCTCGTGATCGCGAAGCCGGTCCGATCCGGCCATTCAGCATCCCGCCGGCGAGCGACGCGCCGGCCAACCACGCCCATCCGGCGGCCGCGGGCATGCATCCCCGCGGCGATCCGCCGGGACACGCGGCCGATTACGCAGTGCTGTTGAAACGTTCGACGCTGGCACGTATCTCCGCCTTGGCCTCGTCGATGCCGCCCCAGTGGTCGACACGCGCCCACTTGCCCGGCTCGAGCGCCTTGTACTGCTCGAAGAAATGGGCAATCTCGTCGCGCAGCGACCGGGCGACATCCGTGTAGTCGTGGACCTCGTCGTACAACGGCGTGAGCTTGCTCGTCGGCACGGCGAGGATCTTGTCGTCGCCCCCGGCCTCGTCCTCCATGTGCAACATCCCGACCGGGCGGCAGCGGATCACCACCCCCGACATGAGCGGCGCGCTGGTGACCACCAGGACGTCGAGCGGGTCGCCGTCCTCGGCAAGGGTATGCGGCACGAAACCGTAATTGCACGGGTAGTGCATGGCCGTACCAAAGAAACGATCGACCATCAGGGCCCCGCTGTCCTTGTCGAGCTCGTACTTGACCGGGGCCCCGTAGGTCGGCACCTCGATCACCGCGTTCACCTCGTCCGGACAGTTCCTGCCCACGTCGATCTTGCTCAGATTCATGATGACTGCGCCCCGCTTCCCAAACCCGCAAAGGCGGGGATTATAGCCGTTGCGGCACCGCGTATTAAGGTCCCCCGCATGGAGAAACGTCCGGACGGCCGGTTGCAGCCGCACGCGATCCGATTCCGGGCGCCTGCGCACGCCGCTCTGCGGCCTCTCCGCCCCCCGCTGCGCGAGGCGGCGATTCTGACCCCGGCCCGTTTCGCCGGTATCCTGCCTCCCGCGACCGTTCGCCCGGGGCGAGGTACCGGCCCGGGCCCGACGGAAGCGACCAGGCCAGGGCGTCGACAACGGGCTGAACGCTTGTACCGGATCCGGCAATCGAGAGGCTTCCTGCTCGCGCTGCTCGCGGTCGTACCCGCCGCCGCGAGCGCGTCCGGCTGGGCGCTGTGCCCGGCGCCGCCGCCGCTGCCGCGCGTGAACGTCCCGGCACCGGAATCTCCCGGCGTGACGCAGGTCGGCGCCGCGTCCGCCACGTCCGAGGGCACGCGGACCACGCTCGAGGGGGACGTCGGGATCCGCCGCGACGGGCGCACGCTCGGCGCCGACCGGGTCCGGCTGGACCAGGCCAGTGGGCACGCCGAGGCCAGCGGCCACGTGTTCCTGCGCAGCGACGACTTCGCCGTCCAGGGCACCCGTGGCGAAATGGAGCTCGACAGCGGGGCGTTCTCGATCGACGACGGACAGTATCGCCACCCTGCCAGTCACGGACACGGGCATGCCACGCGCATCCGCCGCGATGCCGACGGCGTGAGCCGCCTGGAGAGCGCCACGTTCTCGACCTGTCCACCCGGCGACGAGGCCTGGCAACTCGACGCGGACCGCGTCCGGCTCGACCCGAACACCCGCCAGGGAACGGCCCGGAACGTGACGCTCTGGTTCCAGGGCGTCCCCCTGTTCTACTCCCCGTGGTTCCGCTTCCCGATCGGCGGCGACCGCATGTCGGGCTTTCTGGCGCCGCGCTTCGGCCGCTCGAGCAGTTCCGGCACCGACATCTCGATCCCCTGGTACTGGAACGCCGCGCCGAATTTCGATGCGACCCTCACACCGCGCTGGCTGGAGCGCCGCGGCACCCAGCTGCAATCGCAATGGCGCTGGCTGAACCCGCTGGGGTACTGGGAGCTGGACAACGAATACCTGCCCGACGACCAGCTGGCCGGTCGTGACCGCACGCTCACCCGCCTGCAGCAGCACGGGCGTTTCGACGGGGGCTGGCGCACGCGCATCGATGCCGCCTCCGCATCGGATCCCAACTACTTCGACGACCTCGGCGACCGCGTCGCGCTGTCCAGCCAGACCGACCTGCAGCGTCTCGGCGAGGCGAGCTGGTACGGCAATGCGGGCCGGTTCCGCGCGCGCCTCGAGAGCTACCAGACGCTCGATCAGACCATCGCTCCCCAGGATCGCCCCTACCAGCGCGTGCCGCAGCTGACCTTCGCGAACGAGGGCAGTCTCGCGGGGCTGGACACGGCCCTGTCGAGCGAGATCGTGCGCTTCGATCGCAGCGGCAGCGACACCGGCACACGCCTGCGGGTCGTGCCGTCGGCCACCTGGCCGATCGAGGCACCGGGCTGGTTCCTGCGACCGCGCCTCGCGATCGACCATACGAGCTACCAGCTCGACCGGGTGACCTCGACCGGGCCCGATGCCATCAGCCGCACGTTGCCGATCAGCTCGCTCGACGCGGGCCTCGTGTTCGACCGGCTCGGTGCGCAGTACCGGGAGACGCTGGAGCCGCGCCTGTTCTACGTGTACATCCCCCACGAGAATCAGGACGATATTCCCGTCTTCGACACCGGCACCTATGACTTTTCCCTTGCCCAGCTATTCCGGGAGCGCCGCTTCACGGGTGGCGACCGGGTCGGCGATACCAATCGCCTGACGCTGGCGTTGACGGGCCGTGCACTCGAGCGCGACTCCGGCCGCCAGGTGCTGACGGGCAGCATCGGCGGGATCCACTATTTCGCCGACCGCACCGTGACCCTGCCCGGCCAGCCCTCGGCGACCGCGGACACGTCCGCGCTGATCGCCGAGCTGGGCGTCGCGCCCACCGCGGCCTGGTCCGGCAATGCCACGGCGCAGTGGGACCCGAAGCTGGAGCGCACCGACCGGCGCCAGTTCCAGCTGCGCTACCGCGGACCGGGCGAGGCCATCGCCAACCTCGGCTACCGCTTCCGTCGCGGCGAGCAGAAGCAGGTCGACGTCTCCGGGGCATGGCGCGTGTCGCCGAGCTGGGATCTCGTCGCGCGGGCCAACTACTCGCTGCGCTCACGCGAGAACATCGAGTCGCTGCTCGGTTTCGAGTACGACAGCTGCTGCTGGCGATTCCGCACGGTCGCACGCCAGTACCTCGCGGACGACGGCACGAAGCAGGCGCACGCCATCTACTTCGAGCTCGTGCTCAAGGGTCTCGCGCCGATCGGCGAGGACACCGGGAGCCTGCTCGAGCGTGCTATCCTTGGGTACCGCGACCCCAGCGACTGAACCGTTGATGCGCCTTCTCCGCACCCTCCTGCTCGGCGCCTTCTGCGCCCTCGTTCCCCTTTGCCCGCCGGCCGCGCAAGCCGCTTCCGGCGACGACGCCGGGGCGCAACCCCTCGACCGCATCGTGGCGATCGTGAACAACGGTGTCGTGCTCAAGAGCGAGCTCGACGCGGAAATCAGGCGCGTGCGCGCGCGCCTCGAACGCCAGGGCCAGTCGGCGCCGGACCGGGAGGTCCTGCGCAAGCGGGTGCTGGACCAGCTCGTGCTGCAGAAGATCCAGTTGCAGAAGGCATCGCAGCAGGGCATCAGCGTCGACGACGATGCCGTGAACCGGGCCCTGCGCAGCATGGCTGATGACCGCGGAACCGATCTCGAGGGACTGCGCAAGCGGATCGCGGACGAGGGCATGGACTTCGACCAGCTGCGCTCGGATGTGCGCGACCAGTTGATCATGTCGCAATTGCGCCAGCGCGAGGTCGCAAGCCAGGTCCAGGTATCCGAGCAGGAAGTGAACGATTTCCTGGCGCGACTCAAGCGATCGAGCCAGCAGAACGTCGAATACCACCTGCGGCACATCCTCATCGAGCTGCCGACCGACGCCTCGACCGACGAGGTCGAGCAGGCGCAACAGCGGGCCCGTGCCATCGTCGCGCAGCTGCGCCAGGGCAGCGAGGACTTCGCCACCATGGCTCAGCGCGTATCCGACGGCCAGGAGGCACTATCGGGCGGCGACCTGGGATGGCGTGCCCGCACGCAGTTGCCGAGCCTGTTCGTGGACGCGCTCGACAAGCTGAAGCCGGGCGACGTGTCCGATCCGCTGCGCAGCCCCAATGGCTTCCACATCATCAAGCTGATCGACCGCCGCGGGGGACAGCCGCAGACGATCACCGAGACGCACGCACGCCACATCCTGCTGCGCGCGGACGCATCGGAGGACAACCCGCGCCAGGAACTGGCCCGCCTGCGCCAGCGCATCGAGTCGGGCGCTTCGTTCGCGGAACTGGCCCGGGCCCACTCGGACGACCAGGCGAGCGCATCCCAGGGCGGTGACCTCGGCTGGTTCGGCCCCGACGAGATGACCCCCGCGTTCCAGCAGGTCGTTGACGGCTTGCAGCCGGGCCAGATCAGCGAGCCGTTCCGGACCCCCTACGGCTGGCACATCGTCCAGGTCCTCGGGCGGCGCCAGCGGACGGACGTCGAGGAGTACCAGCGATCGCAGGCGCGCCAGGCCCTGTACAAGCGCCGGGTCGAGGAGGAAACCCAGCGCTGGCTCCGGCAGTTGCGCGACGAAGCGTACGTCGACCTGCGCCTCGACGACTGACCGTGACCCGGACTGCCGTACGGATCGCGATCACGCCCGGCGAGCCCGCCGGCATCGGACCCGACCTCGTCGCCGCCATTGCCGCGACGGATAGCGCGGACGAGCGCGTCGTCGTGTGCGACCCGGACCTCCTGGCCGCGCGCGCGGCGGCGCTCGGCCTGTCGCTGTACCCCTATGCGTTCGAGCCCGGCGAGCCACCCCGGCCGCAGGGTGCCGGCGAGATCGCCGTGATGGGCATGGCACTCGAGACGCCCGTGCATCCCGGCACGCTCGACCCCGCCAACGGACGCTACGTGCTGGACACGATCGCGGCCGCGGCGGACGGCTGCATGGCCGGGGTGTTCGCGGCACTCGTGACGGGCCCGGTGCACAAGGGCGTGATCAACGACGCCGGCTTCCCGTTCACGGGCCACACCGAGTTCCTGGGCGAGCGCACGGGCGGCACACCGGTGATGCTGCTGGTCGCCGGCACGCTGCGCGTGGCCCTGGTGACCACGCACCTGCCGCTGCGCGCCGTCCCCGACCGCATCACGCGCCCCCGGATCGGGGCAACCGCCCGCATCCTCGCGCGGGACCTGCGCGCCCGCTTTGCGATCGAGGCACCGCATATCCTCGTGCTCGGCCTCAACCCCCATGCGGGCGAGGGGGGGCACCTCGGCACCGAGGAGCGCGAGGTGATCGAACCGGCCCTCGCGGAGCTGCGTGCGGAGGGTATCGACGTCGAGGGCCCGCTGCCGGCCGACACCGCCTTCACGCCGCGCCACCTGGAACGCGCCGACGCCGTGCTCGCGATGTACCACGACCAGGGCCTGCCCGTGCTCAAGCACGTCGGCTTCGGCCGCGCGGTGAACGTGACCCTCGGGCTGCCCATCGTGCGCACCTCGGTCGATCACGGCACGGCGCTGGACCTCGCCGGCACCGGTCGGGCGGACGCCGGCAGCCTCGCGGCCGCGCTGGCACTGGCCGCCGACCTCGCCCCCCGCGGTTGAGATCCGGCGCCCCGATGGCCGCCACGCCGCGCAAGCGCTTCGGGCAGCACTTCCTCCACGATCCGGGGGTGGTGGACCGCATTCTCGGGGCCGTGTCTCCGCGCCGGGGCGAGCGCCTCGTCGAGATCGGTCCCGGTGAAGGTGTGCTCACGGGCCCCCTGCTGCATGCCGCCGGTGCGCTGGATGCCATCGAGCTCGACCGTGACCTCGCGGCCGCGCTGCGTGCACGGACGGACTGGCCCGGCGAGCTGACCATCCACGAAGGGGACGTGCTGCGCTTCGACTTCCGCGCCCTGGCCACCGACACCCCGATCCGCGTCGTCGGCAACCTGCCCTACAACATCTCGACGCCGCTGCTGTTCCATCTGCTCGACCAGCGCGACGTCGTCCGGGACATGCATTTCATGCTCCAGCGCGAGGTCGTCGACCGCCTCGCGGCCGCACCCGGCTCGAAGACCTACGGCCGCCTGTCGGTGATGGTGCAGGCGTATTGCCGCGTCGAGGCCCTGTTCCGCGTTGCCCCCGGCGCATTCCGCCCGCCCCCGGCGGTGGACTCGGCGGTCGTGCGATTGACGCCGCTCCCCGAGCCGGCCGTCGGATCGGGCGACGCCGCGGCCTTCGCCGAGGTCGTGCGGCTGGCCTTCGCCCAGCGCCGCAAGACGCTGCGCAACGCGCTGCGCACGCGTGTCGCCGCGGAACGGGTCCGGGCTGCCGGCATCGATCCGACGCGCCGCGCGGAGACGCTGTCCGTCGTCGAGTACGCACGGCTGGCCGCCGCGGCGGGGGCATCGGCCGACGGGGAGCGGTAGCAGGATGCCGCCCGCAAGGCGACGCCGGCCCGCGGCATTTCGCATTGCGGCATCACGCTCGGGGCGCGTTCCGTTGCCGGTGCGGATTCGGGCAATTCCGTTGCCTTGAGGTCGATGGGTCGCGGCCGCCGGCACTCCGCCGCCCCGTCCCTCTCCTGTATCATCCGCCCCGAATTCCGCCGGAGCGTCCCCCGAATGACCGACGACCCCGCGCCCGAGATCCGCATCGACGTGGAAACCGCATACCTGGATGCCGAGTCGGCTCCCGACGAGGGGCGGTACGTGTTCGCCTACACGATCACGATCCGCAACGAGGGCGAGGTGGCCGCGCGCCTGCTGACGCGCCACTGGCGCATCACGGATGGCAACGGACAGGTGCAGGAAGTGCACGGCGACGGCGTGGTCGGCGAACAGCCATACCTGCGGCCGGGCGAAGGCTTCCAGTACACCAGTGGCACGCACCTGCCCACGCCGATGGGCACGATGACCGGGCGCTACGGCATGGTCGACGCGAACGGCGTCTCGTTCGACGCGGCGATCCCGGAATTCCTGCTCACCACGCCCCGAACGCTGCACTGACGGTGCCGGCGTTGCGCCGCGTCGACGGGCACCCCGCGGGGACCGCACGATGACCACCTGGGCGATCGGCGACCTGCACGGCTGCCATGCCGAGTTGCTGCGGCTGCTCGAGCGCATCGCCTTCGATCCCGCACGTGACCGGCTCTGGTTCGTCGGCGACCTCGTCAATCGTGGCCCCGATTCGCTCGCCTGCCTGCGCACGGTGCGATCGCTCGGCGACCGCGCCGTGTGCGTGCTCGGCAACCACGACCTGCATCTGCTCGCCACGGCGTCCGGTGTCCGCCGCAAGCCGGGCAAGGACACCTTCGACGAGGTGCTGGACGCGCCTGATCGGACCGAGCTTCTCGACTGGCTGCGGCGGCGTCCGCTCCTGCACCACGACGACTCACTCGCCTTCACCCTCGTCCACGCCGGACTGCACCCGGCCTGGGACCTGGCGCTGGCACGGCAACTGGCACGCGAAGTCGAGGGGGAGCTCCGGCGCGACGACTACGAGCGCCTGTTCGCGTACATGTATGGCGACCAGCCGGCCCGGTGGGCGCCGGATCTGGATGGCGAGGCACGCGTGCGCATGGCGATCAACGGCTTCACCCGCATGCGCTACTGCCACGCGGACGGGACGCTCGATCTCGGGCCGACCGATGCCCCGGGAACGCAACCGGCCGGCCTGGTCCCGTGGTTCGACGTGCCGGTCCGCGCCAGCCGCGGGCTGCGCATCGTGTTCGGCCACTGGTCGACACTCGGCTTCGCCCGACACGACGGCACCTGGTGCCTGGACGCCGGCTGCCTGTGGGGTGGCTGCCTCACGGCCCTCTGCCTCGACGATCCGGAGGTGGTGGTGCGGGTGGACTGCCCGGGCCGGATGCGGCCGGGCAACGAGTGACGCGTGCACGTCAGCCCGACGCCCGCTCCCAGATCAGGAACGTGTACGGCCAGGCGTTGCGCGCATCCGGCGCGAACCCCTCGCGCAGCGTCTCGCGCCATTCGCCGCTGTCGAATGCCGGGAACCAGGTATCGCCCTCGAACTCTGCCTCGATCACCGTGAGATACAGGCGGTCGGCGAAGGAAATCGTCGCGCCGAACAGCTCCGCACCCCCGATCACCATGATCTCCGGGTAGTCGCGGGCCACCTCCAGCGCAGCCTCGAAGCTCGGCGCAACCTGCGCGCCGGGCGCCTCGAAGCCGGACCGCGTGCTGAGCACGATGTTCGGACGCCCGGGCAGTGGGCGGCCGAGCGACACCCACGTCCGCCGCCCCATGATCACCGGCTTGCCGATCGTGCACCGCTTGAACCATTGCAGGTCCGCCGGCAGCCGCCACGGCAGATCGCCAGCGGCGCCGATCAGCCGATTGCGATCCATCGCGGCGATCAGGCTGATGTCGTGAGTCATACGGCAACGGGCGCCCGAATGGCGGGATGCGGATCGTACCCCTCGATCACGATGTCCTCGAAACGGAATCCGAACAGGTCATCCACGCCGGGATCGAGTCGCAGCGTCGGGAGCGGCCGCGGCTCGCGTTCCAGTTGGCGGTCGACCTGCTCGAAGTGGTTCCGGTATACGTGCGCGTCGCCGAATGTGTGCACGAAGTCTCCCGGGGCATGGCCCGAGACCTGCGCCACCATGTGCGTCAGCAGTGCGTACGAGGCGATATTGAACGGAACGCCGAGGAACAGGTCCGCGCTGCGCTGGTACAGTTGGCACGAGACGCGCCCGTCGGCTACGTAGAACTGGAACAGCGCGTGACATGGCGCCAGCGCCATCCGGTCGAGGTCGGCGACGTTCCACGCCGACACCACGAGTCGCCGCGAGTCGGGATCGCGCCGGATCCGCTCGACGACGGCGGCGAGCTGATCGATCGTGCGCCCGTCCGGTGCGGCCCACGATCGCCACTGGGCGCCGTACACGGGCCCGAGATCGCCGTTCCCGTCCGCCCACTCGTCCCAGATCGAGACACCGTGCCTGTTCAGGTACGCAATGTTCGTGTCGCCGGCCAGGAACCAGAGCAGCTCGTGGATGACCGAGCGCGTATGCACTTTCTTGGTGGTGACCAGGGGAAAGCCGCGCGCCAGGTCGAACCGCAGCTGACGGCCGAACACCGAGCGCGTCCCGGTCCCGGTCCGGTCGCCCTTCTCGGTGCCGTGGTGGCGGACTTCCGCGAGCAGGTCCAGGTAGGCGCGCAACTCAGGTGGCCTCCGCCGTGCGCCCTCGCCGGTAGGCGAGCCCGAGCAGGATCACGCCCCCGGCGAGCATCGGCAGGGACAGCAGCTGGCCCATGGTCATCCAGCCGAACGCGACCGCGCCGAGGAACGCGTCCGGGGCCCGCACGAACTCGACGAGGAAGCGGAACGTGCCGTAGAGCACGAGAAACAGCCCCGAAATCGCCATGCGTGGCCGCGGCTTCGACGAGAACCACCACAGCACCGCGAACAGCACCACGCCCTCGAGCGCGAACTCGTAGAGCTGCGAGGGGTGACGCGGTTGCGGGCCGGCGCCGGGGAACACCATCCCCCACGGCAGGTCGGTGACCCGGCCCCAGAGCTCTCCATTGATGAAGTTGCCGATGCGCCCCGCCCCCAGGCCGATCGGCGTGACCGGCGCAATGAAGTCGAGCACGTCGAATGGCCGCTTGCCGTGGCGCCATGCGAACAGGCACATCGCGAGGATCACGCCGATGAGGCCACCATGGAACGACATGCCGCCGTCCCACACGCGGAACACCTCGAGGGGGTGCGCCGCCCAGGTGCCCGGCTGGTAGAACAGCATGTAGCCGAGGCGACCGCCGACGATGACCCCGAGCGCCCCGTAGAACAGGAGGTCATCGATCTGCGCGTGCGTCCAGGCGAGATCGGCCCGGCGCGTGCGCCGGCGCATCAGCCACCACGCGGCCACGAACCCGACCAGGTACATGATGCCGTACCAGTGAATGGCGACGGGTCCGACCTGGATGGCGATGGGGTCGATGCGCGGGTAATGGAGCATGATCCGCACAGATTACAGGATCGGGCACCGTCCCGTCAGTCGCACCAGCGGGCGGGTACGGGGGCACGGCCCGCCGTTCAGTCGGGCAGGCCGGCGGCGGCGACGAGGGGCTCGGCCGGGTCCAGCGGCCGCGGCCGCGAGTACTCGAACCCCTGCAGGAAGTCGACCCCGATCTCGCGCAGGCAACGGATCACCGCCTGGTTCTCCACGAACTCCGCGATCGTGGCCATGCGCATGGAATGACCCACATCGTTCATCGAGCGCACGATCGAGTAGTGTACGGCATCGAGATGGATGTCGCGCACGAACGCACCATCGATCTTGAGGTAGTCCACCGGCAGGTTCTTGAGGTACGCGAACGACGACAGTCCGCTGCCGAAGTCATCGAGCGAGAACCGGCAGCCGCGGCGCCGCAGAGTCTCCATGAACATGCGGGCCTGCGCCAGGTTCGAGATGGCCGCGGTCTCGGTGATCTCGAAGCAGATGTTGGCGGCGCGCGTGGAATGACGCCCGAGCGTCTCGAGCACGAAGTCCAGGAAGCCCGGTTCCGCCAGCGAACGCCCGGAAAGGTTGATGGCGTACATCGCCTCCGCGGGCACGTCGTTCGCCGCGAGCCACGCGAACGCGTGCTCGATCACCCATTGGTCGATCGCCGGCGCCAGGTTGTAGCGCTCGGCCGCGGCCAGGAAGGCACCCGGCAGCCAGATGTGGCCGTCGTCGTCCACCATGCGCACCAGGATTTCGAAATGACGGGCCGGTCCGGTCCCGCGCGTGGCGACGATGTCCTGGCAGTACAGGCACAGCCGGTCGGACTCGAGCGCACGATTGATCTCGGACACCCAGTGCATCTCTGCGTGCCGTGCGAGCAGGGCCTCGTCATCGGTGTGATAGATCTGGACCCGGTTGCGGCCGCTGTCCTTCGCCATGTAGCAGGCCGTGTCCGCTGCGCTCAGCAGCACGTCCGTGCCCTCGCTCTCGCGCCCGATCTCGACCAGGCCGATGCTCACCCCGATCGTGAAGATGCGCCGCGCCCACACGAAGCGAAAGCGCTGGATCGCGTCGCGCAGCTCGTCGGCGACGGCGTGTGCCTCGGGCACGGTGCTCGGGTGCAGCAGCAGCCCGAACTCATCGCCACCGAGGCGCGCGAGCGTGCCGCGTTCGCTCAGGCGGTCGCCCAGCATGACCGCGAGCTGGCGCAGCAGCTCGTCACCGGCCACGTGCCCGCAGGTATCGTTGACCAGCTTGAACTGGTCGAGGTCGAGATAGCACAGCACGCCACTCGGGCCGCCGTCGCGCACCGCGTCGACGACGCGCCGCATCCGGCCCTCGAATTCGTAGCGGTTGATCAGGCCGGTGAGCGCATCGTGCGTGGCCTGGTAGGTGAGACGCTCGGTGAGCATCTGCGACTGGGTGACGTCGTGGAAGACCAGCACCGCACCGACGACCGCACCCTGCGCGTCGTGCATGGCCACGATCGCGTGGTCGACGTAGAGGGTGCGGCCGCCGGGATGGGCCAGTCGTGCAACCCGGCGCTGGCTCGCCGTCTCGCCGCGCAGGCAGGAGGCGACCAGCCCCTCGTGCAGCGCCTCCCCTTCCATGTCGAACAGTCGGACCACGTCGTCGATCGGTTTCCCGGCCGCACCACCCTCGGCGACGCCGGTGAGCTCCTCGGCGACCGGGTTCATGTATTCGATGCAGCCGGAGACGTCCGTCGCGATCACGGCATCGACGACCGATTCGAGGGTGATCTGGGAGAACTCCTTCTCCTGGGATGCCCGCAGGGCACTCGCTTCGGCCAGCTCCCGCGCCGCGGTTGCCTCGCCTTCCGCCTCGCGGCGCTGCGCCACCTCGGTCTCGAGGTCGGACAGCAGCCGTCCGATCCGCTCCACCATCTGGTTGAACGAGCGGATCGGGGTCGCGATCTCGGCAGGTCCCGCAGCCGACACGGGCGTAAAGTCCTCCGCCCCGCCCGTGCCGTGCGAGACCCGCTCGGCCGCCTGCTGCAGCTCGCGCAGGGGCTGGAACATCCGCCGCAGCATGACCAGCGCGATCAGCATGGCGCCGGCGACGATCACGCCGGCGGCGAGGAGCACGAAGTCGCGCGTGTCGCCGAGCTGGCGGTTCAGGAGGCTGACGTCGGTGGCGGCGCGAATGGCGAACACGGGCTCGCCGCTGCCGTCGGGCGCCAGGTCGCGGATCACGACGGAATCCGGACCGGCTGCCAGTTGTGCCCAGTTGTCGGACTCGTAGAGGACCGTACCGCCCGGGCGCTCGATGCGCACGGCCATGCCGGACTGGTCGGCGATGTGCCGCAGCCCGTCGATGGGGTTGCCGACGATCTCCAGGTAGCCGAACGGGCGCAGACCGGACAGCGGGAGGAGCACCGACAGCGCGGCCTCGCCGCCGTCGACGCACATGCGGCTGACCGCGGCGTCCTCCGGGCTTGCCCGGATCCGCGCGAGCGCGGACGGACAGCCCATCGCCTCCGGCCTGACGCCCGCCGAGGCGACCGGCGCCAGCCCGGCATCGAGCGCACGCACCTGGCGCACGTGCACGCCGCCCGCGGCCGCCGCCCCCCCCGCCAGGTCCCTCTCGAGCGCGGACTTCAGCGCGGCCGCGTCGCCCGCCTGCCACGCGCGCCGGAAGGCCTCGTCACGCGCGAGCCGCAGGCCGAAGATGCGCTGCGCGTCTGCCAGGCCCGCCGTCAGGTTGTGTGCCTCGTGCCGGATCAGCTCCTTGACGGCACTCGCCCGATTCTCGTGCGAGACGTCCCGGTAGATGCGCGACGCAAGCAGCACGAGGCCCAGCGCGACCACCCCCATCCCGAGGAGGCTGAGCGCGACGACCGAATGCAGGCTCAAGCGGCGTGCAGGCATCGAATGGCATCCGTTGGTCGACCGACGCCGTGCGTCGGACCACCGTACACCCGGCGAGTGTACGGGTAACCCGTGGCCCCTTCAGCGCGGCGAATCCCGTCCACGGACGCAAGCGGCGTGCCATCAGCGGTCTCCCTTCTTGGCCGGGGCACTGTACGAGAACACGAGGGGGCGGTCGCCGACCGCTTCCGCCAGGGCTGGCTGGTGCTCCGGATGGGCACGCGCGTGTGCCAGCGCGCACCGCAGGAGTTTCGGCCCTTCGGGCGTCTGCTCAATGGCGCACACCGGAGGAGTTTCGCCCAGGCCCGGAACATGACCCGGCTCGCGCACGAACAGCACCGGTACGGTGCCGCCCGCGTCGGCGACTCCGTCGATGAAGCGACCGTCAGCACAGGCGCCGCCCCGCGACTCGGCCAGAACGAGCGCAAAGCGTTCCGGATTCGCCGCGATGCGCGCCAGCGCGGCCTCGACGGTGGCCTCATGCTGCACGGATACGCCCATAGTCTCGAGAGCGCGGACCGCTCGCTCCGTGACGGCCCGCACACCAATGACCAGTATCATCATGCAGCCGACTCCATGGCGGCCTCGGCGCCGCTCCAGACGGCGTCATGGCAAGCCTGATCGATTGGAATCCAGCAGGCGACGGAAAGCACGCGGCCGACACGACGCGCCCGCCCGTCACCGAAGCGAGTCAGCGGAATGCCGGCGTGGCGGAGCATGCGCTCCAGGGCGACGCTGGTGACCGTGACGTAGGCGTCGATATCGTGTTCCTCGGCGTACGTGACAACCTGCCGCATCATGTTGAACGTGGTATCCCCGAAGTTGGCCTGGCGACGATCCGCAGCCGACGTCGGCTGGAGCGCAAACCGGCTCAGTTCCCACACCCGCGGATCACTGGGCGCATCTTCACCGTCGAGCAACTCCGGGAACGTGTCCCGAAGCATGTAGCTGCCCGTCGTGGGAAGCAGCCGCCAGCATCCTTCGACCCCTGACGGCTGACGGCGCACGATCATGTAGATCGGGTCGAGGTCGTCATACCAGTCGCGCTCGCGCCCGTTGTCGCTGTTGACGTCCCACCCGAGGCGATCATGGAACACGGTGTGGCGCAGCTCGAACATACCCGTCACTGCAGCGGTATCAATGTGCGCGTCGTGCGCGCGACCCATGAGGATCTGGTTCATCGTTGGACTCCCGTTTGGCTACACGGGTAGTCAACAACGATCAGGCGGGCGGGATAACTGTCAGTTGTGACAGGACAGGGACGTCAGCCGAACTGGGGTTTGATATACCCCTGCGCCACCGCCCGGGCCACCGCCTGCGACCGATTGGTCACATCGAGCTTCTCGGCGGCGTTGTGGAGGTGAAAAAGGACCGTGCGTTCGGAGATCCCGAGTATTTGGGCCGTATCGGAGGCCGTCTTGCCTTCGGCCGCCCACAGCAGACACTCGCGCTCCCGCCCGGTCAGGCTCACCCGGTCCAGCAGGATGTTCTCTCGGTCGAATATCCTGCGAGCTGCCTCGTGGATATAGCCGACCAGGAGCTGGCCTGCGGGCAGGACCCACAGTATCCGGTCGCTCGCGGTACTGTACGGGTCGCTGGAAACGAGCGAGAGCATCGCAGCCTCACCGTGCTGCCCATGCGTCGGGAAGCTGACGCCGCTCCGCAACCCGAAGTCCGCGGCTTCTCCCATGAACTGGCGGATCGTCGCCTCCTCGTGATCGTCCAGAGGAATGATATCGTTCCATATGAGCGGTGTGCTGCGCGTGACGCAGTGACGCACCGTGGGGTCGATGCGAATGTAGCCCTCGGTGTCGTAGTGCTCGCGCCATGCCGTCGGGAATCCACTGATGATGACGGTCTGCGGGCGTACGAGGGATGTGGGAAATTCGGCACCGTAAATGAAGTAGTCGAACCCGGCGAGCTCGCACAGCTCACCGCATATTCGATGAATTTCCTCGACCGACCCCGCCGCCTGTGCTGTTGCGATCAGGTCGCGGCAGGCGGTCGGGGACAGCGCGCTCGAACGAACAGAATTCCCGCTCAAGTGAGCATCCCGCGGCGGGTTGAATTCTCTTTTACCATGGTAACTTCCAACCGACAACGCAGCCCGTCCACCGCGACACGGCAATGACCGAACTGCGAAAGCGCCTGGACCACGCGATCAGCCCGCATCTGCTGGCGCATGGCGGCGACCCCGTGGCGTGGCAGCCGTGGGACGATGCCGGCACGGCGGCGCGTTCTCTCGACCGACCCATACTTCTGTCGACCGGGTAGATCCGCGTGCCGCTGGTGCGAGGTGATGGTGCGCCGGTCGTTCGAGGACGCGGTCACGGCCGCCCTCTTGGACTACTCGTTCGTGAAGGGGGGTCGCCAGCGGCACTCCGATCTGAACCGAGTCTACCAACTCGCGCACCAAGTGCTCACGGGCCACCGCCATGGCCAGCTTCAAGCGGGTCTCCAACACCGGACACGGCGCCATCCAGCGCCGTGATTTCCCATGTCGCTCCGTGAGCGAATCGCGCCGTCATCGGCGGAGTTCCGTGGAGCCGCGGATTCAGACCGCCGAGCGGACCTCCGACGGTCCACCGGCAGGTCAATGGCTTACGCGATTTCGAACACGCGCTGGGCCGCCTCGTGGATATAGGCAGTAAGCAACTGGCCGGCAGGCAGGATACCGGCGATCCGTGTCGCGGCCCGCACGTGCGAGTCGCGGGAGACGAGGCTGAAGATCGCAGATTCGCCGTTCAGGCCCTGGACCGGAAAGCTGACCCCGCTCGTCAGCCCAAAGTCCCGGGCCTCGCTCATGAAACGGGCCACGCGCTCCGACTGGGGACTCTGCTGCGGATCGATGTCGTTCCAGATGAGCGGCGTCAGCTTGCGTTCCATGGTATGACGCACGACGGGGTCGATGGAGATGTAGCCACGCTCCTGGTAGTACTGCCACCAGTTCGAAGGGAAACCGCTGACAATGGCGATCTGCGACCGTACGCGCGGGGCCCGGAAGTCGACCCCATAAATGAAATAGTCGAAACCGGCGGCATCGCAAAGCTCGCTGCACAGAACGTGAATTTCCTCCGTCGAACCCGCAGTACGCGCCGTCTCCATCAGTTCCTGGCAGGCAAGGGGCGAGATTGGCGAGGATGGCGGTCCGTGACCACTCAACTGGAATCCCCCCTGATGGCCAAACTCAGGCCTTTTACCATGACGACATGTAACCGACAAACCGGCACCGGATACGACTCGGGCCGGTGACCGCCTGACACTCCCACGGACCGAGCTGCGAAACCGCCCGGGCGACGCGATCCGCCCATGCATGCTGGCGCATGCAGGCACCCCCGTGGCGCGGCAGCCGTGGGGCGGCGGGCGGTAGGCGCGCCGACACACGCCACGCATTCGATACAATCGCGACGCTACGTGCCCCGAGCAAAGGTGACGCAATGTCCGTCCTGCGCCGCATCCAGCGCCTGGTTCGTCTCATCGGCCACATCTTCGTCGGCATCTGGCACGCGTGGTCGCGGCTGCCCGCCCGGCCGCCACCGCGCACGGAGCGCGAGT